>Ga0074195_1003722_pt1 | contig 13754 bp, 14 predicted proteins | sample EPASupsiteHSE623_FD_64525 | JGI IMG/M metagenome (GOLD analysis project Ga0074195, IMG submission 64525) | Bioremediated contaminated groundwater from EPA Superfund site, New Mexico - Sample HSE6-23 | ecosystem: Environmental > Aquatic > Deep subsurface > Groundwater > Contaminated ...
GATAGTTTCTCCTTCGTCCATACTCCCAGTTAGCAAATATTGTCATTATATTATTTAATTTTTCTGGTCTAAATGGATTTAGGCGAATTTGGATTAATTCATGAGAGAACTAAACACATACCTTTTTTCTAAATAGGATGCGAATATCTGGCACTGTCGCGTTTTCAAGTGATGGTTGGTGTTTCTGAGAGATACATCGGAATCACTTGTTCAGATGATTAACAGATATTCTGAGCAAATGAGCATATATTTATGGATTAAACGCCAAATACACTATGCATTGCTGATAATGGGGCTAATTTAGTGATTTCGCTATCTAGCGACTTCAATCTCCAAAAATCACTTGATTTTGAGACAGTGCCAAAGATCTTAATTAGGCTTACCAAGAATTTCAATTAATTCTATTAAGTGCTCTCTTGAAGATGCTCCAACCACACAAGACTTTATATTTTTAAATCCTTTTAAATAATTATTTGCTTCTCGAATCGAAAATGCACCTCCACCCAAAACATTCATCGCAATTAGATCACCGTTATATTCTTTAATAGAAGACTCTACGACTACTTTTGAGGGATTCATATCGTAGCCTTTGATGTTTACCGAGGTCATAATAAGTGAAGAAGGCATATCCCATTTTTCAAAACTTTTCTTGAGTAAAGGAAAGTTCACTGTCGTAAATCCAGGATTTAAATTGAGGTTATCTTTTACATATTCCACATACTCAGTAAAAGCACTGGATACCTGAAGAGATAATAGCAAATCTGTTGTTACGTTGTGCATAAGTAATGCCTTAATGTTAGCATCCCTCAATGGTGAGGTCTCAAGTTCTATTGCTGATGCGGCTATAGAGAGATAATTTTTCTGGGCGAGATTAATCACATTTCTTAATGCCATTGCGGAAACGCCTTTTAGGCCTTCCTTGTGAATCATATCTCTAGCTAATCCAGACAAACCAGTTTCATTCATTTTTTTAATATATCCTTGTATATAAGGAACTTGAAGATAGAAATCCATATCAAAAGTATGGGAACATAAATAGAGTTTCAAAAATTCCAACATTCTAGGGTGGTTTTCGAATATCATATTCCTATACCCGAGGCTTGCAGCGCTTTCAACTACGCGATATATATCTTTAGCATTATAGAACTTCTTTTCGAGTTCAATACTTTTTTCTTCAGAAAGATGACTTATCCCAATAAACTGATTATGGCCTAAAATGAGTTCCATCTTCAAACCCCATAACTTATTTTTTCAACCTTGTTGCTTTCGATCGAAGAGTAAATTTTGTCTAAGACAAAGTTGGTTTTGGCTGCTTCGCCAAAATCGCAGATAGTCTGCCTATTTTTTAAAATACAATCTAAAATATGCAAGTCTTCTAAGGTATATTCTGGGCCGGCTATATTAATTTTAATATTTTTAACTAAATCCTGTTTATAATAAGTATTCCAGCCCTTTTTTACATGATTAGCATTTACCTCTGAATAGATGCTTATGTACTTTTCAGTTACATTGATTACTCCATCATCCATATGTATTTCAATTTTAAATTCAGGAAGGCGATAACTCCTTATTGACCACGATACCTGCAACGACCCAAAGATCTTATTCTGCAGACGCAAGTTAATGGAGGCATAATCTTCGACTTCCTTATTAAATACAGGTTCAGCAAATGCACTAACATTTAGAATATCTCCAAATATATAATGAAAGAGATCAATAGCATGGGAACCTAGGTCAATCAAAACTCCCCCGCCACTCATCTTTGGAGAATATAGCCATCCTTTCCCCTGACCAAAAATTTGGGAAACATATATATGAGAATTAAAATAATTAACTTTCCCCAATTCTTCGCTCAAAATTATTTTTTTGGCAAGTTTGTACGTCTCCATGAACCTTCTACAATATCCCACCAAGGACTTATTTCTATGGCTTTTGCTTAACAAGGATTTACATTCGTTGCCATTGATTGCTAGCGGCTTTTCCACAAAAATAGATAAATTATTTTCAATTAAATTCTCGATAATTGGCTTATGAAGATATACGGGAGTTGTAATAACAGCCAAGTCTAGATTTTCCTTTTTTATCATTTCTTTATAATCCCGATATGCATTTACTCTTGGAAGATAATTATTCAAGACGTTAACCATAAATCCATCGTTATCGGTTATCGCGCAAAGCGTACTTTTGTCTAAGCTGTTAAAGATGCCTGAATGGAGAATTCCCATTTTTCCCGCACCGATTACTCCAACTCTTAATTTATCCATTTTATTCATCCCAAGTATGAAAACCAAACTCAATATTTAGTTAGGACGTCGCGAATTGATGCAAACTCAAATTCTTTCAATAATCCTTTGAGTTTCCTCAAAGCAGAGTTTATCCCATAATACGCCACAAATTGGGAGAACATCGGTACTTTCAATCTCGGGGTTCTTGAATAAATCTCCCACGGGTGAATGTAAATAATAACGGGCCTATCTTTGTTCACTTCTCGAATTCCATATTTTAAGAACCAGAGTGGTAACACCCTCAAATAAAAGCCGCCCGCGATCGGGATATTCTTGCCAATTTTTAGGATTGTCATAGGAAACTCAATAATATTTCCATCGGTATCTTCCTTTGTTATATCCGCTTTGGATGGCCTGTAAATATGCAGAGGAGCATCCGGCACACCATATAGCATTGTTTTTATGGGAAAAACACTTGCATCATATTTGAATCCATACTTCTCCAGTATCTCAAAAGCCCACTTCGTTGAGTTATCGATTGAGAAACTAGGTGCACGAAATCCTACCGGCCGCTCTCCAGTAATAGAAGTCAGGAGATCAACAGATCTTCTGATCTCATCATCAAAGTCTTCCTTGCCAAGTGCGTACAACGTTTTATGCGACCAAGCATGCGAGGCTATCTCATGTCCCTTATCATGTATCTCTTTCACTAGTTCAGGATGCTTTTCCGCCACAGACCCGAGCACGGCAAACGTTACTCTCACATTGTACCTATCCAGCAGATCTAAGAGCGGTTGGACCGATTCCGGAATCTGATCAACTGGTTCTGCAGGAAGATAATCGGTTAAAAACTCGTTGGAATGCCAGTGTTCAAGATCCACAACCATCGCGTTGATCATCGCAATTCACCGAAATCTTCGGTTTTAACTCGCCGCTCAAGTCGCTTGATTAATTTTGCAGGGCTTCCGCCGACTATGGTATAGGGCTCGACATCTTTTACGACAACGCTACCGGCACCTACAATGCTATTCTCTCCGATTGTTACTCCTGCAAGAATGATACATCCCGGTGTAATCCATGCTCCACGTTTGATAGTTGTTGGAGCAACCTCTCTTTGGTAATAATTATTTTTGATATCAAGGGAACATGTAGGATTAGAATGAACGAAAATAAGGGTTCTCATTCCGATACTGACATAGTCTTCGATAGTTATCAAATGCGGATATAGATCATCCAAATTAACATCGGGTCCTATATAAACATGATTTCCTATATTCACCCCTCGAATTCTTTGGAGCTTTACTGCCAACCTAGGATGAGGAGATACTTTAGCTAAGGTCTGCAATATCCAGCTACCTAGATAGCGAAGATAATATTTAGCAGTACCAATCTTGCCTTTATAGCTATAGTATTCCATTAGCTCTTTCTTGTTGATTTCCTCTGGCTCTTCCATGTAGACACCATTTCAAGATCCTTAAAATGATAAATTAGTCCAAAAACCTAAATTGAATTCTAAACTATCATCTAAAAAATTTAGATGTTTTCTTCAGTCAAATAGAATAATCATAAAATCCTTTGCCGGTTTTTTTGCCCAAATGGCCCTTCCCAATTAGCTCGTAGAACTTCGGAGAAGGAATGTATCTAGCGTCGTTAAATCCTTTGTATAATGTTTTCATTATTGACACGCATATATCCAAACCAATCAAATCCGCAAGAGCCAAAGGTCCCATGGGATGATTCAGTCCTAGCTTAATAGCATTATCAATATCATCAGGTGAAACGCCTTCCTGCAATAGGGAGGCAGCTTCGTTTATGAAGGGCATCAAAGAACGATTTACTATAAAACCAGGAGAATCCTTTACCAGTATCGGAGTTTTTCCTAACTCATTAGAGAGGTTAACAACATATTCAATGGTATATTTTGACGTATCCCGACCATATACGATCTCAACTAGATGCATCTTCGAAACAGGATTGAAAAAATGCATGCCAATAAATCGTTCCGGATTGGAGACAAAAGTGGCAAGTTCAGTTATAGGAAGTGAAGAAGTGTTAGTTGCAAGGATAGCATTTTTCGGGCATATAGAGCTTAGATCACTAAATAGCTGCTTTTTAATATCAATGTCTTCGATAATGGACTCGATAACAAGCTCAGCATCTTTGAGCCTGGATAATTCGTCGGTTGGATCAATCCTATTTGTTATTATCTTGATCTCTTGCGGATCTTTCATCTTAGATAATCTCTTCTCAATTTTTTTTATAGCCATTAAAGATCCTTCTTCAGTCCGGCTATATAATATAACCGAATATCCACTTTGCGAAAAGAACTGAGCTAGCTGTTTCCCCATCAGACCTGTGCCTATAATCCCTATTTTCTTTTGTTTTTGAGCTTGATGAGCGCCTGTTTCAATCGGATCAAGTTCTATCGTATCACCAATTTTGTAATTCTCAAATGATTTCCTTATGCAAATGTTACCATGGTCATCATTCAATAACAGCTCATAATATGGAACCTTGTCATGCTCAGGAGAAGGAACATGCACGGTTGTTACGCCTTTAATCGTGAATTCAGTTGAGGATACGGCTCGAAGGTCACCTTTACAAAAGATGCATTTTTCTACCAGGTAGTACCATTTTTTTTGGCATCTTTCGCATTCCATTATAATCAAGATAACCCCCTCAAAATATGAATCACTGCAGTCCCACCAATGCCTCCAACATTATGAGCTAGTCCAACTCTAGCTCGATCCACCTGTCTCTTATTAGCCTCTCCTCTTAATTGTGTTACAATTTCGCATATTTGGGCAATGCCGGATGCCCCAATAGGATGACCGTCTGCCTTGAGACCACCATCTGTATTTATCGGAAGGTCTCCATTCAAGGCAGTTCTTTCTTTTCGAATCCAATCTTTGCTCTCCCCGGGTTTACAGATCCCCAAGTCTTCCATTGCTACAAGTTCCGCAATGGTGAAACAATCATGTGCCTCTACAATATCAAGGTCTTTGGGTCGCAGTTTTGCCTGACGAAAAGCATTAGCTGCAGCGATTTTTGTAGCGTCAAATGATGTAGTATCGATTCTCTGTGCCAATGAAATATAATCAGTCGCCAATTCAGATCCTATAACCTCAACATCTCGATCGCATTTTCTATCCCGAGATAGCACGACTGCGGAGGCACCATCTGATATAGGACTGCAATCGAATAGATTCAAGGGAGAGGAGATTATCGGTGATATATTGATCATATCCATAGTAACTTGCTTATAATTGAAATGTGCGAGGGGATTCAAATTCGCATTTTTATGATTCTTAAATGAAACTGCCGAAAGATCGTCATGAGTAGTCCCGTATCTTATCATATGTTGTTGTGCAATCAGTGCATAGTTAGCAGGAAAAATCAGGCCCTGTTCTTGATCCAGCTTTCTATCTCCAGCCATCGCCAAATTTTCAATACTTTTCATCTTTGTTTCATCCGTCATCTTCTCGACGCCGACAACAAGAACATTTTCGAATCGGCTCAATGCCAACAATCCCTGGTAAAGTGCACTGGCCCCAGATGCGCAGGCTGTTTCAATCCCAATAATTGGTATTCTAAGTTCTGGGAGCAAGCTTGAGATTACTGCGTTTAAATGCAATTGCTTTTGATAGGTGGAACCAAGAAAATTAGACACATAAACAGCACCAATATCGGTAATTGAAATAGGACTATCTGATATTGCTTCATACATGGCTTTATAGGCCAGTTGAGCAATTGATTCATTTAGGATTCCGAACTTTGTTTTTCCTATTCCAATTACGTACATTTCGCCTCCTTGTCATATATTCATCGCAAAGCCAAGCTAATCTATGGGAGACTGCATTTAAATGAAGTTAGCTTAATATATCTATGATCTGTCTCCCTGCATTTCCGTCACCAAAAGGATTCGTCCATTGATTCCCATTTTCCATCATTTGCTTGGTCCGCTTCAAGATCACAACAGAATTTGCCCCCACCAGAGTACTGGAGAGGATTTCGAATATCACTGCATCGGTCGCTTCTGAAGCGAACTACGTTAATATTTTCAATTTAAACGCTCAAATTCTCGCGTAATCCTCCAATTTTCGACATCTTAATCCTGTTTTGTCGTTATTTTTCCATACTTTTTGCGTTTTTATCCATAGCTATGGCTAGGCAGATTTTTTGTTAACTTTGCCGAGAAAATTGAATAAGCTATATCCTATTGCATTGAACGTCATTTTGACTGCAGCCCTTTCAACTGTTGTAACCATCACATGTCCTGACTTGAAGACTATTTTATGACACCATAACATCCTTCCATAATAGATCGCCTGCTGCTGATTCTTTTGTTTCGGAGTCCATCAAAAATGCTAAGCGGAAGTCCTCGGCTCGTTTCATCGGTGCATCGTATCCCTTTGTTTTTGCGCCATGATAGCCCTTGTCACCATATCGGACCTCGCCCTCATTCGCCAAATCTCCAGGCAATCTCAAGATTCTGATATACTGATCCGCGGTGGTGTTACCGGTGACATGGATCTGATTCTCGTCAAATTCCTTCTTTGAAAAGGCTCTCCTTAGACAGATCAACCGATGCAAAAAGATAATCGGAAATGTGATCTTCCACCACCCGGTTGATATCTTCCGCATGGTGCTCTCATAGCTTCGCAGCCCTGCTTCAACAAGGCATACCTTCATATTCGGAATGAAATTATTAAATACTAAATACATTTATAGAATAAGTGACAATCGCGGAATCTAATTTGAAGATAAATATTTCTTTTTTTGCATCAATTTACAAAGCCCCACGATCAGCCGAATGACTTTATCAGACACGTTTACATCCTGATAATCTATTGGCGTTTCGAATTTAATCAACCTTTCGTATTGGGATCTTGCTATATCGATTGATAGCAGTATGGACGATAAATTCACACCACTTAATATGACATTCCCTGTGTCATATGCTTCCGGCCGCTCCGAGCTTTCCCTTACTACTACTGCGGGTATTCCCATAATGCCCGCATCCTCATGTATTGTTCCGCTATCGGATAAATTACAGTAGGCATTCTTCTGCAATTTTACATAATCAAAAATGCCAAACGGCTGATGGAAAAAGAATAAATCATTTTCAGGCATGCCTAATTCATCGATCCGTTTTCTGGTTCGAGGGTGAGTGGATATCACCAGCGGATATCCATACTTTTTGGCTATTAAGTCAAAAGCCGTTAGAATTGCATTAATATTATCTAAGTTATCCACATTCTCTTCTCTATGGATACTAATAAGGAAATACTTATCTTTTTCAAGATTTAGTTCGTCGAGTATACAAGATTTTTCAATCTTTTCCATATTGAACTTGAGGATCTCGGCCATCGGAGAGCCCGTTACATAAATGTTTTCAGGGCTCAACCCTTCATGCAAGAGGTTTCTGCGAGCGTGCTCTGTATATGGAAGATTGACATCGGATGTATGATCGACAATTCTTCGATTAATCTCTTCCGGAACTCTATCGTCGAAGCATCTATTTCCGGCTTCCATATGAAAAATAGGTATCTTGAGTCTCTTTGCCACGATGCAGGACAATGCACTATTTGTATCGCCCAAAATAAGTAGAGCATCAGGCTTTTCATCCAGCATGACCTTTTCGGTTTGGATCAATATTTTTCCTATCTGCTCTCCAATCGTAGCTGCCTTGACATCCAACAAGTGATCCGGATTTCTTAAATTGAGTTCCTTAAAAAAGACCTCTTTTAGCTCATAATCGTAATTCTGATTGGTATGCACCAGAATGTGATTGGTATATTTATCTAATCTCTTGATCGTTTCCGATAAGCGTATAATCTCAGGCCGTGTGCCCATTATAGTCATTATCTTCAATTCTGACAATAAAATACCGCCATCATTTAGTTTTGAGCGTATCTGGATCGGATTCGTTAAATTCTTCGCTTACGACTATAATTAGGTCGCATGGTCTAACATTGCTTAAGTTGGTTAATGTATGTGCCCAAAATGGTTCAACTTTAATGAACTCTCGCTTGGATTCATCAAGTATTACTTCTTTTCGAGCATTAGAATGCACGTTTATTAGATCCAGTCTGCAGCGTCCATGGATACAACAAAACCATTCCTTTTTTCTGGTATGATAATGGCCGCCTCTTGAGCATCCGGAATTGATAATTAGCAAGCTGATCTGCCCGAATTTTACATCTTCTGTCCTTGCTAGCTCCTGGAATAGTCCAGTTTCATTTTCATGAATGGGATACATTATTTTTTTAAATCCTTATAATATTGTAGGCATTTTTCCATCTTCTTGTGCATTCCTAAGCCTTTCGTTAAGAAAAAGTATATTTCCCCGATAGTCATTGTCTCGCCTTTTATCGAATTTAACATATTAAATTCTGGAATGAGGAGCAGATCAACCAAATCGTCAATAAATATGAACTCGCGTTTAACAGTCGGATCATGAATAGTTACTGATTCTCCTCTGGAAAGTTGATAGCAAAATGTCGCAATGACCGAATTATAAAAAGGTGTGCCTCCCGGTCCATAAACATTGGGGATTCTGAATATGCACCATTTATTTGCCTTTTTAATGATCTCCTCTTCAGCGCTTTTCGTGAATCCGTATTCCGAATCACTATTCCAAATCACCTGTTGAGATGACGCAAAGATTATCTCCGGATTTACTTTCTTAACCTTGGTGGCTAGAATCAAATTGGATGTCGATAAAATATTATTCTTAAGTATCTCACCTAACGGTTCCCTGTTCTTTCCAGCGAGGTGATAAATTCTATCGCAGTCACTTACAAATTCACAGGCATCGCTTATGCTCGTCAGATCCGCTTCAAACAATATAGGATCGTCTAAACACTTGGCCAAATGGCGACCTATAAATCCATTGCCGCCTGTCAAACCGATTCTTATAGCAGACCCGCCTCATGAATCGTATCTAAAACTTCAACTGCACCTAATTGGATCGTATTCGAGGAAGTAAAAGGCTCCAAAGGTTTGAAGTCCTCGCCTTTGTAGAAATAGTCGCCTAGGTTCGCATCCAATCTGGATATCTTGGCATAAATAATTCCGTTTTGATTTATGGTCGATGATCTGTTGATCTCTTCAGTGGTCAGCAGAGTCTCATCCATCTTTTCCCCGGGCCTTACTCCAATCAATTTCTTCTCGAATTGCTTTTGGAAATGAAGCTCGAAAGCTTCGACAAGAGTTCTTACACTGCAAGCAGGCGGCTTAATAACAAAAAGGTCTCCATCGTTCCCGACTTCCAGGCATTTGAGCGCTAAAGAAACCGCATTGCTCAGCGGCAATAAAAAACGAGTCATATCATAATTTGTGATCGTTAGGGGTTTATTACCATTAATTTGGCTTAAGAACAACGGAATCACAGATCCGCGTGAACCAAGAACATTTCCATATCTCAGGCTTACACATACAGTATTGCCATCATGAGCTGAAATAATCTTTTCTGCCAGGGCTTTGCTCATTCCATAAGCGTTTATAGGATAGACTGCTTTATCTGTACTGAGATTTACGACTTTTTTTACGCCGCATTCTTCAGCCGCTTCTATTACATTTTGTGTGCCAAGAATATTAGTCTTTACGACTTCTTCAGGAAAATTTTCACCAGTTGGAACATGCTTTAAGGCAGCAGCATGGAGAACATAATCTACATCCTTGAGATATTTCAGCAATCTGCTCTTGTCACGGATATCTCCTACGATGTAATGGATGTCATCATTTGTTCGTTCAACATACATATCATGTTGTTTTTTTTCATCACGACTGAAAACAACAAACTTGGTATCATATTTCTGGGCGAAATCAATAAACGCATTCCCAAATGAACCAGTCCCACCAGTTATCAAAATTTTCTTTCCATCCAATATGCTCATAAGGTTAGCTCCCATCAAATAAAGAGAAAAACCGCAAAATTCATTCAGATTCTGAATATATTCTCATCATGTTAAAATTTCGATTTTTTTATACTATCTCAATTATCTCTCGCCGCCTTCCCAGCTCGTCCACAACGATTACGCTATAAAATCCAGGATCAAATCGCTTGCCCTGCCATCTCCAAAAGGATTTTCCCAAACATCACCCTGCGATAACATTTGCTTGGTGGCTTTGAGGATCTCAATGGCTCTTACTCCAGCCAGCACATTCGCTCCCACATCCACCGTCTCCAGCCTCTCCGTATTATCTCGCAGCATCACGCACGGCACCCCCAGGACACACGCTTCCTCCTGCACACCGCCCGAGTCCGTGAGCACCAGCCGAGCACTGGCCTCCAGCTGCAGGAACTCCAGAAATCCCACCGGCTCGATCGCCTGGATGCCGTCGAACCCCAAACCAAATTCCTTAACCATCTTCCTTGTCCTTGGGTGAACCGGGAATATCACAGGCATGGAAAACTTCGTTCCCACCATATTCAGGCCCTTCAGAATCTCGCCCAGCCTCTCCCGGCTGTCCACGTTCTCCGCCCAGTGAGCCGTCAACCAGGAAATACCAGCCCGCCTGCCGCCCCAGATCCGCCAGGACATCGACCTTCTGCCGGGCTATAACCAGGTTCTGATACAAGGCATACACAATCGTATTTCCCGTGACATGGATCTCCTCGCCAGGGATTCCTTCCGCCCTCAGGTTCTTTTCAGAAAGCTGTGTTGGAGGCAAATAGACAATCGGAAATATGATCCGCTACTATGCGGTTGATCTCTTCGGGCATCGTCCGGTCAAAGCCTCTCAAACCTGCCTCGACATGCCCTACCTTGATATGCAATTTTGCCGCCGCCAGAGCACCGGCCATGACAGTGTTCGTATCTCCCTGCACCAGGACCACATTCGGTGCTTCCCTGATCAAGTGCTTCTCCACGCCCGCCATGATCTGTCCCGTCTGCTCGGCATGGCTCCCCGATCCTACATCCAGATTGTACTGCGGCAGGGGAAGCCCCAGCTCCTCAAAAAAGATCATATCCATTCCATACGAGTAATGCTGCCCGGCATGGAGAACGAAGTAATCCAGGCCTTCTCTCGCACTCCCGGATCACGGGAGCCATCTTGATTATCTCCGGCCGGGTTCCTAGAATTATGGCGATGCTCATGATTTGTTTCGTCCTAAATTGGGGAGGTAATTCTTCGAGCGCTTACCGAAGATGTCTCAACACAATAATCACAAAGCCCAAAGAAAAACGTTCCATTTCTGGAAAAATCGCTAATTCGTTTAGCAACTATATTCGAACCTTAAGTGGTCTTTATAAGCTCCGGCAAATTTCCAATCATCTCCATGTGATTTGTTATAGTATGCAGCCATCGTTCCTCAATTAAACGGATAAAAACTTGATTTCTTGATTTTATTGAAATGGGACTGATCATAATATCACAGACGCTTTTTGCAAAATGCATCGTTCCAAAGCGCCACTCTAATTATCCCTCGCCAGGTTCCCGGCTCGTCTACGGCTTTCCTGCTTGATTTGCCTCAGCTCATTATCAACATCTTTCTTCGATTCTGCTAGCAGAATAGAGATGCTGTGCAAGATTATCCCCGTCAGAGCCATGAAAGACCCGATCAGCGTCAGCAGTATCATAAGCAGCGTGGGACCATATTGCAGACTACCACCGTGATAGAAGTTTCGCAGGAAATCCAGCCCCATGCCGATGCCTACTGTGGCCATGATCATTCCGGGCAGCGTGAAATAGTACAGCGGACGCCTGAGTTCCATGTCGCGCAGAATCTTGACCAGAATGCGTACCCCGTGAGCCACCGGGTTCTCTGATGAGCCGTCCACATCATATCGGACGCCGATCTCCACTTCTTTGATGCGCAGCCCCGCTGCTGCAGCATCGGCCAGCATTTCGCTCTCGATGGCCAGGCCATTCTGTTTGAACCTGAACACATCCTTGATGTTTGGATTGAAAGCCCGAAAGCCGCTCTGGCTATCCGTTACGTGGAGACCGCTGTCAAAATTTGTAGCCGTATCCAGCACTTTCTGCCCCAGGCGACGGTAGAGGGGCGTGTCCTTCCGATTGCCGTTGATGTAGCGGCTGCCGTTCACCATGTCCGCCTCGCCCTTCAGAATAGCCTCGATCAGCCTCGGTATGTCCGCAGGATTATGCTGGCCGTCCGTATCCATGGTCACAATCGCAGTCGGGCTGTTCACCGCTGCAAATCCCGTCTTTAGCGCCGCGCCCTTGCCACGATTATTGGGGTGCCGTATCACCTCCGCACCTGCCATGGCCGCCACCTCTGCCGTACAGTCCGAGCTGCCATCATCCACGACAATGACGCGGTCGGCATACTGCCTGGTGCGCAGGACCACGCTGCCTATAGCCACCTCTTCATCGAAGGCGGGCAAAATTGCTGTGATTCCGCTCATCTACACCCTCCTACTGGCTGATCGAGATTTATTTGAATTGAAGTTGGTAGATTGAATGATATTCTTCGTGCCTCTTTTAAAGTCCATTATTATTTCTGCGTCCTCTGCATCATGGTGGTTGAAGAATCACAGGCCTCTAGGATTTGGCCCCACAGTTCACGAAAATCCATCACAGGGACACAGGCTGCCGTGGAGAAATGAACAAAATATTTTCAAATTCTGCAGTGACTAAGAAACCTTATGGATAATCGGAACCGAAGCCCGCATCTCAGTCCTGCAATTATTATAATATTCTCTCGGACTACTTTATGATCTCTCTGTCTCGGTCGCAAATGGTCATTAAGAGATATTTTTAAGCTTTCCTAATCGGAATATTCACTTCAGCGACAATAAAATGGCAATTCATCTACAGCTTAAGCTGTATAAGCCAATCCCTCTTATCACCAAATCAATTCAGTAACTGGCTTTGAATCATATGGATATTTATAGGACTTTCTTCCTAAGCCTAATTCAGCACTAGCAGCCTTTTTTAAATCTGATGAACCAAACTAACACTAAAAGGTTACGCTCAAATCCGGGTACCCCCGACTGTAAGTACGTATCAAACATACGGTGCCTGCTCCCAGGGATGCTGAAATCACAGCAACGGTCGATAGCCAAATCTCAATCTAAATCCTCAACGTTCATCAAATGAAAATCTATGATTATTTTCATTAGTTGGCAATTCTGTCAAATATTCGTTCATGTGAGTAAATTAAGGCATTTGAGTACGGTTCTAAGTATTTTTCAAAGTAATTGCATGATTCAAAAAAATCATATTTATCCATGCATATCCATACTTCGGTTTGCTCATCATTTTATCGGGCCGATTGGGGTGCGAATGAATCCGAATCATGAAAGGGAATTCCGCCAATTGGCCAACAAATCTTGATTTCTAGTGAGATTATTGACTGCGGAAAGCTATCTGAAGTTTCGCGAACAAAGAGAACGCGCAAAATTCGCATAAATTCATCCTAATTAATACTTCGGTCGTGATCCAAAAATAGGTTGAAGTTTTTAAAACTCGCATACAGAGATCCATCTTGTGAACAAGTTCTAATCGGGACCCATCATCTAAATCAGCATCCAATGATGCGAGATGCAGCCGCAG
>Ga0074195_1003723_pt1 | contig 13754 bp, 5 predicted proteins | sample EPASupsiteHSE623_FD_64525 | JGI IMG/M metagenome (GOLD analysis project Ga0074195, IMG submission 64525) | Bioremediated contaminated groundwater from EPA Superfund site, New Mexico - Sample HSE6-23 | ecosystem: Environmental > Aquatic > Deep subsurface > Groundwater > Contaminated ...
GGCAACCTGCCCCTGCTGTCTTTCTCTCCGTCACCCTGCGCCACCACCAACCGACCCTCGCGCCGCTGACCATCAGAAAGCGTGCCCACAACGCCCTCGAATAGAGGGATCGCTCTGACGTGTACTGCGTCGTCACGTACGGCCACGCGTCTCTCCGCTCCACGCTCGTCAGCTGATTCGCCTGATCGTACGTCAAGAATCGGTTGCTCCGCGGATCCTCGATCTGGACAACGTTCCCCTCGTTGTCATACTTCAGGGTCTGGCGACCCCAATCGCGGTAGGTGGCATTCGTCACACGATAGAACCCGTCGTACCCATACTGATCCCGCACACCCAACGCGTCCGTGACGCTCACCAACATCAGCGCCGCGTCGTATTCGTACGCCTCTCGGCTCAGCGCCGTCCCGTCCGCCTTTTCGTACCGAACAGACTGCAGCTCCCCGCGCGTCCCCCACGCCTGGATCCGCTTCACACCAGACGGAAACACCACCTGCGTGAGTTCCCCGCTGGCCGAGTACGACAGCCCAAACACCCGATTCTGCCGCTCGTCGCGAATCACCACGGGCCGGTTCGCCGCGTCGTACTCGTACCCCAACACCGCCACGCCATCCTGCTTCACTCGCGTCAGGTTCGACGCCACATCCCACTCATACTCGACCAACCGTGATCCGGACGGACTCGTCACGGTCTCTTTGACCAGACGGTCGAGAGCATCGAACCGTCGCTCGACCTGCACCGAGTCCGGGCTGATCGAGATCTGGACGGATCGCGCACTATCCTGGTAGGTGAACGTGTGCGTGCGGTCCGGGGCCTGGACCACCAGTGGCCGGTTCAGCGCGTCGTAGGTGAGGGTTGTGACGATCCTCGCCCCGCCTTCGCCCGGTTCATCCACCCGGGTCACATTCCCCACTTTGTCATGCTCGTAGTTCCAAACGTTTCCCAACGGGTCTTTCCGACTCGTGAGCCGACCGCCAGGACTGTACGTGTATTCCCACCGCCCTCCGTTTGGCAGGACTATCGCCGCCAGCCGACCCGCCAGATCGTACTCGGCCGTGAAAGTAGAAACTCCAAGACGGATCTTCCGTGAGAGACGCCCAAGTCCGTCGTAGGAGTGGTTCGTGGTTATCGAGTTGGCGTCTTCCTGCGAGGCCAGTCGGCCGTCTTGGTCATAGTTGTTTCGAACGACGTTGTATCCAGCCGGATCGGTGAACTGGATCCGACGAACACCGAAGTTCCTGTCGATCCTCGTGGTCCGGTTGCTGGGGTCCGTGATGGTCTCGAGCTCCCCGTACACGTTGTAGGTGAAGCGGGTCACCGCGCCATCGGGCGCGTGGACCGCGGCCACACGACCTCGAACGTCATAGTCGTATGAGGTCACATGGTTGAGCTCGTCCGTCGCGGAGATCACCTGGGACGCAGCGTCGTAGCCATATCGAACCACCCCGCCCACGGGGCTCGTGATCGAGGCCAGCCTGCCAAGGCTGTCGTACGCCCGCTGAACCGCGTCGCCCAGGAAGTTCGTCGTCGTGTGTAGACGTCCCGCGGGTGTGTAGGCATATTGCGTCAGCTGCCCCATCGGGTTGCTCACGCTCGTGAGCCTCTTCCCAGGAGCCCACGTCAGAGTCGTCACTCGCCCCGCTGGATCCGTCACGCCCGCGACATTGCCGTCCGCGTCGTATTGCACATGGCTCGAGTTCCCGTCCGGATCGGTGATGCCGGTTACTCGACCCATTCCATCATTGACCAGTCCTGTCGTGTTCCCAAGAGGATCCGTATAGGTCGTCGGGTTTCTCGACGAGTCGTAGGTGATCTGGGTGATGGCTGACGACCCGTTTCCGGACGTGGGATTCACGCTGATGGTCGACGGCGCGGCAAACGATGTGGACGTGATCTGAATCGACCGTCCCCCGGGCTCCTGGATCAAGGACGGGTCTCCGTGGGTGTCGTAGTTGATGCTTCTCGCGACGTTGTAACGGTCGTTGATCCACGTGACCTGGCCGCCGGAGCCATACGCCAGAGAGTCCGCGTATCGATCGTCCGTGCCTTCCACCACGAACTTCGAAGGCAGGCTCTGGCTCCCCACCTTGGTTGTGTCGATCCGGAGCACGGTGGAATCCGGATAGGTCACCTTCCGCAAGACCTCATCCTGCGTGTAGGTGAACCGGGTCGCGCGACCCAGCGGGTCCGTGACCTTGAGGGCTTGGCTGTCCATGCTCCGTTCGGTCTGGGTTGCCCCTCCGGACGAATCCGCTCGGAGGATCTCCTGCCCCATCGCGTCCGCCCAGATCCGGTGCTGGACCCCATCCGGATCGGTCACGGTCGACGCGACCAGGCCGGTCGTCACCGGAGAGGCCGGTTGATCCTCGGTCCCCGTACCGGAAGACAAGCTGTTGGCCAGCCCTTGGGTGTCCTGTGGGACGACCCGCGTGTGCCGGTCTCCATGGGCGATGACTTCGCTCACTTTGCCCTGGGAGTCATAGACGATTTGGGACCGCGAATTCAGTCTGTCCACGCTGGACGTCATCCGATGTTCCGAATCGTATTCGAATCGTCGCGTGCCACCTCCTGTGGGATCGGTGATCGCGATGAGGTTCCCGTGGCTATCCACTTCGAACTGGGTCGCCCGGCCCGCGGGGTCGGTGATCGACTGGAGACCGTTGGAACCGTAGGTCAACAGCGTTGTCCCCTCACCCTGCGGATGGGTGATGGACACCAGACGGCTGGCCGTGTCGTACGCGTACGTCCACTTTCGCCCGGCTTCGTCTTGGACCGTCGTCTGCAAGCCGGACGCGTCGTACTCGACGTAGGGGTCGACGCTCGAGGTGGCGCTCATCCGCGAGTTGCTGAACGTGCGGACGTACGTGCCGGACTCTGTCTGCCGGATGCGCGAAAACTCACCTCTGGGCCCGATGAAGAGTTTGGACGAGTTCAGGACCGCGCGGGGATAGAACTGAGGATAGTCCGAGGACCAGGGTGGGAGGTTCAGCTTGTCCAGACAGCCCACGAAGCCGGGCACGACCGGGCTCGCAGTGCGCGTCTGGAAATCGGCGAACCACAGCTCATAACCGAAACCGACCTGATTCGGGTTCTGGGTCCCGCTCGTTCTCGACGCGAAGTACATCCCCTTTCCATCCGGTCTCAACGCGCCGGGGAAATAGAGCGGGTCGTTGTTGACGATCGGGATGCTCCAAGTATCCCCGCCTGTCCGTTCGATGTAGCGAACGCGGTTGGGCCCGCGGAGGATCACACCCTGATCATCGGGCGTATAGTCCACGGCCGTGTAATAGCTCGTGTCGCCATACATCGAGAGATCGACCTCGGTGGGCGTGAGACCTGCCGTGTCTACGAGCAGAAGGCGATCCCGAACCGTGACCGCGACCTGGGCGCCGTCCGCGGACACGGCCAGAGCACCCCAAAACGCTTGGTCCCACGTGTAGAGGCTCTGGTAGAGCGATTGATAGGTCGCCTGTTGGGTTTGAAGGTCGACCGCAACCAGACCAATGTACGGCGGATAGCCGTATCCAAAGACCGTGCAATAGGCCTTGCGTCCGTCCTGCGAAACGGCCACCTCGCCGATCTGCCGGTTGCTGTCCGGACCTCCGAGAAGGGTCGTGATCCCTTCGCTCGGGATGACGGTCCGAATGCCCGTGGCTACGTCCAAGGTCTCCAGACGAAGGTTTCCGATGGTGTCTATGTACACGACGAAGAGCCGGGAACCATCGTGGTTCGGTGCAACCGCAACCAGGCCGGCCGGAAACGGATCGTTGTAGGTCGCCACCAAGGCGGCCTCATTCGTGTTCGGGTTGAACCTGTAGACCTTGTACCAGGCCACGAGGAACAGGTAGTTCCCCAAGGTCGTTGGAACAATGGGAGGGCTTCGATACAGATCCGGGATGTTCAGGGACGGCGCTGCCAGGCTCTGGAGTTCCAGATTCACTCCCTGGAAGGTGGCTCCGTAGCCGCTGACCGACCCTTGAATGCCATAGACCACGTTCGAGGGCGAAAACACCGTGGCCGTGCCTCTAAAACCAGAGAGTCCCACCCCGGCCCCCCTCGCTTCAGAAGCGAGTCCCTGGGACTTTGATTTGATCTTGGACCTCGCTCAGCAGCGTTGATGCCGAGGACCAGACCACCGGCAGGGCGGAGGGCGAGGGGCACGTGGGCGTGTGAGGGTGAGTGCTTGAGGACGTGAGAGTTCAAGTGGACGGCAAGCTGCTGACACGGAATGTCAGAGATGGACCGTCATTTCTGGCACTCGTTCCCCTGGACGAGGTATCCTGCCGCCAAACGATTTCACGGGCGCGCCGGGGAGGTCTCCGGGAGTTGAACCAGCCTCCCTCTCTATAAGTGGCAAAGCCCATGAGTAAGAGGCAAAGCCCAAGAATTGGCGGTCGTGATCGACTTTGGCGCGGATGCGACCAGGGCGCGAAGCGGCCACCGATAAACCATAAACCACATGGAAAGGCCGATCCGTACTGCTGATTCACGGGCGTCGCTCCCAGATGCCGGCCCTCGAACGGAGCTCCTCTCTCCCGCCGGTGACTGGGACTCTCTGCGCGCGGCCGTGGCCAACGGCGCCGACGCGGTCTATTTCGGCTTGCCACGATTCTCGGCTCGCCAGCGCGCTGTGAACTTTGGAATCGAGGACCTGGGTGAGGTCTTTCGGTATCTCCACGACCACAACGTTCGGGGCTATGTCGCTTTCAATACACTGATCTTTCCGGACGAGCTGCCGGCGGCCAGCGACTACGTGCGCTCCATTGCAGCGGCCGGGGCCGATGCCGTGATCGTGCAGGACGTGGGACTCGCGCGTCTCATCGGTCGCCTGGTCCCCGACCTCCCGATTCACGCGTCGACGCAGACCACCCAGACCGAGCCTGGAGGGATCTCTTTTCTCGAGGACTTGGGCATCCGGCGGGTCATCCTCGCACGAGAGCTCTCTCTCGACGCCATCTTGACCGTGAGTCGTTCGACGCGTATGGAGCTGGAGGTCTTCGTCCACGGGGCGTTGTGCGTGTCGTACAGTGGTCAGTGTCTGGCGAGCGAGGCCTTGTGGGGGAGAAGCGCCAACCGGGGACTCTGCGGCCAGGCCTGTCGTCTGCCTTACCAGCTCGTGGTGGACGGTCGCCTCAGGCCGCTTGAGGACCGCAAATTCCTCGTGAGCATGCCCGATCTTTCTACTTGGGATCTCGTGAGGAAGCTGGTTCATCTTGGCGTGGCCGGTCTGAAGATCGAGGGACGGCTCAAGAGCGCCCAGTACGTAGCCGCGGCGACCCGGACGTATCGGGCTGCTTTGGACGCCGCTTTGGCCGGCAAGGATTTCCGTCTGTCTCCGGAGCGTCAGGTCGAGCTCTCTCAGAGCTTCTCGCGAGGATTCTCCCACGGCTACCTCGACGGCGTCGACCACTCGCGGATCGTCCATGGTCAGTTCGCTCGTCATCTCGGCGTTCGAATCGGGCGCGTGAAGGGGGCGACTCCTCGCGGGATTCTGGTGGAGCTGGACCCGGACTTGGCGAAGCTGGGAGGACCGATCAAGGCGGGCGACGGGGTCGTTTTTGATGACGGTCGTCTCCAGCAAGACCAGCAGGGCGGACGCGTGTACGCAGTCGATCGGCAGCCTCGGCAGAACCGTGGCAATGGCCGGGAACAGGATGTTGTCCGATTGAAGTTTCGCGCCGACGAGGTGGAGTTGTCGACGATCCCTCCGGGGACGGTCGTTTGGCGGACCGACGACCCGGGACTAAGGCGCGAACTCAAGAAATCGTACTCTCGAGATCTCGTGACGCGCCCAGTCGGTCTGACGTTTCGAGTCCGTGCCTCGGCAGGAGGCTCCCTGGAGGTGGAGGCCTCCGACCCGAATGGGCATACGGCCCGCGCTGGCTGGGAGGGTCCGCTCGTCAGGGCAGACAAGCATCCTCTCTCGATTGCGATGCTCTCCGAGCAGTTGGGCCGGCTGGGTACGACCCCGTTCGAACTCGCGACCCTGGAGCTCACCGGACCTGACGGCCCGTCGGAGTCGATCGACGTCATGGTGCCCAAGAGCGTTCAAAACGACATTCGACGCCGGATCGTCTCCGAGCTGATGGCCAAGCGCGAGGCCGATACCTGCCGCACGATCGTCGAGCCGCAGGCGTTGGACCTCCTCCGGGAGGAGCTCCACTCCTTGCGCGGCCGACTCTCTGCTTCGACTCCGTCCGGATCGAACTCCGGAGGAGGGTGTGCGGCTGACGCTCGATTGCACGTACTCGTTCGCAGCCGTGAGCAGCTCCAGGCTGTTCTCCGGTTCGGCCGGTCCACTGGGGCGTTTGGCCCTTCCACCATTTACCTGGAGTCGGAGGATCAGGCGCTGATTCGTGAATCGATTCCTTTGGTCCGCTCAGCCGGGTTCTCGGTGGGACTGGTCACCCGCACGATCCTCAAGATCGACGAGACCGAGGCGCTCACCTCGTTGGCTGAACTTGGTCCGGATGTCGTCCTCGTCCGGAATCTTGGAGCGATCGGATGGTGGTCCGGACGGCCTCCGGGGCCGGCTCTGATCGGCGATTACTCGCTCAATGTTGCCAACGAGGTGTCAATGGGGGTCTTCTTGAGGGCGGGGCTGACCCGAGTGACAGCGAGCCTGGACCTGAACCATCGGCAGCTCATTGATCTCCTGAACGCTTTTCCCGGACCGTTCGTGGAGATCGTGATCCACCAGCGTGTTCCCATCTTTCACATGGAGCACTGTCTGTTCGCGGCCCATCTTTCCACCGGACAGAACAGGCAGAGCTGCGGTCGCCCCTGCAAGACGCATGGCCTGGCCCTGAAGGATCGAGTTCACGTGGTGCATCCGGTCGTTGCGAACGGCGACTGTCTCAACACGGTCTTCACCGGACACGTTCAATCAGGGGCACGGTATGTGTCCGGATGGCTCGGCGCCTCCGGGCGTCATTTCCGGGTGGAGCTGTTCGATGAGACCGCAGAGCAGGTCAAGACTCTACTCGATGTCTACACGCGGCTTCTCTCCGGTGTCGACGACGGAGAGGAGAGCTTTCGGAGGGTGGCCGCCGTCTATCGCGATCGCGTCGTGTCCGGGACTTTTGACTTTGAGTGAGAGACGAGATCACTTGGCCGGAGTGCCGAACGTGTGGCGGATGAGACCTGCTCGATAGATGGGCCAGTAGGCTCCCCAGGCCTTGCCGATGAGCCGCCAAGCAGGAAGAGCTCCCCAGTAACGGCTGTCCTGTGAGTTGTTTCTGTTGTCACCCATGACCCAGTACTTGCCCTTCTCGATCGTCTGTTCCGGGAAGCTGCGGTGGTCTGAGATGAACCCCCGAGCCGGGTCATCGCCGATGTACTGCGTGTAGGTCTCTTTGAGAGGCTTTCCGTTGTAGATCAGCGTATTGTCTATGTGAGCGATGCGATCTCCCGGCCCTGCCACCATCCGCTTGATGAAGTCCTTGGAGGGGTCCTCAGGATACTCGAACACGATGATTTCTCCGGGCTTGGGGTCCCAGAACATGTGGGTGACCTTGTCGACGAGCAGGTAATCGCCCACGAGGAGAGTGCTCTTCATCGACTCCGTGGGGATGAAAAAGGCCTGAACGACGAAGGTCTTGACGATCAGAACGAGGACCAGGGCCTTCAGGATCGACTCGGTCCATTCACGGACCGTCGACCGATGGAAAAGATCGAGCTGGAACTGTTGGCCGGGTTCGTGGCTTCCGGACAAACAGAACGTGTTTCGGCCACGGAGCAGTCTGACTTTGATGTCGAAGCGACCGCCCTTGAGATCGCGGACTCGTTTCTGAGACAGAGTCTGGCCCATGGCCTCGTGGGTGACCGTGAGGTCGCCGGTGAACCCCTCCACGACGGCTCCCTGCAGGCGAACGGTCTGGACAGGAACCACGAAGCCATTCTTTTTGAGAGCCTTGAGGTCCTGGCTGGAGGTGAGGCTTTGCCACACGCTCAGGCTGGCCACGGGACCAGACACCGTATTTGGCTGTGAGTTGGACTCGGTCATCAGATTCGAGAGTCTAGCGCAACTCCCGGAGGCAATGCCACCAAAAATGGAGGTCTGACTTGTGGCGAGGGCCATCCTGCTCGATGCGGGCCTGTTCTCGACGACATCCTACGTTCGCGTGCTAGAGTCGCGCGAGATAGCCATTGACCTTTGCCTGGAGGGGGTCTTCTTGGGGCAGGGTCCGCCGGAGGGCCTGGAACTCTTGGCGCGCGCGGGGTATGTCGTTCTGATGGTACAGTGCAACGGCCATCTTGAAACGAGGCTTTGGATCGTGCGGCTTGACTCGAGCGAGCTTCTCGTACTCGGCTGAGGCGAGTTTGAAGCGCCGTTGCGTGAAGTACAGGTTGCCCAGGTAGTCGTGTCCGTCGCGGAATTCCGGGTACAGCCTGAGGATGGTCTGATACTCGGCCTCTGCTCGGCTGTAGACCTTGGCTCTCTCGTAGTTGACTCCAAGGCTGTAATGACCGGCCAGGCTCGACGGCTCAATCTTGAGGAGAGACTCCAGCCTTTCGATGGCCAGGCTCGTCTGATTCGACTCGGTGTAGAGCTGACCCAGCTCGAGCAGCGCCGACGCATTCCGCGGATCGCACCGTCTGGCAATCTCGAGCTCCGCGACCGCCTCGCGGATTTGCTTGCGAGCCTTGTGGATCAGTCCCAGGCGGTAGTGTGCCTGAGCATGATTGGGGTTTTCCGCGAGGAGTTCTCGGCAGAACTTCTCGGTCGCCCGGAAATCCCCGGCTCGGAAGGCCAGCCCCGCCTTTCGAACACGGTCTTCCGCCGCTGTCCGGTTGGCCTCTGTTCCTTCCGACGCCTCCTCTCCTGTCGCACGCGCTCGCGAGGAAGCCGGACTCTCGTACGTCTCCGGACCTTGCTCTCCCTCGTTCTCGTCCGAGGAATCCTCACGATCCTTGGCTGCGACCGTGTTGAGCTTCTTCGGCGGCGTCGGGGTCTCCTTTTCACTGATCAAATGGGCTCCGACCACGGCCTCATCAGCGTGCCCGTTGCGGGCCAGAGCCTGTTCGGGTTGGTGTTTCGATTCGGCCACGGCTAGGAAACGCCGTGCTGCCTCATTCTTGGGCTCGATCTGAAGGGCTCGTTCGAAAGCAGCCTTTGCCTCGGCCGTTTGGCCAAGCCTCAGGTGGCTTTCCCCAAGCCCAACGATGTTCAAGACATCTCCTGGAGCCTGCTTGACGGCCTTCTGGTAAGCGATCCGCGCCTGGTCGAACTCTCCCATGGCGAACAGGACGGATCCAAGCTCACGAGTGTACGTGGCCGACGACGGGTTCAGGTCGATGGCTCGTCGCAGGCTTTCGACCGCACGCTTGCTTTTACCCAGCCGGCGGTAGAAGAGAGCGATCTCGTAGAAGAGTTCCGGTTCGTTACGTTCCAGTCCGGCTGCTTTCTCGAAACAGGACACGGCCTGGCGGGCCTTGTTCTGTCGTACGAGAACCGTTCCTTTGAGAATGTGCCCGAGGGCCTCCTGCGGCTTCCTCTGGATGCAAACGTCGGCCAGTCTGTGTGCAAGACCGAACTGGCGAGCATCCAACGCCGAGGTGACGAGACTGCGTGTGCGATCGATGTCTTGCTCCGGGCCTTTCAGGATTGTCAGCGCCGTTTGAAACGCCAACTCCTCGTTCGAGGTGTCTAGAGCGACCCGGTAGTTGCAGGCCAAAAGCCCTGGATGATCCGGGTTCACCAGGAGCGCCTCGTTGACGAGTTTGCTCGCCTCTGACCGTTGGCCGGCTTTCCGATGGATCTCGGCAAGCATCAGGACCGCGTGAGGGTCGTGAGGGCGTGCCTGAAGTCCGGCCTTGAGGTGGCGGACCGCGTCTTCCGTGCGTCCGGTCTTCAACTTGGCTTCGGCCAGCATCAGACGGAGATCGGGATCGACCGGTCCTTGCTCCAGCGCAGCCTCCAGTTCGGTCGCGCAGTCGGCCCATTCACAGAGAGCCGCTTTGAGCCGTCCGGCAACAGCGTGGTAGGCGCCGCTTGGCGGTCCTTTGCGAAGGACTGCAGCCAGGAGCCGGCCCGCCTCGCCGTAGTTCTTCACCTTGAGGTTGGACAGGGCTCGGGACAGGAGTACCGAAGCCTCATCCGATTGGGCTGGGACGGACGGAGAGCTCGCGGGCTGATCCGTTTCCGGTTGCCGAGGCGTTGATGCCTCGGAGGAGATAGAGGGGGAGGACGTCGGACTGGGAGGCGTCTCGCGTGAACTCGCGGTCTCTTCAGGGGCTCCGTCCGAATCCCGTGCCGCCCCGAATCGGGCGGTGATCAGAAGCTCCCGGGTCTTCGCGTTGGAGGAATCCTCGGCTGGTGCGGCTCGGGTGTCCGCCTCGCGCGAGGCTCTGGCCGTGTCTCGTGTCGATCTTGGTGAGCTCGCGGACACCGCTTCTGACCGATTCTCCTGATCCGGCGTGTCGATGGGCGAAGGGAGGGTGGCCACTGTCGACGGAGAGGCGTCGGGTAGGGTTCGATCGTCGGAAGCTCTCTGCGTCCCCGGAACGGCCGATGTCGAGGAGGCGACGGACGTGGCCGCGGAGGAGGCTGTGAGCGCGAGCGCCTCCTGCAGCATGGCGTTCGCCTGTTCGTTCGCGCCCAGATCGCTCAGAACGCGGGCCAGGCTCGTCTGCGAACGGTAGAGGGTTCGCGTGTCCTTCTGGTCCTTGGCCAGAAGCCTCGCCTTCTCCAGTTCCGTCTGGGCGGCCTTTGGGACTCCTTTGGCCAGGAGGATTTCTCCCAGCTGCAGATGAGCCCTCGCGTTGTCCGGGTGGGCTGCCACGAACGACTTCAGCTGCAGCTCCGCGTTATCCGCCGACATGCGACCACCGACGACCAGGAGGACGACGGAGTAGACGAGCATAGCCACTCCGACGAACAGGGCCTTCCTCGTGACGCCTCGATGGACTCTGAATCCCAAACGGGTGACCGACAGGGAAGCCTGGAGAAACTCCTGCTCATCGCTGTCTAGGGTTGGATTGGAGCGGTCGAAGATGAAGTCCATGAACCGCGCCATCTGGTAAGCGTCGCGGATGTTGAAGATCCAGAGGGCGACACCGGAGATCGCGAGGAGGGCGAGGAATGTCCCGTAGACCCCGTGCGGAAGGAGCCCCATGAGAGCATCCGAAACGACGCGGGGGCCGAAGTAGTCCCAGACGTAGAGAGCGACCCCTACCTCGGCGGCAAAGAAGACCACGGCCTTCTTGAGTTGACCATTGAAGAACTGCCCCAGTCCCATGACGAGCGTGGAGAGAAACGCCACAAAACCGGGGCTCTTAAGAAGATAGCGAGTCTCCTCCACCTGAAGGATGTCTGTGGTGATCTCCGGCTGCTCCACCTCTGGGCACCTCTTCCCTGGGGTCTACACCAGGTCGCCAAGTACTTCGTTCGACAGGAATAATCCTCGTTCCGAGAACGCGAATCGATCATCCGACCGCTTGAGGAGCCCTCTCTCTTGCCATCGAGAGAGCACCTCATGGATGGCCTTCATCTCTGACTCCTCGATGGGGTTCCCCGGGACATTCGCGGGATCCACTCCATCGAGGAGTCTCAAGCCCAGAATCAGGCTCTCCCTCACTCTTTGGGGCGCTGAGAGCGGCTCCTCCATCCACTCGGAGCGTCGGCCCTCCCGGATCTGTCTTCGGTACTCCTCGAGCCCGGTGGCATTCGACCGGCGTCGACCCTCAAGGAAGCTCGTGGCACCGACGCCGAGTCCAAGATACGTGTTGTTTTGCCAGTACCGCAGGTTGTGCCGGCACTCGTGCCCTGGCCGGGCGAAGTTCGAGAGTTCGTAGTGAACGAAGCCTCGCGTCGTGAGGGTCGTCCGGCAAGACTCGTACATCTCGGCCTGGATCGAATCGTCTTCTCGAGGAAGGAGTCCGGCCTCATGGTCCAAATGAAAGCGGCTTCCTTCTTCAAGGGTGAAGCAGTAGGTCGAGAGGTGTTCCGGACCAAGATCGAGCGCCTTGTCCAGGGTCGTGCTCCAGTTGGACGGGGTCTGATCGGGAAATCCGTACATCAGATCCAGATTGATCGAGGAAAAACCCGCCTCACGGGCGCAGGAGAATGCTTTGACCGCTTCCTCGACGGAATGGACCCGGCCCAGGCGCTTCAGATCTGAATCGACAAAAGACTGAACTCCAAGCGAAAGCCGGTTGACACCTTCTTGGCGGAAGACCGTTGCCTTTTCGCGGGAGAACGATTCGGGGTTAGCCTCGACCGTCACTTCGACCGGCCTCGCGACGGTCAAACTCCGGTCCAGGGCATCGCTCGATGTGCCCATCCGATCGTGTGGGTCCTTTTTCTCTTCGACCAGAAATGGTTCCACAATGTCCCGAAACAACTTTCCTAGAAGCCGAACAGGCAGCACTGAAGGTGTGCCACCGCCGATGAAGACGGTTTTGGCCCTGTAGCGTCCTTGATAGGTCGCGGCCTCCTGGGCCAGCACGTCCAGGTAAGCTTCCATGACGGCCTCTGTCGCCACTCCTGAGAGAAAGTCGCAGTAGCGGCATTTCTCTTTGCAGAAGGGAATGTGGATGTAGAGGCCGGTTTCCTCCACCGACGTCATCGTCCGTCAGGCCTTATGATCGTGGATCGATGGCGTCGACGGGAGTCGTTCCGGAGACCAGGAGGAGGAATCCACTTCGGACGGCTTGTGAACGAGGACCCCCCGGGGCCTGGACTGATAGAGTCTCGACGATTGGCGACACGACTTCCTTCATACTGTTTAGGCTCCTACTTATTCTGCTCTAATGCAACAAATTAGTAGTAACATAACAGAATTTTGTAGTCTTCCACAAGAAGAAAAGCGCATCCGGGGAGCAAACCCCATCTCCGGACCCGGACAAACACGGAGGCACCGAGAAACACGGAGAAGCGCGGAGGTTTGATTCCTTTTTTCGCTGCGCTGTCCGACGCGGACTTGCGCTTCGGCTACTCAGATAACCCGGCAACTACCGCTAACTCGAACTCCGGCGGAGAATCCTGATCCCCAAATCGCGGGCGCGGTCTCCGGCCAACGGGGTGATGAGGACGTTCTGGTCGACGCGAACCGCTCGTTTGCCCTGTTTTCGGCACAACAGCAGGATATCCTCAGACAAGAGACGTCCGAAGTGCTCGAACACGGCCTCGCTCTCGTGACTGGGGGACGAGAAAAGCTCCGGCTGCCGGGCGAGAAGTCTTTGGACAACCTCCCGGACGATCGCTTCCAGCGTCTTTTCGTCGATTTGCATGGTGGAAAGAATGGGAATGGGTTCGAGTATAACATAGGAGCCTGTCGGAGTAAGCTTCAGCATGGCTCCTAGACTGTCCATATCCCTTCGAGAGACCATCGATCGGTCGAATAGTCCCGTCCGATGATCAAACGGCGTCCGGAGGACAGGACGATTCTGAAGCACCGACGTCGGCCACGGTGGTCCTGGACGAGCCACTCCTCCGCGATGGTCGAGACCTCTTCCCACACCCCGTCCAGTTCGACCTCCAGAGGCTTCTGATCTCCCTTGTGGCTCGCTCGGCACCGCACCCTTATGGACTCGGATTCGTCCAAGGTCTCTCTCATACGATCCTCCTGTTTCCTTACTTTAGCGCCCTCCGGACTCAAGCCCCTGATCCCCCATCTGCGCCCCGTCTGCTGCGTCAGAACTCGTCGCCGCTCCTCGATGTACGTCTCTGTACACCTGCGTCGCGGCGACTTCGTTCTTTCTTGCATCCGGGGCACATCTGGGGTCCAGGGAAGTGAAAGTGTATGTCCTCGAAA
>Ga0074195_1003724_pt1 | contig 13750 bp, 10 predicted proteins | sample EPASupsiteHSE623_FD_64525 | JGI IMG/M metagenome (GOLD analysis project Ga0074195, IMG submission 64525) | Bioremediated contaminated groundwater from EPA Superfund site, New Mexico - Sample HSE6-23 | ecosystem: Environmental > Aquatic > Deep subsurface > Groundwater > Contaminated ...
TGGCATTTCCCTACTCCTCACGGCGATCATCACCCTTGTCGCGTACCGCTGGAGTGTCAAACAGACAAGAAGGCTGGTAGCCGTCAGTCCGTTCCTGCATCAGGGCGAATGTTGCGAGTGTCGGAATATCAGCACACCGGAGCAGAAGGTCTGTCAGGTATGCGGCAAGGAGTTGCCCGATCGCAGTGAATTCTACTGTGAAGAGGCACTGAAGGAACCGATGCCCGACAACACCGCGCAGGAGAAGTAATTCTGCTTCCCCACAGCACCTTCGCTATCTCAACCCCTCACCGTTCCTTGAGCACCATGTCGATGCACATGACGGCGGCGAGGATGAGTTGCCGCGCCGCACTGTCGGGCGCGACCGACTTGGATATCTCCAGCACATAGTTGTCGGCGCTGGTGAACAACTCCTTGCCGACCCCCGCCCACTTCTTCGACACATGCGCCAGCTCCACGCCCCCCGAAAGGAACCGGAAATCCCACCCCGTCCACGAACCCTTGAGTTCGCACACCGGACTCCCCGACGCATCGACCACCGTGAAGGCGCCGCCGATGGAGAGGAGCTTCTGGTTGAACCCGCCGATGTAAGCATCCTTCTCGTCGAACACCTGCACCTTCGACAGGAAGATGGAGATACCCCGCGTCACGCGGACCACCTGCTGTCCCTGCGGCGTTCTGACCTGCACATCGAAGGGCGTGTAGGTCTTATAATCGGTGAACCGCAGCATCTTGGTGAAGAACCCGAGATTCTCCTCGCGGCACTCCATTACCACCGCGCCGGTCGCCGGATCGTAGATATCGTAGTTGTTCGCCGCCTTGAATATCCCCGTATGCTCCTTGACCAGGAACAGATCGCGCTTCAGCACATCGAGCATGACAACCCCCTAAAAAAATATTATTTGCGGCTCTACAGCAGCGCCTCTATCTCTTTTTCCAGCGATTCGGGCGGTTCGGCCGGAGCGAAGCGTTTGAGCACATTGCCCTGACGGTCGACGAGGAATTTGGTGAAGTTCCATTTGATGGCGGTCAGGCCGAGGAGCCCCGGCGCCTTCTCCTTGAGATACGGATAGAGCGGATGGGCATGCTTCCCGTTCACCGTCGTCTTTTCGAAGAGCGGGAAGGTCACGCCGAAATTGATCTCGCAGAACTGCGCTATCTCGTCGTTGGTCCCCGGCTCCTGCCCCGCGAACTGATTGCACGGGAACCCGAGTATCTCGAACCCCCGCTCCCGGTACTTCTCGTAAAGCGCCTGCAACCCCTTGTACTGCGGCGTGAAGCCGCATTTGCTCGCGACATTGACGATGAGCAGGACCTTGCCGCGGTACTCCCCCATCGTCGTCTCCCGCCCCGCGATCGTCTTCAGCTTGAAATCATAAAACGCCATGACACTCCCCTCAGATAAGAGATAAAAACGATACGATAGTACCGGAAATAAAAAATGATTTCAATAAAAAGCGTGGTTACCGGGCAAAGGTGTACGGCCGCGCCTGTTTGATGATGAGGAACTACCCGATGAGCGCCTTTACCTGCTCGATGATGAGGTCAATGACGAACATATTGAACTTATGGAAGGTCTCGGAAGAACCGATGAGCCAGAAGAGCAGCGCGACGACAAAACCGATGGCAAGGGCGAGCGCGACCTTCTTCACAGTTCGTTCTTCACGAAGTCGACCGCGTTCCGGAATATCTTGAGTCCCGGCCCCTCTTCCTCGAGTTCGGGCAGACGGGTCCAGTGCGGATGCTGGGTCTTTGAGATGAATACCTCGGGATGCGGCATGAGGCCGAGTATATTACCGCGCTTATTGGTGATACCGGCGATGGCCTGCTCAGAGCCGTTCGGGTTCTGCGGGTATTCCTGCGTCAGGTTGCCCGCCTTGTCGACATACTGGAAAGCGATCATGTTATGCGCCTTGATACGGGCCAGTTCATGGTCGAAGGCGAGGAATTTCCCTTCGCCGTGCCGCACCGCGCAGGGAAGCGTCGTGATGCCGCGCAGGAAGGGGCTTTTGTTCTTCGCGTTGACCTTGAGCGTCACCCAGCGGTCCTCGTAACGGGCCGAATCGTTGTGGGCGAGCGTCGCCTTCTGTTCGCCGAAGACCGTTTCGTCGTCGCCGGGAAGCAGGCCGATCTTCACGAGCACCTGAAAGCCGTTGCAGATGCCGATGATGAGACGCCCCGAGCGGACGAAGTCGGCCAGCTGCGGGCCGAGCTCCTGCTTTATCTTGATGCCGAGCACCCGCCCCGAGGCGATGTGGTCGCCGAAGGAAAAGCCGCCGGGAAAGACGAGCACCGAGTAATCCTTAAGCGGGGTCTCGCCCGAGACGACCCGGTTGACATGGCTGGTTACCACCTTGTCGGCGCCCGCCATCTCGAAGGCCCAGCCGGTCTCCACTTCACAATTTATGCCGTATCCGCTGAGTATCAGGACATTCGCCTTTGCCATACTATACGGTCCTCCGCGTTACTTCAGTTTCTCGAGGGGCGCCTTCCAATGCCGCCACAATTCTTCGGAAGGCAGGCTGATGAGCACCTTGCCGCCGGTCCCGCTCACCTTCACGAAGCCCGATCCGTTCACCTCGCCTACCGCCGCGAACGGGGCATCGGCCATGATGGCCTCGAACCGGTCGCGGTGCGCCGGGCTGACCGACACGAGAATGCGGCCGTTCGATTCGGAGAAGAGCACGATATCGTCGCGTTCGATAACCCCCTTACGCGGCACTTTGGTGACGTCGAGTTTGACCCCCAGTGCACCCGCAAAGGCCGATTCGGTCACCGCCACCGCCAGACCGCCGTCCGAAAGGTCGTGCGCCGAAGCGACGAGTCCTTCCTTCATCGCGATATGCAGTTTGCGGTAGTTCGCGAGGAACTCGGCGGGCCGCACCTTCGGCGCCAGGCCGCAGGTCTTGATGCCGTGGTAGGAGAAATATTCGCTGGCCCCCATCTCTTCGGCGGTCGTGCCGACGAGATAGACGATGTCGCCCGCGTTCTTGAAATCCATCGATACCATCTTCTCGACATCGGCCATCCGCGACAGCAGGGTGAACAGGAGCGTCGGCGGGACCGATATCTTATCCTTCCCCGAACCGTAGTCGTTCTTCATGCTGTCCTTGCCCGATATGAGCGGGATACGGTACTGTGTGCAGATGTCGTAGAGCGCCATATTGGAACGGACCAAAGCCGCCAGTTTCTCCTTGCCGCCCGGATTCTTCTCTTCATGATGGACCGGGTCGGGCCAGCAGAAATTGTCGAGCCCCGCGAGGAAATCGGGATCGCCGCCCACCGCCACGGCGTTGCGTACCGCTTCGTCGATGACCGACGCGGTCATCCAGTAGGCGTCGATATCGCTGAAGGTCGGCTTGAGGCCGTGCGAGACCACACACGCGGTCTTGCGGAACGGGGTCAGCCGCACCACCGCCGCGTCGGCCGGACCGTCGTTGAAGGCGCCGACGAACGGTTTCCCCGCCGACCGCCCCTGCACCTCGTGGTCGTACTGACGGACCCACTCCTCTTTGCTCGCGATATTGAGCCGCCCGATCATGTCGATCATGATGGCGTTAAGCTCGTCGTACTGCGGCAGGTCCCACTGGTTGCATTCCGGTTTTGCCCAGACCGCTTCCAGTTTCATTTTCGGCAGACCGTCGTGGAGGAACTCCATGTCGAGGAGCGCCACCGGCGTCTTGCCGTGGTATATCTCGAGCTGACCGCTGGTGGTGAATTCGCCGATGGCGGTCATTTCGACCTCGTGTATGGCCGCTATCCGCTGAAGTTCGGCCATGTGTTTGGCCGGGACCGACAGCGTCATCCGCTCCTGCGCCTCGGAGACGAATATCTCCCACGGCTGGAGTCCTTCGTATTTGAGCGGCACCTTGTCCAGGTTTATCCGCGCACCGCCGGTGCCGGTCGCCATCTCCCCTATCGAACTCGACAGGCCGCCCGCGCCGTTGTCGGTGATCGCGGTGTAGAGCCCTTTGTCGCGCGCCTCGAGGATGAAGTCGGTCATCCGCTTCTGGACTATCGGATCGCCGATCTGGACCGCCGTCACGGGGCTGCCCGGATGGAGTTCTTCGGAACTGAAGGTGGCGCCGTGGATGCCGTCCTTACCGACCCGACCGCCGGTCATGACGATGAGGTCGCCCGGTTCCGGTTTCTTCTGCCACGACGGCTTCCCGCGGACCTCGGCCGGCATGAGCCCGCCGGTACCGCAGAACACCAGCGGTTTGCCGATGAAGCGGTTGTCGAAGAAGATACTGCCGTTGACCACCGGGATGCCCGATTCGTTGCCGCCGTCCTTGACCCCCTGATGGACGCCGCGGAAGATGCGCGCCGGATGGAGGAGATTCGGCCCCGGCAGATCGCCGCGGTAGAAGGGCGACGCGAAGCAGAAGACGTCGGTGTTGAATATCGGTTTTGCCCCCAGCCCGCAGCCCATGATGTCGCGGTTGACCCCGACGATGCCGGTGAGCGCTCCGCCGTACGGGTCGAGCGCCGAGGGGCTGTTGTGGGTCTCGACCTTCATCGCGAGCAGCAGGCCGTCGTCTATCTCGATGACCCCGGCGTTGTCGTCGAAGACCGATTTGACCCACGGCATGGTGGGAAGCAGATCATAGGTCGTTTTCTTGATGTAGGATTTGAAAAGCGAATCTATCTTCATCGCCACATTGGTGACGGCGTCGGTGTAGAATATCTCGGCACTGAATATCTTGTGTTTGCAGTGTTCCGACCAGGTCTGGCCGATCACCTCGAGCTCGCAGTCGGTCGGCAGTTCGGGGAACCCCAGCTCCTTGCGCATAGCCTTGGTACGGGGCCGCCGGTAGTAGGCCTGTATCGCCTTCATCTCTTCGCGGGTCAGCGCCAAGACGCGTTCCTTGGATATCTTGTCGAGCGCCTCGTCCTCTATCTCGAGCGGCACGAGCCGCACTTCGGGACGCGCCTGTTCGGTGACCGCCGGGATCCGGTCGCCCATCCGGTCGCCCTTTTCCCATGCGGCGCGGCCGATGACGCGGTGCCGCTGGATGAGCTTATTGCACAGCAGCCCGGTCGATATCCGTTCCACCTCTTTCTGGGCAAGCGGTCCTCGCAGGAGATACTTACGCCCCGCGTAGACGGCGTCATGTTCGCCCGCCACGCCGGGGAAGAGCGTTTTGAAGGCCCAGAGCGCCGTCCGCCCCTCGTTGTCGGTGACGCCGGGGAGGAAGCCCACCTCGGCCAGCCAATCGAAGGCGAAGGCGTCGGTCAGGTCCTCGTTGAGGTGCGCCACCTCGGTGACCGGGTCGGTCAGCACCTCGGCCACGAAGCGCTTGACCTGCGCGAGGTCGGCCTTCTGCACATCGATGAGGTAGACCTTGAAGACGCGGACATCGGTGACCGACTCGATATTGAAGTCGCTCTTGACACGCCGCTGGATTATCTTGCCGTGCGGATCCTTGAGATCGCCGCGAAGCCCTACTTCTACGCGAAAGACCATGTTCGTCTCCTGAAAGAATTGGAACGGGGGCATTCTATAGAATCGGAACGATTATTCAAGAAAAAGGAGGACTACTCGACGAAGTAGGTCTTGGTGATGATTATCGGGGTGACCGGAACATCTTCAAAATCGCCCAAGGGAGTGGTCTGGGTACCGGTCTCGACCGCGGCCATCGCGTCCACCACCTCGAATCCGGCGGTGACGATACCGAAGGCGGCGCAGGGGAATTTCTGGGTGCTCAGGAAATCGGCGTCGGAATTGTAATCGAGCCGCGGCTGGGCCTCGAAGGTAATGAAGAACTGCGAGGTGGCCGAATCGATATTGTCGGTACGGGCCATGGAAATAGCGTATTTCACATGATCGACCGCCGGGTTGCGCTCGAAGTTTATCGGATCATGCGTCGCTTTTTCAACAAAGTCCTCGTCGTAACCGCCGCCCTGCGCCACAAAACCTGGAATAACACGGTGGAAAGTAAGCCCCGTGAAGAAATCCTCATCTATGTAGGACTCGAAGTTGGCACTCGTGATGGGCATTGCGTCGCCGTATAGGCCGATGGTGATATTCCCCATCGTCGTTTCCAGCACCGCCTCGCGCGTCACGACCGGCACCGCATCCGCGTCGGTCAAGAGCTCATCGCCTGTCTCGTCGGGCATCACCCCGTCGTTATGCGCATCATCGGTTATCATGTCGTCGGAAAGCAGGGTATCGGTCGTCACGTCGTCGGACTGATCGGTGACCGGCACATCCTGGTCGGCGGCGGTATCATCGTCGGTCACCGCGGCCGGGTCTTTCCCGCCGCAGGCGGTCAGCGTAAAAACAAGGAAAAGAGTAATGATCGCGAGAAAAGATGGCATGAGATACCTCCTGAGGTCGAAGAATATGATGAGATCCCGGACTATTCGGTCGTCAGACGCTGATAGTAGGCGTTGGTGGAATCACCGTCCGCATATACGAACGATGCCGGGGCAGTGGTGATGGTATCCATAGCCAAACCTGCCGACCAAGGACCGAACGCCGTGGTATAGGATGCCGAGCCGGTGCCGTCATAATTGTACGTTATATCGTACGCGTTCCAACGGACACCGATGTAATAGTAAGTACCGGCATACAGCGGCACTGAAATGGTCCCCGAGCTGTAGAACGCGGCACCCGCCATGGTCTGTCCCTGAGAAACGCTTTCCACCGGGTAGTAGGTGCCGTCAAGTGTCGTCGATTCGTACACCTCATAGTAGACCGTCGCGGTGCCCGAATAATCGAGATAGGCCTCTATTTCGGTCAAGGTCCGATCGGTATCGCAGGAGTAGAAGTTGCCGCGCATGCGACTGGTACCGTTGTAGGTGCTGGTCGTATCGCCGACCGTGTCGATGACCGGCACCACCGTATCGACATCGGGCATCACATCATCGTCGGGGGTAACGATAGGCCCGTTCGCCGCACAGGAGTTCTCCCATGTCACCCCACCGACGAGCGCACCATTGAGCAAAGCACCCGCCGCGTTGTCGGCGACCGTACCGCTGGTCTCCTCGAAGTGCCACAACCCGATGGTGTTCGCATCGCTGGTGAACCGTTCATCGGGAGTGAAGTCCGTCGTGTAGCGTGCGACGCTCGATATCCGTATCTCATCAATGAGCCCGTCGAAATAGCTCGGCGTGCTCGACCGGCGCGACCCGAAGAAAAGATTCTCGGTGTTCGCGTAGGAATTGTTGGCATCGGTCACTGCGGTACCGGCGACACCGTCAACAAAGGTCGTGATGGTCGAGCCGTTCTTGACGAAGGCGACATGGTACCAGGTACCGGTCCCGGGCGACGACGGGCCTTCCGCAGAATTCCCGTTGCCCGCATTGTCATAATAATACCCGCCGTAAGGCAATTCGGTCGTGAGGAACTGGTAATAGGTCCCGTAGATATAATATGCCGGATTGGTCGTGGTGGAACCCTTACGCAGTATCGGCGACTGCGCCGTGTTGGTGTCCTGATTCACCCATGCCTCGATGGTCCAGTTGCCGGCCAGATTAAGCAGTGCGTTGTGCGCCACCTCGATATAGCCGGTCGAGCCGTCAAAACGGGCCGAACCACACGGGCCGGCGGTGTCGACATCGGGAAGGATATCCTGTTCGAAGTAGTCGATATCGACCATGTCGGGATCGGGCAGGACGGTGTCGTCATCGATCACCACGGTATCGTCGGCAACGACCGTATCATCGTCCAACACCACCGTATCATCAACAACGACGGTATCCTCATCGATCGCCGCCGCATCATCGGCGACCACAACGTCATCTTCGGTCACAGTGGTATCCTCATCCACCACGATCTCCTCGCAGGTGGCCGTATCGTAACCGGTGCAGTCCCCAAGACAGTATGCCTTGCCCGCCGCGTATTTGGCCGGATCTATCACCACACAGTCGGTCAGGCCGGTGGTATCGCACACCTCGGGCCCTTCGACGATATCGTTGCCGCACTCATGCGGGATCTCGTCGCAGGTGATGGTGTCCCAACCAAGACAGGTGTCGAGACACGACGCCTTGCCGCCGCTGTAGAGCGTGTCGTCAATATCGACACAGTCGATGATGGTACCGTCACACAGCTCCCCTTCGTCCACCTGATCGTTTCCACAGGTCAGGGGCACGACATCCTCATCGGGTATGGTTACATCATCATCTTCGACCACCGTGTCATCCTTGGGACCGCTATCATCCTTACCGATCTTGTCGCCGTCACCGGCATTATCTCCGTCGCCCGGCTCCTCGTCGGTCTGATCATCGGACACCAGGCCGTCTTCATCGGGCCACAGTTCGTCCTCGTCGCCCAACAACAGATCGCTGTCATTGCCGGTTTCGCTATCCTTCGGCAACACCTTTTTGGTGCCGCTCTCGCACCCGATCACCAGGAACGCGATCAACACAAAAAACAAACAGGCGGTTCTCGTCATAAAAAGTCTCCTTTCAGAAATCATAAGGAACTGAACGGCGAAACTATAACCCATTGTCCGCTTTTTGACAACTAATTTCTTTGTTTGGTTACAGAAATAAGTGTGCGATTTCGCTCAGTCAGCCGCCGGCAGGGAGGGAACGGCGCTCCGATCACCGCCCGATATCGGCTCGGTGTAGGGCATCTTTGCGAATCCCGCCCACTTACGAATGTTGTCGATGACGATGATCACCGCGAGTGTCGCCATGGTGATGATGAGGGTCATATTAAGGCGATACGTGAACGTTTTCAATAGGTCAAGCGCTGGATCATCAAGCAGACGCAGGTACTTCTGAACCTCCATCACGGCGGTCGTGAGCGTCACCGTCAGGACGAAAACCATCGGGATAAGGGTCACCCAGAGGTAGCGTAACTTCTTCATCTTGATGAGGATCGAGGTGGCGATGGTGAGGGCGAGTCCCGCGAGGAGTTGATTCGATATCCCGAACATCGGCCAGATGGTCGCCACATTGCCGGTCCAGATGAGGTACCCCCAGCAGACCACGACGATAACGCTCGTCAGTAGCATCCCGGGCCACCAGGTGTACTGCCGGAGCGGTTTGTAGAAATATCCCAGCGATTCCTGTACGATGAAGCGGGCAACACGGGTACCGGCATCGATGGTGGTCAGGATGAAGAGCGCCTCGAACATGAGGGCGAAGTTGTACCAGTAGGCGATGAGCGCCTTCATGCCGGGAATGCCCGAGAGAATGTTCGCCATCCCGACCGCGAGCGTCACCGCCCCGCCGGTCCGGTGTTCGAGCGATATCCCGATCTCGGCCTCGAACATCCGTATCTTTTCCGGCACCCAGCCGAGCGCCCGGATCGCCTCTTCGGTGAGCGGGCTGTTGATGAGGAAATAGTCGCCCGGATCGAGCGTCACCGCCGCGATGAGCGCCATCATCGAGACGAACCCTTCGGTGATCATCGCACCGTAACCAATGATCCGCGCGTCGGACTCTTTCCTCAGCATTTTCGGGGTAGTGCCCGTCGAAATAAGGGAATGGAATCCCGATATTGCACCGCACGCTATGGTGATGAAGAGATACGGAAAAAGCGGACCGGGAATGATGGGACCGCCACCGTCGGCGAACTGCGTGACCGCCGGGAACACGATGTCGGGCGCCATGAAAAGGATCCCGATGGCAAGAAGCGTCACGGTCCCGATCTTCATATAGGTCGACAGATAATCGCGCGGGGCAAGGAGCATCCAGACCGGCAGGACCGAGGCGAGGAACCCGTAGGCGACGAGCAGCAGAATGAGCGCCTTTTCGGAGAAGATGAAATAGGGCGCGATGAGAGTGGAATCGGCGACCGTCTTGCCGAAGATCACGGCGAGGATAAGGAGCACCACGCCGATGAGCGATACCTCCCCCACTCTGCCGGGGCGGAGTTTGCGCAGGTAGAATCCCATCAGGAGCGCTATGGGTATCGTCATGCCGATGGTGAAGGTGCCCCACGCCGAATGGGCGAGCGCCTTGACCACCACCATCCCGAGTCCGGCGAGCGCCACGATGATGATGAAAAAGGTGGCGAGCATCGCCGCAAAGCCGGTGATGGGGCCTATCTCTGCCTTGGCGATCTCGGGGAGCGATTTGCCGTTACGCCGTATCGACATGACCAGAATGATGAAATCGTGGACCGCCCCCGCCATAACCGCGCCGATGAGTATCCAGAGCATCCCCGGCAGGTAGCCGAACTGCGCCGCGAGTATCGGCCCGATGAGCGGGCCGGCCCCGGCGATGGCGGCGAAATGATGGCCGAAGAGGACCCATTTGTTGGTCGGGTCGTAGTCGTGGCCGTCGGCGAACAGTTCGGCCGGCGTCCGGTGGCGGTCGTCGAGCGCGAGTATCTTGGCGGCGATGAAGGCCGAATAGAACCGGTAGGCGAGCAGATAGAGGCAGACCGCCGCAACGAGCATCCAGACGGCGCTCACCTGTTCGGCGGGCCGCACCATCTTGGTGACCACCGCGAAGGCGAAGCCGCCCAATAGCGCGACAAAGACCCAGAAGATCTTCATGAAGCCCGACATGGTGATATCTCCCGACGCAGTTTTTGCGGCCACACGATATACCTTGTGGGAGACGATTTCAAGAAAAACAAATGGTGGATGGAAAGGGAATTACGACGGGTCGACGCACTCGTAGTCGAACGCGATCTGGCCGACGACCGGCGAAACGCCGACATTCTTGGAATACAGACGCACCTCCAGCTCGATGTAGTGGCCCTGCGCCAGCGTCCCGGGCATCTCCTTGGGCGAGATATCGGACGGATCCTCGACGATGACCTGCCACTGTTCGAGGGCGAGCTGGACAAGGTCGTCGCTGGTCCGCGCGCGGATGATGACGCGGGTATCGGCCGGGACATCGGCATCCCAGTAGATCTTCTGCCAGTCGGTCGACAGCGATGAGGCACATATCTCGAAAGTGTGGCGGAACCACCCCTCTTTCGAGGCGAAATTCTTGAGGTTGTACCCTATCATGTCGCTGTAGACATAGGGGCCATTGCCGACCGGGATGATGATCTTGCCCGCCTCGTTCACCGTCGGTATCGGCGTCGAGCGGTCGACCGGCAGATAGGTCACATAGCCCTGTCCGGCGTTACAGCGGGACATCCCCCATATATTCCCCTTGAAATCGACCCCGACGCCGGTACCTTGGAACGGATGGATCGTCGCGTCGCTCAGAAGGTAGGGACCATGTATCGACGAAGGATCGGGGTAGACCGAGGAATCTATCATGTAGATGCTCGAATCGACGCCGGCCCCCTCTTCGGTCGAAATGATCCAGATAAAGCCCGTGTCATCGGCCGCGATGCCGCGAAACCCGTGAAGAGTCGACACCTGCAGGGAGGTCCAGGTCCCCTGATCGGCGAAGGGCGACGCATCGGGGGTATAGCGGTGGACGAAGCCGTCGGTGAATGAGGTGATCCAGATGTTATTGTCCTTATCAATGGCGATGCCGTAGTAGCCGCCCGCGCCGCCGTAGGCCGGGATGTCGGGCGCATAGTGTATCTGACCGGTCACATCGTTGCTGTCGAACCACGCGAGACCGCCGTTGGTGGGCGTTATCCATTCGGGGATATAGCGGCAGGAAACCCAGTTGCGGCCGTATTTATCGAGCACATAGCCGTAGGGACGGCAAACCTCGGCGTCGGCGCTGGTCATCGAGAAGGTATCCATGATGTCGCCGGTGTTGCCGTTGAGCCGGTAGGAGAAGGTGTCGCCGAGGTGACACCCGACCATGACATGCCCGGTGTACTCGAAATTGGCGCCGGTCTCGGGGGTCGCCGCGACGCCGCGGATGCCGCCGCAGGCGTAGGTGTTCGGCAGGTCGACCCCGTCGAACACGCGGGTCCAGACGACGCATTCGTCGGTCGAACGGCCATTGACATCGCGCGGCAGAATGTCCAGCGGGCCGGTCGATGTCTCGATAGTGCCGCTCAGGTCGCGGTCGACGCAGTATTCGGGATGACCCGCCACCTTGGTCACGGTAGCGTCCCCGCGCGCGCCGACGAACATGTTGCCCGCCAGATCGACGCTCGTCCGCGACGGGTCGGAGGCGGCTGAAAGCCCGACATTGTAGCGCCCCACCTCGATCTTATCGAAGGTGTCTATCTTGGAAATGGTGCCGTCCACCGAATTGGGGACCCAGACATAGCGCAGGAGCGTCTGGACGGTGTCGGATCCGTTGTCGAGTTCCAGTTCGCCGTTCTGGTTCACCTTGACATTATCGGCATTCGACGAGCCCTCGTCGTAGCCGTTCCCGGTCCCCGGACCCATCCCGGCGTGTGCCGCGTCACTGTCGGATATCGATATCTCATCACTGTCGGAAAGCAGTTCGTCGCCCCCCTCGTCGTTCTGCCCGTTGTCGTCGCCGTCGACGGTCAGATCGTCACCGTCGGGCTGGATACCGTCGCTCCCCTCGTCGGTCGGGATATCGCCGTCAGCCGCATCAGGCAGAATTTGATCCTTGTCGGCGCCGTCCGGCTGATAATCATGCACACCCTCATCCAGATCGCCGTCCTGCGCCGGCTTGTTGTCGCTGCACGCAAAAAATGTAACAGCACACCCCGCCGCCAATACCATCAACACATACCTGTCCATCGTCACCCCCCTATGCCTTTTTCGTTTATTCCCCCCCGGGAGAGGATATCTTTTATCATCAGGACGCTGTTGCGACCGCGTTTCTTGACCTCATACATCGCATCGTCGGCCAGTTTGATGAGGCCGTCGAGCGAATCGGCGTCGTTCGGATAGACGGCGACACCGAAACTGCCGCTGAGGCGGATGTTGAAGCCTTCTTTCTCGAAAAACACCTTGTCGGCAAGCCTGCTTCGCAACCGTTCGGCGACGAGTGCCGCCTCGTCGGGACCGGCCGTCGAAAGGATGATGACGAATTCGTCGCCGCCGTACCGGATCGCCCAATCGGTGGGGCGTATCAGCGTAGTGAAGAGGATCGCGACATCGCGCAACAACTGACTGCCGGTAAGGTGTCCCCGGGTATCGTTCACCTCCTTGAAATGGTCGAGATCGATGAAAACGATCGAGAACGGTATCTTCGACCGGCGGGAACGGCTGATCTCGGCATCGAGCAGGGTCCGCATATGCCGTGCGTTGTAGAGATGCGTGCAATCGTCGCGTATCGTAAGTTCTTCTATCCGTTTGATGTGATTCGCGTTCTCGACGGCGATGGCGGCGAAATCGGCGAGCGCCGCCAGCAATTCCAGCGATATCGGATCAAAATAACACGACTCCACATTGATAAGTTCGAGTGCGCCGAGCACCCGGTCCTTCGAGATGAGCGGCATGCAAATGACCGAGTCGGTCGTGAAACCGAGCGCGGCGTCAAGATCCTTGTAGAACCGATCATCCTTCCGCACATCGGTCGATATGACCGGTTCGCCGTGCGCAATCGACCAACCGACGATCCCCCGACCGAACGGCAGTCGCTTGTTCTGCAACTCCGCGCTGGCCGAGCCCACGGCGATGCTGAAATAGATATCGTTCTTCTCCTCATCCACCAGCAACAACGACCAGTTGAGAGGGCGGAACAACCGGCCGACAAGATCCATGATCTGTTTCTGGAACTCGTCGAACCCATGGGTCGAGGTCAGCACTTTGCCGATCTCGCGAAGAGCGCGGAATTCCTCATTCAGAGAAACGGATATCCTCTCCGGATCGGTCATGGGAGCCCCCATCGGCTATTTCGGGATCGTCAGAGTGCGCAGGTCGTTGCCGGACGGTATCTGCAGGAGCCGAAGGCCGAAGAGCGGCGCGACGGCGATAAGGAATTCGAATGTCTCCCCCTGTAT
>Ga0074195_1003726_pt1 | contig 13748 bp, 10 predicted proteins | sample EPASupsiteHSE623_FD_64525 | JGI IMG/M metagenome (GOLD analysis project Ga0074195, IMG submission 64525) | Bioremediated contaminated groundwater from EPA Superfund site, New Mexico - Sample HSE6-23 | ecosystem: Environmental > Aquatic > Deep subsurface > Groundwater > Contaminated ...
AAAGATGGGAGACTACCTGGGCGATATTCTCCAGAGCGATCTCGCGGTCATGGTTTTCAATTTTGTTGATATGATTTCGCACGCCCGCACCGAAATGGACATGATTAAAGAATTAGCCAGCGACGAATCGGCTTACCGGTCGCTTACGCTAAGCTGGTTTAACCATTCATCGTTACTCGATTTACTGAAACTATTGGCCGAAAACAAGGTGAAGGTTGTGCTGACTACCGATCATGGAAGTATTCGTGTTGATAATGCCCTTAAAGTAATTGGCGACCGCGAAACCAATACCAACCTACGCTACAAACTGGGACGTAACCTGAATTACAATTCAAAAGCGATTTACGACATTAAAAACCCGGCATCCATTTTTCTTCCGTCACGAAACGTAAGTACATCGTATATTTTTGCGACCAATACCGACTTTTTTGCCTACCCCAATAACTATAATTATTTCGCTCAATATTACCGGAATACGTTTCAGCATGGAGGTATTTCGCTCGAAGAAATGATTATTCCGGTAGTAACCATGATGCCGAAAGGGTAAGCTTATTTATTTTCTTCGATTTTATCATCCCTTATCCGTTGGTACTGTTTATTCGCAAATACAAATTCCTGAAGCTTTTGGTTTTCAGCGTGTAAGATTTCTTTTCGGTTGCCCTCCCAGCACATTTCGCCTTCGGATATAAAAAGGATATTATCGCCGATTTCCATTACCGAGTTCATATCGTGGGTATTGATGATGGTGGTAATTTGCAGGTCAACCGTAATCGAATGAATGAGTTCATCAATGACCATTGAGGTTTCAGGATCCAGCCCCGAATTGGGTTCGTCGCAGAACAAATATTTAGGATTCAACACGATGGCGCGGGCAATGGCTACCCGTTTCTGCATCCCTCCCGAAATTTCTGAAGGATATAGCTGGTTAGCATTCGAGATATTAACCCGTTCGAGACAAAAGTCAACCTGTTTTTGTTTCTCCCCAGGTGTAAGTTCTGAAAACATATCGAGAGGGAACCGAACATTTTCTTCTACCGTTAGCGAGTCGAACAAAGCCCCACCCTGAAAAACCATACCCATTTCCTGCCTCAGTTTCTTGCGAAGTTTCTGGTTCATCGAAGTAAAATCTCTGTTATCGTAGAGTATCTGTCCCTTGTCAACTTCGTGCAATCCAACAATTGCCTTGAGCAGAACCGTTTTACCCGAGCCGCTTCGTCCAATAATCAGGTTGGTTTCACCCTTGTTGAATACTTTCGAGATATTCTTCAGAACAGCCTTCTGCTCAAACGATTTGTATATATTTTTGATTTCGATCATTATAAAAGCAATTGAGTTAAAATCAAATCCCAGATCAGGATCATGATGTTGGTATTCACCACCGCCCGTGTACTTGCTGATCCCACATCAAAAGCCCCGCCTTCAACAGTATATCCGAAAAATGCAGCAATAGAGGCAATCAAAAATCCGAAGACAAGGCATTTAATGAGCGAATAAGTCACGTAATAGGGATTAAAAAGGTATTGAATACCATTCAGGTAATCGGTAACTGTAACTGCACCAACAGCCGGCCCAACAATCATTCCGCCAATTAAACCGAAGAATACGCTAAAAATATATAATAAAGGGAACATCATTACCACAGCAATTATTTTCGGAAGAATGAGATAACTGGCTGAATTAACTCCCATAATTTCCAGGGAATCAATTTGTTCTGTTACCTTCATACTTCCGATTTCAGAAGTAATATTTGAACCAATTTTTCCTGCCATGATTAAGGCAAGAATGGTCGAAGAGAATTCGAGAATCAATGTATCGCGGTTCCCCAGGCCTATCAAATAAGTCGGGAGTAAAGGGTTAGTCAGATTATAAGCTACCTGCAAGGTGGTTATCCCACCCATAAAAATGGAGATGACAGCTACAATTCCAAATGATTTAACGCCAAGGTTGTCTATTTCATTAAAGGTTTGCCTGACGTATAAGCTATGTTTTTCCGGTTTGCTGAAGACCTTAAGGAGCAGTACAAAATATTTTCCCGTTTGATTAAGAATATTCATGAATAGGATTGTTTAAGCTAACTGTAAATGATATTTTCCTGATTTTGCACTTTAATTAATTAAAACAAAGACTTGTTGCCGTTGTTCTTGCAGCTGTTTCTGAAATTACCAGAGCCTAAAGGTACAAATATTCCAAAAACAGGCATTTTTTAGCGGATTTTAATTTTAAACTCATTATCTTAATAAAGATTTTCGCGGTAGGTTTTAACCCGGTATTTCGTAAAATCTGATTTCGAAAAAAACGATAAATTATTCACATTAAGATCGTCTCAAAATGAACAATACGTATTGTGTAATAATGGCAGGCGGTATCGGTAGCCGGTTCTGGCCTTTGAGCAAGACAAGTATGCCCAAACAATTTCTCGACATTCAGGGAACAGGTAGAACTTTTATTCAGCAAACCTACGACCGGTTTAAAAAACTGTGCCCTGACGAAAATTTCTATGTTGTCACCAGTGTTGATTATAAAGAACTTGTTTTGACCCAACTGCCCGAACTTAAGGAGACCCAGGTTTTACTCGAACCTTTAAGAAGAAACACGGCCCCATGTGTCGCTTATGCCAGCTATAAAATTCTTGCGATTAATCCCAATGCAAATATTATTGTGGCTCCTTCAGATCATCATATTCAGGAGGGAAAGGCTTTTTTGGAGGTAATTCAGACAGGACTTGATTTTGTCAGCAATAACGATGCATTATTAACGCTTGGCGTGACTCCGAGCCGGCCAGAAACTGGTTATGGTTATATTCAAATAGGGAACATCAACCCGATAGCAAAATATGAAAATTTACATAAAGTAAAAACCTTTACAGAAAAGCCAGATATACAGTTGGCTAAAATCTTTTTTGAAAGTGGAGAGTTTTTCTGGAACTCCGGAATTTTTATCTGGTCGCTGAAAGCTATACTCAAGGCTTTTGATTCCCATTTGAGTTCGGTTTCTGATTTATTTAAAAAAGGACAAAAGTTGTATGGTACCACAGACGAGGTTCCTTTTTTGAACAAGACCTATCCTGAATGTCAGAATATCTCCATCGACTATGGAATCATGGAAAAAGCAAGCAATGTGTATGTGCTGTGCTCCGATTTTGGATGGAGTGATCTGGGAACCTGGGGTTCGCTGTACGAAAATTCGATTAAGGATAATCACGGTAATGTCGTTTCTGGAAAGAATGTAATGCTTTACGAGACGAATAACTGCATTGTAAACATGCCAAATGAGAAATTGGTTGTTCTTCAGGGTTTGGATGGATACATCGTGGTTGAATCGGAAAGTACGTTATTGGTTTGCCGAAAAGAAGACGAACAGCAGATCAGGCAATTTGTAAATGATGTAAGAATGAACAAAGGCGACCACTTGATCTAAACTATTCGTAATATTTGGGTTTAAAAGTGCTTCTGACACATCTGAATCCGATGTATGATTTGGCAGAGTCCTGGTATTCGAAGCTTCGGGTGGATACCTGTATATAATAAGCTATATCTTTCCATGATCCGCCACGGATTACCTTTCGTTTCATGGCGGGCTGATCATCTGGCTTAGCATCGTATTGAAAATCGGGGCTAAAATCGCTCATGATTTCATAAGCCGATTCATCGTACGCATTTGAAGTCCACTCGGCCACATTACCGGCCATATCATAGAGTCCGTAGGAATTGGGCATATAATTGGCAACCTTTTGTGTCGTGATATTATTTTGGCTGTCAGAAACATAATTTCCCCTTGCTGGTTTAAAGTTTGCCACATAATTTCCTTCCTGATTTCGGGTATAATAATTTCCCCATGGATAAAGAGTCATTAAATGACCACCTCTGGCCGCATATTCCCATTCAACTTCAGAAGGTAAACGATAATCCATCACTCCCGGGTTTTTAATCATCTCCTGAAAGGTATTGAGTTGCTTGGTACGCCAGTTACAAAAAGCCTTTGCCTGCGCCCATGTAACACCAACAACCGGATAATTGTCGTAGGCCACATGTGAAAAATATTTCTCAGTTAAAGGCTCATTGTACGAAAAAGTATAATCGCGGACCCATACAAGGGTATCAGGGTAAACCGGAGTCACTTCATGCATAATAAATGAAGAACGATTCTGTATCGGGTTTTCCTTTCCTTCCGCATCAACAACGGTTCCGGAGTAGCTCTGCGTTTGGTAATTGTAGCTATTTGCTCGTTTTGCTGCCTGCTGATAATCAATCCAGTAATATTCAAAATGGAGTTTTCTGGCATCAATTTCTCGTTTACCAAAAAAACGTTCATTCTCTGGAATATAAATATCTTCTAATGCAGTCTGATAATCAGGATTTTTCCATTCAATTGGTTCCATCCAATTTAATCGTGGTGTTTCAAGCATTACCCCTCTTTTATCTTCGGTAACCAAAAATTCAGGTATGGTTTCAGAAAGCAACTGTCGGGCTATGGAGTCTCGCACCCAATATACAAATTGACGGTATTCGTTATTTGTAATCTCAGTATCATCCATCCAAAAAGAAGGGACAGAGACTGTTTTTACCGAGGTACTCGACTGATCTTTTTCCTCCTCTGAAGGGCCCAGATTAAAGCTTCCCTGTTTAATGAAATTCATTCCATAGGGGAGAGGTTCAAAATAAGGTTTTCTGTTCTGCGCACTGGTAAGCTGACTTGTCCAATCGCGGTTGCAGGAACCGAAAAGGAAAGTTACAAACAAACTTATGAGCAGAATTCTATACATATTCTTTTTCGTTAACAAAAGCACCCTCAATTCCAGATAACCTATAAAAATTGGATTTATTGCGGTAAAATTAATTTTTCAAAAAAAAAGCCTTATAAGGAAATCTCCCATAAGGCTTTCACTTATGTTGTCAGGGTTTAATATTCCCAAAGGTTCTGTTCGTAATCGAATATTGAATTCTCAATTTTCTTGCTTTCGAGCATGGCATCTTTGCCGCTTAAATATTGGCTTATGCTGCGGTTGTTATAAATATTTTCTTCTTTAACGATGTACGAGTTGAACTTCCGTTTCAAAAATATATCATCAAATGAGGCATTACGTGCCGTATTTAAAGGATTAAAAACCTCATTCGAAGCCATGATTTCACGGGCTTCAGGATAATAAATCCAGAATACCTGACGGCGCTGTACTTCCTCTTGGTTGGCATCACCCTCACGGAAGAATTCCTGAATTGGGCAAATTCCAATCACGCGAACGTTCATTGTCGAAGACTGTTTATCGAAATACCATTCTTCTTTAATCATGAACTGTTTCACTTCTTCAGATCTGATTTCGCCTGTAATAACTGTTGGTTTTAATTCTCCGGTATCTATATCTTTAACCATTTGAGTACGGGTTGTTGCACCAAATGCTTCCTTAACTTGTTCGAAGGTTATTGGGACCTTGAACTCATCATCATTCTTGGCATCGTAGGCAGTTAATTTCCCATTCTTTATTCCTTCAATAAAAAGGTTTACCAAATTAAATCTTCCTTCAACCTCTTTGTTTGGAAAATATAGCGGTTGATTAATTTTCTCGCGCAGGTCAATAATACGCCATACTTTTTTCCTATACATCACATCAGCTTCTCTTACATAAGGAAGCGGAGTTGGTTTACGCTTATAGATGTCTGTTCGCTGATAAGCACCGTCAATAATTTGCGCTTTTGCTTCGTGTCTGGTTGCTCCAACCAAAAAAGCTAAAACCCCTAAGAATACAAATATTTTTTTCATAACTATCGAATTTTAAAACTGATTGGTGCTAAAGGGCGTGCATTAAGGCCATCGTCCCCTTTTGCCATAATATTATCGATATAAATTAAACTTCCAGGTGATAATTTACTAAACTGAGCTTTCTGTTCTGCCGTAAACCTATTTGATGTTGATTTATAAAGATTAACATATCCACCAGCTCCTGATAAGCTGACATCGAATTGGGTAATCTTAAATTTTAAGTCAAAATCAAAATCTTTCAGTTCAGCAAAAATTCCTTCTTCTGCTATCAGTTCCTCTTTTCGCAGAGGGCCACCATTCTTTCCTCCAATAGTAGCAATAGGATCCGGTACTTCTTTAACCCTAAATGTTGCGGGGCTACCCATTGACCTGCTTTCTCCACCTATTTTGGCAGTTACTGTGATAGATGTATTCTTACCTAACATATCAACTTTAGATGGGTAAACAAAATAATCATCCCCATTTTTTTCGATTCGTAAATTAGTACCCGTAACAACTAAATTTTCAGAAGCAATCCCCGGAACTGAAACTTTGATTGGATTTGCAATGCCTAAATAGAAAACATTCATTTTAGTAGGCGAAATCGTAACATTTGGACGCCCGACCTGATATTCTCCTTCAAAAGGATAACTGTTTACATTTCCCTCGGGGTTTTTATATTTGATTAAGCCTCGCCATTTAAAGGTACCTACCTTAGTTGCTGTTGTTGTATAAATTCCCTTCCCATCCCTCATGGTAAGCTTGCTGTTATTTACAAATATTTCAGGTTGCTGAGTGGTATCTTCAGCAGCTAAAAAAATCTCAGCTTCAAACTGATCGCCTTCAAAAACGTAGGTCGATTTTGCCAGAATTCGGGCTCCCAGTCTGTTAAACTTGAATGATGCCGCATCAATCTTACTGTAAAGAGCTGAAATAATATTTGTCTCAGTATTCTGTATATCAATTTCCATCTTCGAAAGCAAGGTAATCACTGCAATCAAAGGTTTGTTCTCAAAGTGTAAAGTTTCCCATGATTTTTTTTCTCCTCCTTCAATCAGTTTTGCTTTTGGGTCTGAAGTGTCCAACTGCTTGGCAATATTCTCACGCAAAGGATCACCCTCATCGATATAATTCATCAAAAAATTGCGGTATTCATTGATACTATTTTTTAGATCAGCGGCTTTTTTCTTGGTAATCATTATCTCAGAAGGATTATTCAGATCATCTTCTTTTTTTATTACAATGGTATCACCTTTACTATTTACAATAATTGGATCTTCGGAGCCAATAACAAAATCAGGGTCTGCAGTCTTCAGCGTAATCCCTCCTGATTCTAATACCAATTCCTCTTTCAGATTTTTAATTTTTGCAATTACTTCCGAGGATTTTTTTCTGACCTCATCGGCTTTATCTTTCCATTCTTTAACTTTAGTCGGATTCTGTAAATATGCTGCATCGAAGGCTCCATATATTTGTGCATTTTTTCTATTTACATTATTCAGTGTCTGGGTTAAGCTGGCATCTATGATCCGAAATGATTCGAGCACTTCAGATGCCACATTAAGCGCTAACAAAGCTGTCAGCACCAGATACATCATATTGATCATTCTTTGCCGCGGGGTTTCCGGGCAATTTTTAGTCCCCATAGTCTTCGCCCTGTTAATTACTTCTTTTTATAATTCATGGCACCAAGCATACTTCCATAAATCGAATTGAGAGCATCAAGATGTACATTCAATTTTTCTGCATTCTCTTTATATCTTTTCATTTCCTCTGCAGATGAGGCAATGACCTGATTCATCTGATTTAGGTCTTCAAAGAATTTAGCTGAGGCATGTATTTGTTCGCTTGTACCTTTTAATTGTTTTTCGTAGGTAGTATTAAGCGATTCAATATTTCTATTCAGCTTTTGCAGATTTTCCCCGTAGCTGGACGAATTCATCTCTAATTCTTTAAATCCTTTTTCTATAGATCCAGAAAGTTTTTGATATGACTCAACCAATTTGTTCCCGGAATCGTCAATTTGTTTGGTAAATTTTAGGCTCGATTCATTCAGTTTGGAGAGCATCCCATCCCCAGTCTCAGAAATTTTTTTGGCAGTATGGCTATAGGTATTTACCAATTCTCCAATTGAATTATGAAGAGTAGTATTGGCCCTGCTATTTGTTTCTGAAAACGAAATCATAGATTCCGATGCCGAATTTAAGTTCCGGACATATACGTCGGTGGCCAGGGTTGCTGCCGAGATATCACTAATTCCTGAAGCGGTATTGGATAAATCGATTAAGCTTTTCCCAATTTTAGATAAAAGCTCCGGAGTGATGTTGGTACTGCCAAGAAGTGATTCAAAATTATTTTTAACATTAGGACGTGCATCGTCATTCTGCTCAATCAACTCATAATCATCCTGTAACTCCGGATAAACCCTTGTCCAGTCAGGTTGCTCCATGGGCGGTTCAAAGGCTGAAAGAAAGAAGATAAATGCTTCAGTCGTTAATCCAACAACCAACATTGGCCCGGAATAATCCCAATGCTGCAATTTAAATAAGGCGCCGATAAGCACTACAGCAGCACCCCATCCATACACATACCCCATCAGTACTTTCCACCTTTTTGACTTAAGTATCTCGCCAATATTCATAAAATTCGAATTAGAATAATCAATTAAAATTCATTTCCAAAAGAAGAACGAACACAACGGAATCCAACATAGGATTTTGTGGTATCCTGATATTCGAAGCTTCTTGTTGAGACTTGAAGGAAAGCAGATATATCCTTCCATGAACCACCGCGAATAACTTTACGTTTCATCGCCGGAGCGTCATCAGGTTTGGCGTTATATTCAAAATTTGGATTAAAATCGTTGATATACATGTATGCCGACTCATCATAAGCGGTGCCGGTCCATTCAGCAACATTTCCTGACATATCATAGAGCCCAAAATCATTCGGATCATAACTCCCGACCTTCATGGTCGCCATACCTCCATCTTCAACATAGTTACCTCTCATCGGTTTAAAGTTGGCCATAAAAGCTCCATCTTGTTCACGGGTGTAATATCCACCCCAAGGATACATGGACAATTGGCGGTCGCCGCGAGCTGCATATTCCCATTCTACTTCGGTGGGCAAACGATAATCGTGTAACGTATTTTCGTTACGACTAGATAAATAATCATTGTGCACTTTCGTTCTCCAATGACAAAAAGCTTTAGCCTGTTCCCAATCAACGCCTACTACCGGATAGTCATCAAATCCGGGATGCCAGAAATAACGCGTAGCCCAAGGTTCATTGTATGAAAAAGTAAAATCCCTGATCCAACACAAAGTGTCGGGGTAAATAGGACGCTGATTGCGCAAGATGAATGAGGAACGGTTTTGTATGGCTTCTTCTTCGCCTTTGGCATTAATTACATTTCCATTGTAGCTTTGGGTTTCATAATTATACATATTTACCCTTCGGGCAGCTTGTTTCAGATCTATCCAATGATACTCATAAAATAATTTGCGCGCATCAATTTCTTTTTTCTTGAAGAAACGTTCATTTTCCGGAACGAACATAGGTTCAAGAGCTTCCATATAATCGGGATTGTCCCATTCGAGCTTTTCATCCCAATTGATATGGGGTGGATCAACTGGATTTCCTCTACGGTCTTCACTAATCATGAATTCAGGAAACTGTTCTGATAATAAGGTACGGGCTATTGAATCTCTCACCCACTGAATAAATTGCCGGTATTCATTGTTGGTAATCTCGGTGTCATCCATCCAAAATGCATCAACAGAAACGGTTTTTGACGGTGTATTGGAAGAAGTAACATCCTGATCATTTGGTCCAAGATTGAATGAACCCCGATGGACAAAAGTCATTCCATAAGGAGTTGGTTCAAACCATTTCCCTCTTCCCTTGACGCCTGTTAGTTCGCCATTACCGGATTTATTACAACTAGTAAGTGTAACAACGGCTAAAATAACTAACCCAATAGAAAAATGTTTTTTCATAGTACAGCTATAGGTTGCTTCTAATATCTTCTCTATAAGTATCTTATACTTTTGTATTTTTTATTTCTATTCTTTCCAAGGTCTATACTATAACTGAGGTACAATTCGTGTGAACCTCCTCCATAGCCAGACAATGCTGAAGTCATAATATCGTAGGCATAGCCAATTCTAAGTCCATTATTCATTTCAAATCCAATCAGAATACCAACAGCATCATCGATCCGATAATTTAATCCAGCAGTAAATCGCTCCTTGTAAACCAGATCAACAGTACAATCAAGCTGATAACCAACCAAATCTGTCTTCAAGTAAACTGCAGGGCGCAATTCAAATAACGGATCCGACAGTTTGAAATTGTACCCGGATGCCAAATAGTAATGCCTTGCTAAAAAAGAACGCGCCTGATCTTCAAGTACGATAGATGCCTGGTTTAAATGTGTAACTGAGGCACCGACAAAATAATCATTCGACTTTAAAAATAAACCTAATCCAACATCTAAAGCCAATTGGCTAGCTTCTCCTTGTGGAATTCCAGGATCAGTTGTTGAATTGTGAATTTCACTTTCAGGAATATACCACTCTCCATTAACAGACATGTTATAAAATCCAATACTTGTGCCAATGCCAAGAACTCCAATGTTAGTCTTTTTTCGGTAGGCATAATCAAAATTAACAGAAATATTTTTATAAAATCCTAATTCATCATTTATAACGTTAAATCCGATCCCACTGTTTATTCCAAATAAATTGGTAGCTCCACCAGCACTAAATACCAATGTTTGTGGCGAACCTTCGAATCCATCCCATTGATAACGATTTAATATTAACCCACTTAATGCGCCATCGCTCCCAGCAAATCCAGGATTTACAGTTAATTGTGTTAATCTGTTGAAACTGAACTGCGGGTCTTGTTGGGCAATTGCGGCCAAGTTAGCTATTATATATAAAAATAAAAAGCAAAATATTTTTTTCATAAAGCACTTTTGCGACCATATCTCGCCCAATTATTGCACAGCAAAATAATGAAAAATTGTTTACTGTACCAAACAAGCGATAATCTCTAAAACCAAAGAACGCTTGTTTTTATCATTTATTTTGTCTTTTATACATTTTCCTCACGTTTCGCCACCATCGGTCAGGAATATCGCCACGCGAAGCCTGCTTGTAATCATCCTCGTCACAAGGAATTATATATATGTCGCTATTTCTGTTTTCGGAGTCGGAAATTTCCATCCACCATCGTCCTGTCATACGGCTTTGAAAAAAAACAAGTGTCATATTGATGTTCGACATGTCAACCATAAACTGATTAAAATCTTCAGAGTCCTCGGTGGGATCTTCCGGTTTACGGCTAAATACTCCCTCCATGAAATGCCAAACAATCTGAGCCATCAGATTTGTTGAATTGGTAGAAAGGTCTCTTTCCGGAATTAAATTAAAAAAGCCAGCCAGTTTCAATTCCGAACTTGTTCCGGCATATCGGGCAATCTGACATGCTTCTTCAGAATACAGGCCGTTTGGCGAGCACATGGATTGGCCCGGTGCATCCAAATATCTGAGTGAATTGATATCAAAACTAAAGATATGTGCATTCCTGAGAATAGGCTCTACTGATGTTAAGTCGTATCGAATCTGTCCCAGTCGTTTTACATCCCACAGACAAGTATTGTAATAATCAACATCGGTAGCATCAACAAAATAGTTTTGATAAGCAAGTGAGGTATAGGCGTATAGGTTTCGCTGCTTTTCAAAAATCAAATTCAGGTAGTTCTCCGAGTTGATTGTTTTAATTCCTTTTCTGAAATCAAACTTTGGATCAACGGTTACCATATTAAAAAGTCTGCCCTCGAATGCTTTCGTCATCCCGAAGGTTAGATCCTGGCTTCCGCCCAATACAATGAGTGTTTGGTTATTTTCAAGGATGAACTCACAAATGTCGCGAACGGCAAAATAAGAATCATTAGCCGTATGACCTAACTTCAAATTACCTAAATCCAGCACTTTAAAACGTGGACCAATCCGGTTAAGGCTGTACAAATGTTTACGGATCTCATCCGGAGATTTTCCAGATCCCGGTATAATCGCATTCCGGTCTTCACTAACGCCGATAATTATAAGCCCGGCTTTTTCAATCTTAAGCTTTTCCTGATTCTTTTGAAGTAAGGCTCCTAATGTGAGTTTTTTTGTGGCCCAATCAGCGCATTCAAACTTTTCAAAATCAACAGGATCAAAATAATGCAACAAATCCATTCGTGGTTTTTTTTCAGGAAGTGAAAATACATTTTTAAATAAGATAGACAAAAAATATCTTTTCCCTTTAAAAATTATTTTTTCCTCGACTTCTTCAGCACCGGTTGCTTTTCAATCAGGCTCATACAATCCTCGTACGAAAGTTTAGTTGCATCCGTACTTTTAGGAATTTTATAATTATTCTTTTTGTATGAGATATATGGCCCCCACCTTCCGTTAAGGAGTTTTACTTCGTGGTCTTGTTCAAATACTTTTATAACAGCATTTAAATCTTTTTCTCTTTTCGATTCAATAAGCACAATGGCTCTGTCTAATTCAATCGAATATGGATCATCTACATTTTTTTCGAGCGAAATAAATTTACTGTCGTGCCGGACATATGGGCCAAAACGGCCGATAGCTACAGTAACCGATTTTCCTTCAAAGTCGCCCAAATTCCGCGGCAATTTGAATAGTTCCATCGCTTCTTCTATGGTAATTGTTTCGAGATGCTGACCTGCACGAAGCGATGCAAATTGAGGTTTTTCACCTTCTTCAGTAGCTTCGCCCAGTTGAGCCAACGGACCAAAGCGGCCGATTTTAACAGAGAGCTCTTTTCCTGATACCGGATCAATACCCAAAATGCGAACGCCGTTGGTGCGTTCTGCATCATTTAAAGCACTTTCAACTTTCGAATGAAACGGATCATAAAAACTCCGGATCATATTGTTCCAGACTAACTCACCTTCAGCAATTTCATCAAATTGTTTCTCAACCTTAGCAGTAAAGTTATAATCCATGATCAGATCAAAATATCTCATCAGGAAGTCGGTTACCACCATGCCGATATCAGTCGGAAATAGTTTTGATTTTTCGGCTCCGGTCTGCTCTTTCTTTATTTTTTCTGAAATCTTTTGACCAGAAAGAACCAGATCGCCATATTCGCGCTCAGTCCCTTCACGATCTTCTTTCACCACATAACCACGATTTTGTACGGTCGTAATAATCGGGGCATACGTTGATGGTCGTCCAATTCCCTGTTCTTCGAGTTTTTTAACCAGGCTGGCTTCGGTGTAGCGAGGTGGTTTTTGTGTAAATCGTTCAGTGGCCTGAATTTTATCCCAACGGAGGATTTGATTAACACTCAATGCTGGCAATAATCCTTTTTGTCCTCCATTTTGCTCTTCATCATCATCCGATTCAATATAAACTCTGAGGAACCCATCAAAAATCAGAACTTCGCCGGTTGCAATAAACTTTTCGGTGCCATTCGAAATATCAATGGTAACTGTTGTCTTTTCGAGCTCGGCATCGCTCATCTGCGAAGCAATGGTTCGCTTCCAGATTAAATCGTAAAGTTTCTTTTCCTGATTTGTTCCTGAGATTTCTTCCTGATCAAGATATGTCGGACGAATAGCCTCGTGTGCCTCCTGGGCTCCTTTGGCCTTTGTTTTATACTGCCGAACCTGATGATATTTTTCTCCCAGGCTTCCTACAATTTTTTGTTTTGCAGCATTGATCGCTAAACCCGAAAGACTTACCGAATCGGTACGCATGTAAGTAATCTTTCCTGATTCGTAAAGTTTTTGGGCAATACTCATCGTTTGGCTTACCGAATAACCCAGCTTACGACTGGCTTCCTGCTGAAGAGTAGATGTGATAAAAGGTGGGGCTGGTGACCTTCTCCCTGGTTTTTTAACTACGTCGCTAATCTGGAAATCAGCACTTTTACATTTCTCAAGAAAAGCATATGCTTCGTCACGGGTATCGAACCTGCGATTAAG
>Ga0074195_1003727_pt1 | contig 13746 bp, 18 predicted proteins | sample EPASupsiteHSE623_FD_64525 | JGI IMG/M metagenome (GOLD analysis project Ga0074195, IMG submission 64525) | Bioremediated contaminated groundwater from EPA Superfund site, New Mexico - Sample HSE6-23 | ecosystem: Environmental > Aquatic > Deep subsurface > Groundwater > Contaminated ...
GCATGGAAGCAGTACAGCGTCTTCGAGCTGGAAGTCAGCGACATCATGCGGCTGCAGATGGAAGATGAGATAAAGGCGGAGATCGAAACAGGAGACAAAGTGAGAATCTACGAGCTATGCGAGCGCTGCGTGGCGGCCATCACTGATCTTGGGGAGAAGGCACCTGAGAAGAAATCGAATGTGATCTAGTTTTTCATGGATCTTTATAAAGGGCTGGTACGCCAAAGGTCCATTATTTAATGGTCAATTTTTGGGCTTTTCGAAAGGATTTTAAGGGAAAAGGGCCATTTTGGACCCACCGTTGCAGCGAGCTTGAAAACCCGACAGGGATTGAAACTCCATAAGTCTCGGCCAGTTGACGAGTGAGACTGATGTTGCAGCGAGCTTGAAAACCCGACAGGGATTGAAACGCTGTCTGGTGTCCTGGGCCGAAATTCCCTGCACTGGTTGCAGCGAGCTTGAAAACCCGACAGGGATTGAAACCAAGCTCCTGGCCCACCAGGGACCGGGGGCTCTGGGTGAGTTGCAGCGAGCTTGAAAACCCGACAGGGATTGAAACCGGGTATCCAGACCGGGGCCCCAAACAGCACTACCGATGTTGCAGCGAGCTTGAAAACCCGACAGGGATTGAAACCGGGCTTCACGAAGGCCCTGGCAAAAGATCCGGCTGTTGCAGCGAGCTTGAAAACCCGACAGGGATTGAAACTCTTGGAGACCGTGTGATCCTTGCAGCTCCGGCAATGTTGCAGCGAGCTTGAAAACCCGACAGGGATTGAAACACGGAGACCGGGGCCATGACGTGCTCGGATCTCCAGCGTTGCAGCGAGCTTGAAAACCCGACAGGGATTGAAACCACCTGTCCCAGTTCTTGAGCAGTGCAGGGAATTTCGTTGCAGCGAGCTTGAAAACCCGACAGGGATTGAAACTTCTTAGCGTAAAGTTGGGCCATAAAATCACCTAGAGTTGCAGCGAGCTTGAAAACCCGACAGGGATTGAAACAAACCCGCCGAAGAGAACAAAATCAAGATTAAACCCGTTGCAGCGAGCTTGAAAACCCGACAGGGATTGAAACCATGCCAATTGTGAAGATCGATAACGATCAGCACAAGGTTGCAGCGAGCTTGAAAACCCGACAGGGATTGAAACTTCCTAGAGTTTTCACGATCTCAATTTCAGCTCTGAGTTGCAGCGAGCTTGAAAACCCGACAGGGATTGAAACCCTGGCTCGAATGATCTCATAGCATGCCTGGCAGAGTTGCAGCGAGCTTGAAAACCCGACAGGGATTGAAACATTGCATAGTAGAATGGCCCGATGAGTCGCACAGTCGTTGCAGCGAGCTTGAAAACCCGACAGGGATTGAAACCCTTGAGCGGAGCGTGTCAACCAGCCCCTTCTGGGTCGTTGCAGCGAGCTTGAAAACCCGACAGGGATTGAAACCAATTCTCCCGGATAGCAGCGTTCGGCCTGCCGTACTGTTGCAGCGAGCTTGAAAACCCGACAGGGATTGAAACGAGCCTCCAGAGTTCGGCAGCAGAACGCCACGCTATCGTTGCAGCGAGCTTGAAAACCCGACAGGGATTGAAACTATGCTATTATCCCGCGCCCGCTCGTAAGCGCGTACGTTGCAGCGAGCTTGAAAACCCGACAGGGATTGAAACCTTGGTCTCGGACGTGTTGGGCACGTTGTGGGATACGTTGCAGCGAGCTTGAAAACCCGACAGGGATTGAAACGAGGCCGAGGCACAGAACAATGCGAAGGTCGAGGCGGTACGGGTTGCAGCGAGCTTGAAAACCCGACAGGGATTGAAACTTGCCGTGAGGCTATCCATCTTTACCGGACCACGTGGGTTGCAGCGAGCTTGAAAACCCGACAGGGATTGAAACGAACCTGGGATACTGGCTGCCGGGAATTACGGCTTGTGTTGCAGCGAGCTTGAAAACCCGACAGGGATTGAAACCATCTGGAATACTAGAAACAAAGAAGACCGCATAAGGGGTTGCAGCGAGCTTGAAAACCCGACAGGGATTGAAACCAAGTACCGTTTGAAGAATTCGCGCCAGGCGATCGGAGTTGCAGCGAGCTTGAAAACCCGACAGGGATTGAAACCAATCCATGTAAGTCGGATGGCCAGAATTGATAGAGTTGCAGCGAGCTTGAAAACCCGACAGGGATTGAAACTGATCCACAAGGCCGAGAGATTTGAGCTTTCGGATGAGGTTGCAGCGAGCTTGAAAACCCGACAGGGATTGAAACGTGGGAGGTAAGATCTACAGGTCTTACGGCAACTGCGTTGTTGCAGCGAGCTTGAAAACCCGACAGGGATTGAAACCCTAGAAACGGCTCGGCAGTGGATTTGGAGGACCTGAAGTTGCAGCGAGCTTGAAAACCCGACAGGGATTGAAACCAAGCTGCCGAGACAGAGAGCAAGAGACGCGATAAAAGTTGCAGCGAGCTTGAAAACCCGACAGGGATTGAAACCAATGCCACGAGTAGCTCCCTGGAGATGGTCTCCACGGTTGCAGCGAGCTTGAAAACCCGACAGGGATTGAAACTATATCCCCGTTGGCAAACTTATAGCCGATCGAGGCGGTTGCAGCGAGCTTGAAAACCCGACAGGGATTGAAACCATACATCAAGAATATGAAGAAGCTGGTTGCTTCACGGTTGCAGCGAGCTTGAAAACCCGACAGGGATTGAAACTTAGCTATATCCTTCTTACCAATCTTTTTCACAACGTTGCAGCGAGCTTGAAAACCCGACAGGGATTGAAACTTGTATGTGCCTGCTGCCATGAGGAGCAATTTGTCGTTGCAGCGAGCTTGAAAACCCGACAGGGATTGAAACATCGTATGAGGGCTCGGTGCGGGTGAAGTCCCTGCCGTTGCAGCGAGCTTGAAAACCCGACAGGGATTGAAACGGAGTAAGTACGCTACAGTAAGTGCAGCAAGATACCGTTGCAGCGAGCTTGAAAACCCGACAGGGATTGAAACCATAATCAGTCATACGGGAACCGCAAAGGACACGGTCGTTGCAGCGAGCTTGAAAACCCGACAGGGATTGAAACTGATTTGCTGTCTAATGCTGATTGGCAATGGTTCTATGTTGCAGCGAGCTTGAAAACCCGACAGGGATTGAAACTATCCCTCTCGGTCCTCAATCAGATGCTCAATGAGTTGCAGCGAGCTTGAAAACCCGACAGGGATTGAAACTAAGGTTGTACTTTGCATAAACCGACAGCAACTACGTAGTTGCAGCGAGCTTGAAAACCCGACAGGGATTGAAACCACCCGCTATTACGGCAAGTTAACCAACAACTATAAGTGTTGCAGCGAGCTTGAAAACCCGACAGGGATTGAAACTGGATTAGGAGAGATGTGCAATGAGCAAACGAGCACTTGGTTGCAGCGAGCTTGAAAACCCGACAGGGATTGAAACAGTGTCGCGCGCCGTGGGTCCATTGCTTCAGTCATGGTTGCAGCGAGCTTGAAAACCCGACAGGGATTGAAACCTACCAGAATTCTCTCGGCGTGATCCTGGGGCCAGTGGTTGCAGCGAGCTTGAAAACCCGACAGGGATTGAAACTAGTATATTATCGTCATTATCAAATTCAGTCACCGAGTTGCAGCGAGCTTGAAAACCCGACAGGGATTGAAACCTGTCTATCCCATTTTCTCCAAACGCTTTCTATCCAGTTGCAGCGAGCTTGAAAACCCGACAGGGATTGAAACTAAGCTTGCCTGGGCTCTCACAGAAGAGGGAAAGGATCGTTGCAGCGAGCTTGAAAACCCGACAGGGATTGAAACCCATAATATACCCACATCACAACGGCTTCATATACTGTTGCAGCGAGCTTGAAAACCCGACAGGGATTGAAACCTGTCTGGAAAGCTATCTACATGGCATCCGGCATAGTTGCAGCGAGCTTGAAAACCCGACAGGGATTGAAACTGCGCTACTGTAGTTTCCCTGGGCGGCACCGAGGGAAGTTGCAGCGAGCTTGAAAACCCGACAGGGATTGAAACTATGCCGGGGTTTGCGCGAATTAGGGTGAGGACCTGGACGTTGCAGCGAGCTTGAAAACCCGACAGGGATTGAAACTGAGATGATACGTTTCACAGCTCGAAGGCAATAGCGTTGCAGCGAGCTTGAAAACCCGACAGGGATTGAAACAGTTCTCCTTTCATTTTCTTGAGTTTCCGATGTTCCGTTGCAGCGAGCTTGAAAACCCGACAGGGATTGAAACCTGCTAGACAGGCATCGAGCGGGTCGCATAACGATGTTGCAGCGAGCTTGAAAACCCGACAGGGATTGAAACCGTTCTCTGAACATCTCTGAGATCATCAGAGGGGCCGTTGCAGCGAGCTTGAAAACCCGACAGGGATTGAAACGATGTGGAAATAGATCATATATGCCGCGCCATCATGATGTTGCAGCGAGCTTGAAAACCCGACAGGGATTGAAACAATGATGCCCGGATTCTATTGTCCGGCATCAATGATCCGTTGCAGCGAGCTTGAAAACCCGACAGGGATTGAAACCAGAAGATCGATCAGGCAAACATCGGCATAGCAGGCTGTTGCAGCGAGCTTGAAAACCCGACAGGGATTGAAACTATTAAAACCAAGGATGGAAGAAAACGCATACAGCAGTTGCAGCGAGCTTGAAAACCCGACAGGGATTGAAACTAAATCTGGGCGGCATCACCGTCAATAACTACGGCAACGTTGCAGCGAGCTTGAAAACCCGACAGGGATTGAAACTTGGCATTCGTCGCCGAGACCTACAATTTTCTTTGCGTTGCAGCGAGCTTGAAAACCCGACAGGGATTGAAACCGGTTTCGACCACTCCATCCACGTTCTTGCGTTTCCAGGTTGCAGCGAGCTTGAAAACCCGACAGGGATTGAAACTGGTAAGATTACCTTATCATCCTGAGATGTGGGCCGTTGCAGCGAGCTTGAAAACCCGACAGGGATTGAAACTCATCGACGGAAAAAAGCCATGCAAGTCTGGATGCTGTTGCAGCGAGCTTGAAAACCCGACAGGGATTGAAACAGGTTCACGAATGGCGCAACCGTCCCACAGAACAAGGGTTGCAGCGAGCTTGAAAACCCGACAGGGATTGAAACTCGCAAACGCCACCTCGGCTGGTGTACTCGCCCCCACTGGTTGCAGCGAGCTTGAAAACCCGACAGGGATTGAAACACAGATGCGTCGGGCGACGAATCCGATTATAAAGATGTTGCAGCGAGCTTGAAAACCCGACAGGGATTGAAACACAGATGCGTCGGGCGACGAATCCGATTATAAAGATGTTGCAGCGAGCTTGAAAACCCGACAGGGATTGAAACCGCCGCAGCCGTAACAAGTAAAGCCCGATTCTAGCGTTGCAGCGAGCTTGAAAACCCGACAGGGATTGAAACTCCATTCTCTATTCTGGTGCCGTGAGGTGGAGAGAGTTGCAGCGAGCTTGAAAACCCGACAGGGATTGAAACCAAGACAATGTATTATCTCATCTCCCCAGAGGGGAAGAGTTGCAGCGAGCTTGAAAACCCGACAGGGATTGAAACTATGCGTCTATCAATGGGAACTCACATCGGATGCGCCATGTTGCAGCGAGCTTGAAAACCCGACAGGGATTGAAACCATTTTCATACTTGGATGGATCATATATGCGTTATTTAAGGTTGCAGCGAGCTTGAAAACCCGACAGGGATTGAAACCATGCCCTATTTGGAATAGGCAAGGGCAACCAGAGAGTTGCAGCGAGCTTGAAAACCCGACAGGGATTGAAACCGAACGCTTGATATCGAACCAGACGGGCGAAGCATATGTTGCAGCGAGCTTGAAAACCCGACAGGGATTGAAACTTCTCTTCCAACCGGAAGAACCATTCGTCGAATAGTTGTTGCAGCGAGCTTGAAAACCCGACAGGGATTGAAACAATTCGCCTCTGCGTCCAGCATCATAAATAATTATGGCGTTGCAGCGAGCTTGAAAACCCGACAGGGATTGAAACGCTTTGTCGAACCACATCCTCTTTAGCGGGCAGTCCGGTTGCAGCGAGCTTGAAAACCCGACAGGGATTGAAACCGCATCTCGGATGAGGGGAAGAGCATGTTGGTACCGCGTTGCAGCGAGCTTGAAAACCCGACAGGGATTGAAACCTCGCTTTCAGGATGGCCCGTGACCCTTCTTCTGTAGCCGTTGCAGCGAGCTTGAAAACCCGACAGGGATTGAAACCATGTGGTTTGAATCCAATCCCATTTTCGCATTCCGTTGCAGCGAGCTTGAAAACCCGACAGGGATTGAAACATATCGTAGCAACCACGATAGGCGGCCTAGAGTTGCCGTTGCAGCGAGCTTGAAAACCCGACAGGGATTGAAACTTCAAGACTGCTCGAACAATGCTACCGCCTCCACCAAGTTGCAGCGAGCTTGAAAACCCGACAGGGATTGAAACTGCGTCCCAGATCACCCAGATCAAACACCGGCATTCGAGTTGCAGCGAGCTTGAAAACCCGACAGGGATTGAAACCGGGATGAAAAGGTCGATGTGGCTCTTGGATATAGGGCGTTGCAGCGAGCTTGAAAACCCGACAGGGATTGAAACCCTCCAATGTAATGCCTATATCCACCGTTCTGCCACCGTTGCAGCGAGCTTGAAAACCCGACAGGGATTGAAACGCCCTTCGATCCGGCGGCCACAATCTCAAAATAATCAGTTGCAGCGAGCTTGAAAACCCGACAGGGATTGAAACATTGAATGCTATCAGGATCACATGATCCCCGTCCACGTTGCAGCGAGCTTGAAAACCCGACAGGGATTGAAACAAAGGAGACCAGGTGAAATGCACCGAAGAAGATGGCGTTGCAGCGAGCTTGAAAACCCGACAGGGATTGAAACGATCCGGTGTTCCTGAATCCGGCCAACGAAGGCCCGGAGTTGCAGCGAGCTTGAAAACCCGACAGGGATTGAAACTTCACGCCGTCCTCTTTCATGGTCTTGCGCTCCGATGTTGCAGCGAGCTTGAAAACCCGACAGGGATTGAAACCGCGCCATATGTCCTACTTAGCATCTTAGCTTAAAGTTGCAGCGAGCTTGAAAACCCGACAGGGATTGAAACAGGCCCGGTGCGGTTGGGTGCAGTAGTGTAGTGTGAGGTTGCAGCGAGCTTGAAAACCCGACAGGGATTGAAACCCTTTGAGAATCGTTATCTCATCTTCGATTGCAGCAGCGTTGCAGCGAGCTTGAAAACCCGACAGGGATTGAAACCCATCTGACCATTCACCAGCCAATGGCTCGTCGTCTGCGTTGCAGCGAGCTTGAAAACCCGACAGGGATTGAAACGCGCCTTCTCGGTGGTTCCCTATCGCAGACGCATCGTTGCAGCGAGCTTGAAAACCCGACAGGGATTGAAACACATCAGGCATCTCAAGTAAGAAGGCCGCGGCCATGAGGTTGCAGCGAGCTTGAAAACCCGACAGGGATTGAAACATCTAATCTCATTTCCATGAGAAGTCTTGTCTACGGTTGCAGCGAGCTTGAAAACCCGACAGGGATTGAAACTGCACCTGGTTCTCCGGGTTCGGCAAGGCCCATCCAAGGTTGCAGCGAGCTTGAAAACCCGACAGGGATTGAAACTCGCTTATCGAGGGCGGAGAGGTTGGCCGGGTCGGATGTTGCAGCGAGCTTGAAAACCCGACAGGGATTGAAACACAAATGCGTCATCCGTAGAAGTGATCTGCTCTCCGGTTGCAGCGAGCTTGAAAACCCGACAGGGATTGAAACAGTGTGATAGGACTGGATGGAGGGACGGCATTGAAGTTGCAGCGAGCTTGAAAACCCGACAGGGATTGAAACCTTCCGGCATCATGGTCTTATGCATCGCCATCATGCGTTGCAGCGAGCTTGAAAACCCGACAGGGATTGAAACCGTTTTGTGGAGATGTCATAGGCTATGCCCTTCAGGACGTTGCAGCGAGCTTGAAAACCCGACAGGGATTGAAACTCTGGAGATGCGTTACCGTGACTATTGGTGGCGAGAGGTTGCAGCGAGCTTGAAAACCCGACAGGGATTGAAACGCAGTGTGGACCACGGGGCCGAAGTTCCCGGCCCTGAGTTGCAGCGAGCTTGAAAACCCGACAGGGATTGAAACTTGGATGCGTGGCTCAATCCAGAACTTAAGCGGATCGGTTGCAGCGAGCTTGAAAACCCGACAGGGATTGAAACTCATCTCCTGGCGATCAGAAGCGCAGGAAGCTCCAAGAGTTGCAGCGAGCTTGAAAACCCGACAGGGATTGAAACGATGATCTATATATCAGGCTAGGAGATGGCAGCTATCGTTGCAGCGAGCTTGAAAACCCGACAGGGATTGAAACCAGTCACTTCAACCCACTCACCTATCTGCAACTGCGGGGTTGCAGCGAGCTTGAAAACCCGACAGGGATTGAAACCTCCCTGTGATCGGCTGATTGTACCTCCGGGCCGTTTGGTTGCAGCGAGCTTGAAAACCCGACAGGGATTGAAACCGTCATAAGCCGCTTCCGCGCCATGCTTGGCGCAATAGTTGCAGCGAGCTTGAAAACCCGACAGGGATTGAAACTTTCCGTTGGAAACGCCATCAGTAGGCACCGCGAGAGTTGCAGCGAGCTTGAAAACCCGACAGGGATTGAAACCCTAGAAGCGATAAGGAACCCAAGAATTGCCCGAACCGTTGCAGCGAGCTTGAAAACCCGACAGGGATTGAAACTTGACATCTGGCAGCATTGCCAAAAACTCTTCGAACTGTTGCAGCGAGCTTGAAAACCCGACAGGGATTGAAACCATAGGTGTCCGGTGGATTGCGATTATTGCGGAAAGAGGTTGCAGCGAGCTTGAAAACCCGACAGGGATTGAAACTGAATTAGGTGAAGACGACAGAAGAGGCATATCAAGTTGCAGCGAGCTTGAAAACGACATTCGATTACCAGTATCAGAAGGGTTAATAGCAGGCTCAGTTTCATCGATACTTACTACAGACTTGAGATTAGTAGGCGAGAAGAAAAGCATTTTTGCTGTTGTTAAATTAGAAGCTGGCATTTCCGATTTTATATAAATCATCTCGAATTGGTTGATTTCAACCATCAACCATTTCAGCATACTCTCATGAGATTATCTATTTGATATATATTTAGCTCAATTTTTTCTCTTTCTCAAATTAATCAATATCAGAAAACCGTGCAAATCTCCCCGGAATTTAAGGAAGAATCCTAAAATAAGAGAGATCGTCAAGAAAGGTTGATAGTTGAAATCAACCTTTTGCTGCCCTTAAAATCAATAGGTTATTCCGTCTATTCGCATGAAACGGTCGAACTTCTATAACGTCTTTCATTTTCTGAAGTAATCTCGAAAAAGTGGCCTTATCTAACCCCATCTGGCGGCGTGCATCCTTGGCAAACATCTTGCCGCCGTAGGCTACCAGGAGAGCCTTGAGGATCCCCTCTCTATCTTTCTGTTTTGGGCCGGGTTCGGGCTCTTCCCGGAACCGGAGTTCGCGAATATACTCGCCGTGTTTGTCTAAGCGCATCTCATGCTCATCCACAAGACCTTGTAGACCTCCGATCTCCTTCCTAACCTCGCTCATGGCATTCGCGATAATATGGTTAAGCTCGCCTCTCGTGAGTACGAGTTGATCTTGGTCGGACGGCGATACATTATTTGGGAAAGCTGAAATAGCTTCAGCTAGTGTAAGTTCATTGGACATCTGGGATCTCTCCATTTGTCTGGACGGGTTGGAGATTCTCGGTCTCCACCCGTTACTGATTTTCAAAGGTGTCTCTAAGTTCTACCAACCTTCAGGAACTTGATCTTATCTTCCGGCACGGCCTCAATCAAGGCCACTAAATATTCCTTTCCGGCCTCATCCGGACCAAAGTAAACTCTGCCATACTTATCGAGTTTTCTGTACTCGAATTTCTTCGCCTCGCGATTTGCGATATCAGGCATCAAGTCGCCTAGCTTCATATCGAGTAAAGCATCGCACATACATCATATATCTTGCTCTACCAATATTTAAGTATATGGTTGGTAGCTATAGCACTATTGGTAGTACTACCAATACAATTAAATAGTATTGGTGAGTAGTATAGCTTGGAGCGTGACCCCAACATGTCCAAAGTGGACGCATCAGTCGTGAAAACCGCATATGACCGCGTCGCAACCGCCAAGGCCGCCGCATACCAGGCCCGCAGAGCCCTGGAGGCGACCGCCGAGTTCCGCGCTGCCCAGGATGCCGATAAGGAGCTTGAGCTGGCTGAAGACTGCCTGGCAGGCGTGCAGATGCTACTCAATCCAAAGGTGGTGTAAGAGATGAAAATCAAATCCAGATCCAAACTCGAATCAGATGCCAAAGAACTCTGGCAGATGCTGCAAGCCGATTACCAGCCCTGTGAGGCCGTCTATATCATCTCGGAGCTGACCAGGAGAGCATCCTTGGCCATGCTCCAAGGGGTACAGGCGCGAGATGAGGAGGCGGCGATCTGAATGGCCAGCGAAAAGGCCGAGATGCCAACCGGCCAGCCTGCTGAACCCATCAGCTACTGCAGGCGCTGCGGCCGGAAGCTCGAGCTCCAATCATCCATGAAGGCCGGTTACGGCCGGATTTGCATCCAGAAGGAGCAGCAGGAACAGGAGGCCGCCTGAATGGCCCGCACCCGAGACGCCATCATGCAGGATCTGCGCAACACCCAGAAGCAGCTCCTCGACGCAAAGGTCCGCTGCAACCACGAGAAGACCGCCTATTGCAGGGCGCGCCTGGCCGAGCTGCAGAGAGAATACGATGCAGCAATCTGAGCGAGGTTGAGAACAGATATGAACACTGATGGTGAAATTCTTGCCCTCCATTCAGAGGGTGAAAGCGAATCTGCAAAAGCAGATGCGCGCGCAGATCAAGATGCTCCGCAAGAGGGTGATCTCGCCCGCGCTCGCGTCCTGGCCGAAATCTTCAGGCCCCACTATGAATTCTGGGCCGTCGATGTGAAACAGAAGAACGGGATCACGATGCATGGCCGGGTTCTGGCCGGCAGCGCGGAAGAAGCAGCACACCGCGCCGCGATTGCAGGAGAAGTCGTAAGCATCGAGCTTGCGCCGTCCTGAATAATTTCACTCCACGCGGCAAATCCACATATTTCACTAACTAAAAAAGATGCGCGAGGAAATTTCAGAGACTTAAATGAGCGGCCAAATAATACGGCAATACGTCGATGCTGTTTCGTCGAATGCCGCAAAAAGAAGTATCATAAAAATTCAATTAGAACGAAACCAACGAAAGTTATATAAGATTAAGAGGAAAACGATAGCCTACGCTACATTTAGCCATTTAGCTGCCAGCGGGTCCGGTCCAAAGTTTGGCGACCTAAACCGAACCCGGAGGGCATGAGCCGTTGCGCAGTACTGCACAACGTTACGAGCAAAAATAGCATTGCTGCGATATAAGTATTTCGCAGTGATAGCGAAAATGCTCGTAGCTCATGCCCGTTCTGGCCCGGAGGGCGGGCATGAGAAAATTGGATATTGATGTTCTAAGAGCCGCGCAGGAACGCAGCGGCTCAACGGCGGCCGAGATCATCCGGCCGCTTCTCGTACAGTACTCCGATCCCCAGATGAGAAGGGCAATCCTATCCCTGGCGGGCGAGGGCTACCTCAAGCTCGACCGTGCGAAGGCCCCGCACACTGTTTTTGTTCATATTACGAAAAGAGGCCGGGAGGCCATCGCATGAGCGCCCCAACAACCGCGATTGAATCCGCGTTCTCCGGGGCCATCAGCACCAGCATCCGCCCGAGGCGCAGCACCACTCAGATCCATAAGCAGATCCTGGAGCTGTGCCAGCAGGAGGGCGGCGCAGGCCAGACTGCGATCCAGTACACCCTCAACCTCTGCTATGAATCCATGAGGACAGCCCTGCAGAAGCTCAGTGATGAGGGCCTGATAGAACGGATCTCCGTGAGACCTGCCGAGGGCGCTCCGCGAATCGTCTACCGCACAACCCAGCGAGGCATAACAGCTGCCGCCTCCCTTCGAGCATCGGGGCTGGTGTAAATGGCAGCCAGAGAATCAGGACGGGCAGAATCGCCCACCCGTATAGAAGCGAGCGATTCCCCGAATAGGTCGATTGCAAGCGCCTCTATAAATTCCTTGTGTGAGGTGGCCTGAATGGCCGCCAACTCTTCAGCCATCATTGAAATCCTGCCCGAGCCCGAAATCCTCGAAGAGAATCATCCCCACTGTGGCCTCCTTCAGAAGGTGCAGGGCAATCTCGCCATCGTCGAGGGCGTGACGGTGGAAGTGCCTCCCGAAATCGCCGTCGAGCTTCTTCCGATGGTGGGGCAGGACGTGCTCTTTGGATACATCGGTGGCCAGTTCAGGGCCGGTCTCCAGTCTCACAGGAGGCCGTGGCTATGAGTGGCAAAACCTGGCAATCCATCCTCGAGCTCCGGCCGGGGGCTGAGAAACTCCTGCTCTACCGGCAGCTCCTGTCCTCGTGCCTGGGGGGCCTGCGCGATGTGGAAGAGCGCTGCATGGTGCGCTACCTGATCCACCGCAGCGATATCGTCCTGGGGATATCGTCATGAAAGCTCTCCTTGTCGACGAGGCCGAGGACGACCAGGGCAGGCTCGTCAGCGTCCGGCGAGTTGTCGATCACCGCCTGGGCTATGCGTCTGCAGTTCTTCGATATCTCCTTCTGGCTGCGGCAGCCTCTCTTCTCGCCCTGGTGCTCCTGCATGTATCGGCCCAGGCAGTCGAGCTGCAGATAGTCCAGATCTCCGGCAACTCATCCGGCCAGGGGCTGCATTCCCTGGAATTTGCCGGGGACCTCCTGAACGTATCCATCCTGCAGGGCAACGGCTCAACGTGGCATATCAACGCCAGCGCAATGGAGGCCTGAGCGATGGCCTCTGATTCATCTGCTTGGGCGGCTGAGAATGGCTTTTTTGCAATGGGCTCTCATCTCGACGAGGGAAAGGAGATCTTCGGGCGAGTAAATGGTATCCAACCAGTCGACGACGAGACGGTCCGGGTCCAGATCGGCCAGGTAAAACTGCTTCTTCCCGCAGGCTTGGACCTGCCGGTCGGGGGACGCATCTTCCTGGCGCGAACTGATGATCATGAGTATGGTATATGGATTGTCCCGGAAGAAGAGCACGTACCCCCAGTTCAGGCCATCTGCCCGGCTGGATTTACCATCGACGAGATTTGCAGAGAAATCGAACGCGGAAATCTGATCGCGTTTCTGAAAAATCGACTTGGTGATCGCGTCGATCTGAGTCTTATTAGCTTTCCTCCTACAGCCGCCCCGGAACGCCTGGGAATACCAGATCACTCTTCTGCCTCTAATGGCAGCGATCTTCTTTCGCACGCCGCCCCAAAACCGAGCCTAAAGCTCAGCGGCAAGGAAGCAACAACAGCCAAGCCACCGGCGCGAGCCAAGGCCGGCGTGAGGAGGGTGCGAGCATGATACTCCTCTGCCTGCGCCGCTCCCTCTGCCGGGCCCTGGCCGAGCTGCCGGGCGACAGGACACCGGAGCGCTGCTTCTGCGCATGGCTGATCGGCCAGATTGATGCGATCAAGGGCATCAAGCCGGGGGTGGACTGAAATGAAGGCCCTCGAAGTCGTCGAGGAGACCGATCCCCAGGGAACCGTCGTGGGTGTCCTGGGCGTCGTGCATGTCTCCGCAAGCCCCATACCGCCTTTGCTCTGGTTTCT
>Ga0074195_1003729_pt1 | contig 13738 bp, 12 predicted proteins | sample EPASupsiteHSE623_FD_64525 | JGI IMG/M metagenome (GOLD analysis project Ga0074195, IMG submission 64525) | Bioremediated contaminated groundwater from EPA Superfund site, New Mexico - Sample HSE6-23 | ecosystem: Environmental > Aquatic > Deep subsurface > Groundwater > Contaminated ...
TAGCGAAAAGCCGCAATACGGGCAGAGCTTGAATTCTTCTTTGACCCTCATTGAACACATCGGACATTTGATGGTTTCTTCCACCGGTGTTGCCTCAATATCAATAATCTCCTGGCTGCGGCGCGGTTTCAGCGACGGTTTACGACCAAACAGAAGATAAAGCGGCAGAAAGATTATTAAAGCAAACATAGTTCCGCCTGCCCATAGTAACGCTGCGCTTAACTCATGACCGCGTCCTCTGGCATCATTATATACCCAATAGGCTGCAAGAGCCCCGATTAACAAACTTACTGTCATCATGATGTTTTTCCCCCTAAGCAAATAGCTTTGCCACAGATTATACCATGCCCTGCCCAGTAAAGTCACGCCCAGTTTTCGTTATCATCTACAGAAATTCGCAAAAGAATACCAGAGCCTTATTTGCCCTGGTATTCTCTCGAACTATTTACTAATTTCATCTAACGCCTTGCCTTTGGTTTCTTCACCAAATATCCATACAGCAATAGCTACTGCCATCATAACCCCGGTGAACATGGTAAACACCTGTGAAAAGCCTTGTGGCCCTGCAATCATATAACCAACAATAGTTGGAGCCAATATTCCGCCAAAACGGCCCACCGCAGCCGCCCATCCTGAGCCAAAGGCTCGTATCCGTGTAGGATAAAGTTCTGGAGTGTACGTATATACAACGCCCCAGGCGCCAAGATTAAAAAACGACATTAAGCTGCCCCAAAAGAGCACTGTTTCCGCACTGCCGCCCTGCCCAAAAAAATATGCACTAACCGCACTCAGGGCCAAATATCCTGACAGCGTTGCTTTCCGGCCTATGCGATCAACCAAATATGCCGCGCTGAAATATCCCGGCAACTGGGACAAGGTCATAATTAATACATATTCAAAGGTCTTGACAACCGTATGCCCCTGCTGAACCATAAGTGACGGTAGCCAGGTAAAAATACCGTAATACGAATATACAATACCAAACCAGATAATCCATAATATAAGAGTTCGTTTGGCAAACTGCGAAGTCCATAATTCTTTAAAGGCGATCTTATCTTCAGCAAGGTCAGTTGTATTCACACTGCTTGTTGCCGCAAGCTGCCCCACTGACTTCATACCGGCTGAGCGCTCAATTTTAGTCACAATTGCCAGCGCCTCCTCATGCCGTCCTTTGTTCATGAGAAACCGGATCGATTCAGGCACTCCAATTCGAATAAAAAACACATAGAGAGCTGGCAGTGCACCGATAAAGAATGCCATTTGCCAACCAAAACGGGGAATAATGAAATAAGATATAAGTGCTGCAGCCAACCAGCCAAAACCCCAAAAACTTTCCAGTAGGACAATAAACCGGCCACGTTTTGCCGGCGGCGAATACTCTGTCATTAGTGTTGCCGCTACCGGCAGCTCACCGCCTAATCCAAAACCCACGAAGAATCGAAAGACAAGTAACGATTCATAATTCCAAGCCAAACCACACAAGCCTGTAGCGATACTGTACATCAGCAGCGTAACAGCAAATACCGCCTTGCGCCCATATTTATCAGCAGCCATACCGCCCAACACCGCACCAATAGCCATACCCAAAAGTCCAATACTGCCGATAAACCCCATCTGCGCTCCAGACAAGCTCCATTCTTTCGCCAATACCGGCAATACAAATGCAATAACTCCCGTGTCCATTGCATCAAATAGCCAACCAAGTCCAGTCAAAACCAGTAGTTTATAATGAAAACGGCTGACCGGAATCTGCTCTAACCGCCTGATAATTTCCAACAGCTTCACCCCTTCCACATGTCTTTACACCTGTCTTGTCACTACTGTCTATTATAATGATTCAGGACAAAAATGGCAACTACTTTTTAAACTGTCCAAAAAACTAGACAGCTTGCACTAGCTAACAGTCAAAAGCCCTAAATTAGTTATTATTTCTGTTGATATTTCTTCCAAGTCATCCTATTATTAATTAATATATAACCAAATACCAAAGGAGAAACTGCATGGATAAACCGCAAAGCAAAGAATCCTATATAACCAAACCACTTGTCCTTTTAACCTTCGGACATTTGATTACCGACCTTGGTCAAGGCGCTCTCCCCGTTTTATTACCCTTTCTAAAGACGGCGTTTTCTCTGACTTATACACAGATTGGAATTATTGTGCTGGTGCAGAATTTAACCTCCTCGGTTATTCAGCCCTTATTTGGCTATCTCACTGACCGCATCTCTTTGCCTTGGCTTGTTCCGTTAAGTGTGATGCTTGCCGGCATAGGTCTTGGTATAACCGGCATTATGAATTCCTATTATACCGTGCTGATAGCTGTAGTCTTTGGGGGACTCGGAATTGCCTGTTTCCATCCACAAGCCTCCAAATTAGTCCATCTTGTCAGCAACGCCGCGACCAAAGGCCGCAGCATGGGTTTCTTTTCCGTGGGTGGCAATTTAGGACTTGCCATTGGCTCTATCGCCATGTCTTTCTCACTTAACCAACCAGGAGTCTTAGACAATACTATTTATTTTATTTTGCCAGCCTTTATTATGGCCATGCTTTTATACCAAAACCTCCAGGCTATCTCACCAAAACCCATTGTTGTTCAAGCGGCTGCCGCTACTGTGAATGCCGCTGACAAACCCAACCTCAACTATGGTTTGTTAGCCATAATTTTAGGATTTGTATTTGTACGTTCCAGTATCCATACCGGATTAAGCACGTATATCCCCTTATATTACATCAATTACCTGTCAGGCGACCCCATGTATGCCAGTTATCTTTTAGCCGTTTTCCTGTTTGCCGGCGTTATCGGCACCTATACAGGCGCAGCGTTAAGCGACCGTTTTGGCCGCAAAACAGTCATTATGGGATCAATACTTGCAACCTTGCCACTCATTAGTTTATTCCCGTACACTACCGTCCTCGCAACACTAATTGTACTGGCTTTAACAGGACTGGCGCTCATCTCCTCTTTTGCCACAACCGTAGTGCTGGCTCAGGAAATGATGCCCGGTTATGTCGGTATGGCCTCTGGTTTAACCATCGGTTTCAGTATTGGCCTTGGCGGCGTTGGCGCTACCATTTTAGGTTATGTGGCCGATCAGTTCGGAATTCCCAGCGTATTTACAGTACTGGCTGTATTACCGCTTGCCGGCGTAATTCTTGCCTGGTTTTTACCCGGAAAATTATTTAAGCGTTAACTACATCAAAAAGCTGCCGACAGCGTTCATGCTGTCAGCAGCTTTAAATCTACGGCTTACCCCTCACCAATAGCACGGCGCAAGCCGTGTTTTCTTTATCCGAAGACTAAAATTCATTTATTCAAGCAATATTCCTAATTCCTTTAGTTCAGCGGTAATCTTATGCAGAACTTCTATTGACGGCACTTCAATTGTGTGTAAATGCACGCCCCCTGTTACTAACGAAAGCGGCGCAGCCCCGCTTTCTGCCGACTTATGCAAAAACTCGGCTAAATCACGCCGGGAAGCCAGCATTAGATTGGCTTTAATATCACCATACACCGGATGTTCCACACTAACATCAAGAACCCGGCCTCCATTATCAATAATTACGGCAAGTTCTGTTTCTATGCAGTCCCGCTCGTGACGACAAGCTAACTTCGCACTAACTGTTGTTGGCGCCGCAGCTTGTAGAATAACATAGCCTTGCGGCGTTGCATAAATGTCAACACCGGCAGCCCGTAAAATAGCAATATCGCCGACAATAACTTGTCTACTTACTCCTAGTTTTTTCGCCAATGCCGTTCCGGTAATCGGCTGTTTGCTTTGCTGCAGCAAAGCAGCGATTTGATCCCGCCGTTCTTTGGCTTCCATGGCAAAAACACCCCCTGACTGGTGCCACTTGATCACATACATTTATTATACACCAAAATCACTAGTCCAGCGACATACCTTCACACCCCGAAGCCGGCAGCAACACCGTAAAGACAGTCTTTTTACCCAGCGTGCTCGAAACCATAATCTTTCCGCCATGATTTTGTACAATACTATAGCATACCGATAAACCCAGACCGGTACCGTTTGCTTTGGTCGTAAAAAACGGGGTTCCCAATTTCTCAATGATATCCGGCGGAATACCTTCTCCATCATTTTCAACAGTTATTGCCATCAGATCTTGCTGACAGTTTGCTATTATCGTAACATTTCCGTTAACCGGCACAGCTTCTAAGGCATTTTTCACAAGATTGATAAACACCTGTTTTAGCTGTCCTATATCTCCTAGCACAAAACAGCACGCGTTTGGCAATTGCAGGTCTAAGGCAATGGTTTTATCATAAAATTGTCCTTTCATAAGCAAAAGCACATCATTTAGCAGTTTGCAAATATCGACTTTTTCAATTAAGGGATCTTTTAGCGGACGTGCCAGCATTTGAAATTCACTGATCAGGCTGTCAATCCGCCCGATCTCAGAAAGTATTATTTTGAAATGTTCCTCTGGAACCGGCTTATCACTACGCCTTAGCATAAGTTGAATAAATCCCTGAATTGAGGTTAAGGGGTTTCTAATTTCATGAGCAATTCCGGCAGCCAACTGGTTAACACACATCATACGCTCTAGTTTAAGCTGTTCGCGTTCCTGTTCATGACGCCTGGCTTGATACCATACGCCATATAACAATCCTACACACATAATAACCAGTAAAAAATTCTTCGCGTCTTCCAGTGCTTTGTTAAAAACTCTGACATATATGTCGCGTATCGGTATCGCTGTTCCGATACGCCAATGCGCATTATTCATGTCCGTATAAATTACCAGCTTGTCGATTCCATCGAAAGATGAGTTTAGCTCAACTATACCTTTTCTTTGAGAAAACAATGCATTCATACGTTGTTTAAAGGACTTACTTTCAGGAAAAAACTCCTGCATGTGGGGATGATGAATAAACTGACCGTTGCCATCCATCACAAAAACATACTGACGATCAGGCATGTTCTCTCTCGATATAGCAAGTGAAATGTCGCTAATCGGTATATATGCCGCCAATACTCCAGTTACTTGATTTTCTCCTAATACGGGAACTTGCACACTCACATAAGCATTTTCCAAGTTGTCATCCAACATTCTTCCGGAAACATTGGCACTGCCGGTTAGTACTGAGTAAAAATCCTTCTTTGCACAGACTTTAACAAACGGCGACTCCACATGCGCAGCAATAGGCCAACAATCACTAATTAGCTTGCCCTTGTAATCATATAAAGCAACATTAACAACATCTAATGCTTTGGAAGCTGCCAACAAATCCGGTTGTACACGTTCAGCCTCAAGCGACCGCACATCCTTATGAAACGCAAGTAGGTTGAGTCCGACCAAATATGCGTTAAATCTCATATCCAGATAATCAGCTATCTCGTTAAGTCGCTCCCGCTCATTTGCCACCACCACTTGATACTGATATTTAAAGTAATTTAAGACTAATATTACAATCATTATCGATAGTAACGTTCCGGCAATCGTCATAAGCCATTTATTTCTTTGCTTGGAAATAAGCACCAAATATCCACCGCCTTTTTGACATAATTCGTCAAATTCCAGTTTTCTCCTGCTATATGCCGACTAAGATTATCTTTATTTTCACAAATTCCGCTATTTAGGCAAAAAAACAAAGAAAGCTTTCATTTTTATCTGAAGCTTTCTTTGATGGTGGGCGATGACAGGATCGAACTGCCGACATCCTGCTTGTAAGGCAGGCGCTCTCCCGGCTGAGCTAATCGCCCGTATTTGATTTTCGATTGTCGACTCTCTAAGTAGTTAATCGAATGTCTCACGTCGAATATCGACTGTCGAGAGTGGTGACCCGTAGGGGATTCGAACCCCTGATACCGCCGTGAAAGGGCGGTGTCTTAACCGCTTGACCAACGGGCCATTGGCTCCTCGAGTAGGACTCGAACCTACGACAAATCGGTTAACAGCCGATTGCTCTACCGACTGAGCTATCGAGGAATTAGCATTAACATAGTGAATTATATAATAGGTACACTAAAAATGCAAGCACCCCTCAATATTTTTGTCTGCAAAACTATTTTTCAAAGGATATTTTTGTTAAAACATCAAATACTGATAATATATGCCTATTAATCACTTTAAAGGAGGTAGTATTTTGGATCCACGTATAAAAACTCTCGCCAAAAACCTGATTGGCTATTCTACTAGTCTGGCACCTGGCGAAAAAATATTAATTGAGATGTTTGACGATGCTCTGCCACTTGCCAAGGCACTTGTTGACGAGACTTACGCCGCCGGCGGCATCCCGTTTCTGGAAGTTAAAAACAGTCAATTGCAGCGTGCCCTGATTCGAAAAGCTTCCAGCGAGCAATTAGCGCTGGGCGCCTCCTGGGAGCAGGCCAGAATGAAGGAAATGGATGCCTATATTGGCCTCAGAGCCAGTTTTAACATCGCCGAAATGTCCGACGTTTCGGCCGACCAATTGCAAAGCTATCAACAGAATTGGGTAAAACCCGTGCATCTGGATGTACGTGTCCCCCATACCAAATGGTGCATCCTGCGCTGGCCTAATGCTTCTATGGCCCAGTTAGCCAACACTAGCACAGAAGCCTTTGAAGACTTCTATTTCAATGTCTGCAACCTGGATTATGCAAAAATGGCGAAAGCCATGGATCCACTGATCGCACTTATGGAGAAAACCGATAAAGTAAAAATTACCGGTCCGGACACTGAGCTTACTTTTTCTATTAAGGATATCTCGGCGGTAAAATGTTCCGGGCTGCGCAACATTCCTGACGGCGAAGTATATACGGCTCCGGTGAGAGATTCGGTCAATGGTGTGCTTAGTTATAATACGCCCTCAGTGTACCAGGGCTTCACTTACGAAAATATCCGTCTGGAATTCAAAAACGGAAAAATAGTAAAAGCCACAGCAAACGACACGGAAAAAATCAATAAAGTCTTTGACATCGATGAGGGCGCCCGCTATATTGGCGAGTTTGCATTAGGCGTCAATCCGTATATTGAAAAACCCATGAAAGATATCTTGTTTGATGAAAAAATCAAAGGTAGTTTCCACTTTACTCCTGGCAATGCCTATGATGAAGCCTTTAACGGCAACAAATCGGTGCTTCACTGGGATCTCGTCTGCATTCAAACCCCGGAATACGGCGGTGGTGAAATCTGGTTTGACGACAAGCTTATCCGTAAAGACGGCCTGTTTGTGTTACCCGAACTGGACGGCTTAAACCCCAAAAATTTGATGTAACCTCACAAAAAGTTGTAGTTGCCTGTGTTAGGGCAAAAAGCTCGTAATTGCACTGGCAATCACGAGCTTTTTATCCGCTGACTAAGATTCAGGTGGGGTTAAAACCCCATCTGAATCAAGTTTCATTTATCCTTATCTTACTAGTTCTTTGACAAAGTTTGGCAACGCAAAACAACTCTGTTGAATCTCCCGGTTATAATAGCGGGTATCAAGATCATCAGGAATCCTTCCTGTATCCGCCTTTATCGGATCATACTGTTTCGAACCGATGGTAAAACAATGCAGTCCGCCCGGATATAAAGGAATACTTGCCATATATAGACGAGTGATAGGAAACAAGGATGTAATATCTGCCGTAAGCTGCCGTATTAACGCTTTATGGTAAAAAGGTGATTCTGTCTGTTGTACAAACAGCCCGTCAGGTTTTAATGCTTTATACACATTCTTATAAAATTCATGGGTAAACAGGCCTTCGCCAGGCCCAATCGGGTCAGAACAGTCTACAATAATAACATCATATTTGTCCGACACTTCTTTCATATGTTTAATGCCGTCACCAATCTTAAGCCGCAGTTTCGGATGATTATTGTTTAATGCCGAGCTGATCTCTGGCAAGTATTTCTTACTTACCTCCACTACAAGGCCATCTATTTCTACCATCTCTGCAACTTCAACAGACTGGTGTTTGACTACCTCACGAATAGTACCGCCATCCCCGCCGCCAATAACCAAAACAGTTTTAGGATTTGGATGAACAAACAGCGGCACATGTGCAATCATTTCATGATAGATATACTCGTCAAATATTGAAGTTTGAAAAACACCGTCAAGTACCAGCATCCGTCCGAACTCGTACGACTCAACTACTGCCACCTCTTGGAAATCCGATTTCCCCGAGTATAGCGTCTCCTTTATCCGCGCAGCAAGCCCCAAATTCTTGGTTTGGTACTCTGTGTACCACAGCTCCATTTGCATAATCCCTCCTATTTATCTTAGCTTCTACAGCTTATCACACAAATATCACTTATATAACTAGTAATTATACCACAAAATTTACCATACTTAAAGAATGTTATGCATAGAGTCTAGTAAGGACAATAAAAAAACCGCCAGTTTTCCTGACGATTTTTCTTATTACGCCTAATTTCTATTCTTCTCCTGGGCGCTTAGGATGTTTATGTTTATACTTAGGCATTGTTTTTACCGGAATCTCACATTCTTCTTCACACTCATCCTCAAATACTTCTATGCATTCATCTTCCTCTTCTTCTTCACATTCATCCTCTGTATCTGTATCCATGTCAAGACACGGTCCAAGTCCGGTAACGCCGGCGAAACTATGACAATGCCCATCATCTTCGCTGGTCATTCCTTCAAAATAATGAACATGGGTTCCCTCCGGCATGTCAATCGCCGGTCCGGTCATAACATCATCGCTGTGCCAATGCCCGCCTTCATCTTCTTCGCTTATAAATGAAGTTCTTCCATGAATCCGGTGAACATGGCTTCTGCCTTTTTCTTTTGCCGGACCGCTTATACCCATGATAATATGTTGATGTTCATCAGCCACATCTACTTCTGTCAGATAAGTATGGACATGAGGCATTGTCTCATATTCATCGTGATGATGATGATGATGTTTATTCTTGCGGTCTTCTTCGCTTACAGGCATGTTCTTCGCACCTCCAAAATCTTCTTGCATGATATCTTATGCCGCAAACTCCAGCTTTGCTACCATCACGATTTCTGACCAATTACTTAGCAATAGTTCCATCATATGTAATTTTATTATTTTAATATTTTTTCGTTACTTTTTCTGTTTTCAAACGTTTATACATACAAAGGAGTTGAAAACCATGTGTAAATTTATCAAAGTTCTAAGTGTGTCCCTGCTGCTGCTTGTAGCCACTCTTCCCACTGCCTTGGCTTCTGAGACTAATCTCAATGCCACCGAAGTTCAGGTTAGCGGTAGTTTTCAGGAAGAAGTAGCCCCTGATATTGCTTATATCAACCTGGGTACTGTAACCGAAGCCGAATCCGTTGCTGCCGCCCAAGCCCAAAATGCAAAGGTCTCAGAAAATATTCGTCAGCAACTGGAAGATTTAGGGATTAAAGCCGAATACATAAAAACAGCGCACTATTCGGTAACTCCCCTCTACAAAAATGACGATACTGGCCGCCGCACCCCGTCAATCAGAGGTTACCAAATTACCAACAGTATTATGGTGACCACTTCGCCAAACAAGACCGGCGAAGTTATCGATACCGCCCTGGAGGCTGGCGCCAACCAAGTTAACACTATCCGCTTTGGAAAAAAAGATGAAACCGGCGTTCGCAATGCTGTAATTGCCCAGGCTGTCCGCGATGCCCTAAGCAAAGCCGATGCCATAGCCGCCGCCTTAAACAAGCAGGTTGTTCGGGTTAAAACCGTAAATGAAAACGGCGTTACGTTTCATTCTCCTGAAATAGCTACCCGGTTATATAAGGCTGTCGGCGACAATCAGGTCTCAACCCCCATCTCGGCCGGAATGATTGAGTTATCAGCCAACGTTCAAGTCATCGTCGAATTAGAGTAACAATTGGCGATTTGCAAAAAGAGATTGCTGGCTTCTAAGCCAGCAATCTCTTTTGTTTATGGGAAACCACTATCCGATGACTAAGCCGTTCTAATACTCCCGTAAAGAACGGCTACGTCCCTGGATAATTCGACTAAGATTCAGGGGGGTAAAACCCTCATCTGAATTAAGTCTCATTTATCTCCAGGAGATTAATCGTTTTTCCAGCCAATTCAGGGAATAATTAAAGGCAATTCCTAACAGGGATAATGCCAAAACCCCCACCATAAGCTTGGTTGTCAGCATAAGATCCCCATAATGCAAAATCATAGCGCCAATTCCTTCTTTGGCGGCTATCATCTCGGCTGCCACCAGCAGCAGCAGCGAAGTCCCTGCCGCTAGTTTGAGTCCGGCAAAAATCACCGGCAGCGCTCCCGGCAAAATGACTTTGCGGATAATATTAAACCGGCTGGCTCTAAAGGCAACCGCAGCTTTAATTAACAGCGGATCCACATTTTTAACACCAGAATAGGTATTGATAATAACCGGAAAGAAAACACCCAAGCTAATAATGGTTATTTTCGAAACCTCCCCAATCCCAAGCCAAAGAATAATCAGCGGCAACAGCGCAATCTTCGGAACAGGATACAACGCATGCACAATGGGATTGCCTACCGCCTCCGCAATTCTAAAGAAACCGGTGGCAAGTCCCAGTACAATACCGGTAACACTGCCAATAATAAAACCCCAGATAATCCGGTATAAACTTGCCTCAGCATTGATTAATAGTTCTCCGCTTCTGAGCATATTCCAGCCGGTTGCCAGTATAGCGCTCGGCGCAGGCAGATACAGTTCTGGCACTGAGCTTATTCGGCATACTGCTTCCCATAGCGCGATAAGACCAATAAGGGATACTATGCTTACCCAGCCTGGCAGTTTATTATCAATAAACGCCAGCCGGTTAACAACCTCTCGGCGATACAAGGTACTCACACAGCCTCCCCCTCTCGGATCGCAGCTTCGGCATCTTTACGAATAAGCTGCCATATCTGATTAGCATAGTTTTTAAAAGCTACTGCATAATTACCAACATCTCTGCCTTCCCGGGGCAGATCAATATCAATGACATCAATAATTCTCCCCGGTCTTCGCGACAGCACCACTACCCGGTCTGCCAGATAAACGGCCTCTTCTATGTTATGAGTGACATACAGTGTGCTCAAGCGGGTAGCTGTCCACAGCCTTAATAATTCTTCCTGCATCAGCGTCCTAGTCTGCGCATCAAGTGCCGAAAAGGGCTCGTCCATTAGGAGCAAATCAGGCTTGATTGCCAAAGCCCGGGCAATCCCCACCCGCTGCCTCATACCGCCAGATAACTGGCGGGGTAATGAAGTTTCAAATCCCTGCAGTCCCACAAGCTCAATATTGCTTTGGACTCGCTCGGCAATTTCTTTTTGTGTAAATCCCATTTCTTCCAAGCCAAAAGCAATATTTTGAAATACGGTCCGCCAGGGAAACAGCCCTATTTCCTGAAAAACCATACCTACTACCGGATCACGGTCTGTTTCCAGACCTTCTACATAAATACTACCGGAAGTCGGACTTAGCAGCCCCCCTACCATATTAAGGAGAGTAGACTTGCCGCAACCACTAGGGCCAACCAAGACAACAAACTCCTCATCATGAATAGTAAGGTTTATGTCAGATAATGCGGTCATCTCCTGTCTGTCCGGCCCTACATAACACTTTCCTACTTGCGCAACAACAACCTTCATAAAGTCTCACCTGCTTACCTTATTACCATTCTACATTATTTTACTTGCTTTAGTGCCTCTTCAAAGAGCACAGCATCTGCAACCAGATTAGCATCAAGCGGTTTTTCCAACATTTTGTGGCCGCCATACCAATCAATTTGGGTCTGAATGTCTTTAGTAAGCAATTTGCCGTCTCGGTCAATATAAGGCAATCCTGTTTTGACATCCTTAACCGGCACCTCAGTATATTTCGCAATAATGTTGACAACCTCGTCATAGTTTGCTCCAGGCACTACTTTGCCGTCTTTTTGGGTTAATACGGCATCATAATAGTACCGGCAGGCTTTGATATAGCCTTTAAGAAAACGGACGGCATTGGCTTTATCCTTCATTAACTCCGGTGAAAAGAAGATGCCTGATGTTTGGTATTCAATCACATCACCAACCTGGCTGACAAGTTTTCCATAGCCGGCAGCCACTACAGTACTGATGTTAGGCTCATTTAAAATTACGGCATCGACCTGTTTGCTCTGCAGCGCGGCCATAAGCGCCCCCATTTTTCCAAGCGGCACAATCTCAACATCGCTCAATGACAAGCCTTTGGTTTCCAGCAAACGGCCAATCATATAATGATAGGTTGAACCTGTCTGGGTTATACCGATTCGCTTACCTTTCATCTGCTCAATTTTCTGCACACCCTGTCCCCATAATTCACTAGTGACCAGCAAAGCTGATGAAGAATAGCCTTTTTGCTCTCGTCCCTTATCTGCCACAATCGACAGTTTTTGCCCGCCTGTTACCATATTGTAAAGGCTGGCGGTAATACCGGTAGCGCCGACGTCCACTTTATTGGAAGCAGTTGCCACAGCAATTGGATGAGCGGCTTCAAACCATTGCACATCAAGAGCAAGGCCTTCCTCTTTAAAAAATCCTTTTTCTATGCCAATAAACACAGGTGCTGAACTTGTTAATTTAAGTAGCCCGATGCTCAGTTTCTTAGCCTCGCCCGTCGCACCTTGTTTGGGAGCTTCAGGCGCTTTAGCGCATGCGGCCAACAGTAATGATACCATAAGAATCGCGGCAATAACCCATACATACTTCTTGTTCATACTTGTCCCCCTTGTTCTTTGGCAGCTACACATTACCAAATATTATTCAATATTAACCTGGCAATATCAGGAATACTTCTGTACTTTTCTTCACTAAATAGTAAAATCCTGCCTTATCGATGCTGATTTCGATAAAATTGGCTGCTACCGGTTTTATACGTAGACGAAGCGACACAATTGGCGGCTTGATCCTATCACAATATTATAGGCCATAGGTACTAGCAATGTAATAAATTCAGGACAATTGTCGGATTGCAAGAAACAATTTACATATATAAGCTAATAGTAACAAGAAATAGGGGAGGTCATGTGATGAATAAAGTACTCGGAATTGCAATTTTGTCATCGACATTAATACTTAACTCAATCTTTGTCTTAGCCGAAGACACAGCAACCCAAAGTTCTACGTCAACCACTACTACTTCTACTACTACAACACCCGACACTACAGCGACAACACCTACTACAACCGATGCTACCGAGACAGTAACTACACCTACTACAACTACTACCGAACCGGCAACCGCAACACCTACACCTAAAGACGCTGAAGTTGCTGCCAATTTATCAAGTGCCTATAACAGCAGTACAGTAACTGCCCAGGATGTGGCTAATGCCCGTGCTGCGGGCTTCGGCTATGGAGAAATCGGCAATTTATATGGATTAGCCGCAATTTCAGGCACACCAGTTGCCGATATAGCTTCCATGCGGCAAAGTCTCGGCTGGGGAGAAATTGCCCAATCATTAGGACTTAAGCTATCAGATATAAAATCTGTAGATAAACCAGCTAAAGAAAAAACTACTGCCCCAAAGGCTGCGACTGCCGCAAAAGCCATCAAAACTTCAAATAAGCAAGCAGGTGCCAAGAGCGCTAGCTCTACCAGCGGCTCTTCCAGCAAAGGAAACTCCGGCGGAAGCAGCAGCGGTGGCGGGCATGGCCGGGGCGGGGGCCCACGGCCCCCCCGCCGGCCCCCCCGGTGCTCACCCCCGCGCCCCCGCCCGCCTCTTTTTCCAGAAAATGGGCGCCCACCTGGATAGCCATCCTTCCCGCCACCTGGCTCATGGGGGCAAGAAGCGGCAGAAAGCCGTTGTCGAGCT
>Ga0074195_1003730_pt1 | contig 13737 bp, 13 predicted proteins | sample EPASupsiteHSE623_FD_64525 | JGI IMG/M metagenome (GOLD analysis project Ga0074195, IMG submission 64525) | Bioremediated contaminated groundwater from EPA Superfund site, New Mexico - Sample HSE6-23 | ecosystem: Environmental > Aquatic > Deep subsurface > Groundwater > Contaminated ...
CGGCAGCCACAAGCACGCCGCCGGCTATCATCAACAAGTACTCCAAAGCAGCCTGTCCGCGCATAAAGACACCCGATAGACTGAAGGCAGGACGAGTATAAAAAAGCGGAAGAAAAAGAAGAAACCCGAAAATATGAAAGAATAAAAGAAGGAAGAATAAACAGTGAAAAATAAAGAAAAAAGACTAAAAAAAAATAGGATGAAAGGAAGAAAAAAACACTAAAGGAAAATGCGAAGAAACGAAGAAAAAAAGAACAGTGAAAAATAAAGAAAAAAGAATGAAAAAAAAGGAAAGCGGAAAAGAAAAAATCCGCCTTAGTTCAAAGGAGCGAATCGTTGAAGCCTACGGGTTTGCCAGGACGATGTTTACGTTCTGCGGCTTGCGGCTGATGTTTCCAGCACGCACGCCTACTACGAACTCCGCACCCTTCTGCTCCGCCAAGTCGACGAGGCGTTGGGTGATGATTCCGTCAAGCACGATTGCGCGCACTCCGGTTGCATCCGAGAGCGCCTTCATTATCTCGCGTATCGGGATTTCCGAAGTCGTGTTGAACTCAGAGTCCAGAAGCTTTGCCTTCAGAGAGCCTTCAAGCTCCTTGAGCACTCCGCGCACTTTTGCATCCTCAGGGGATACCGGTGCTGCTGCGGGCGCCTCGGGCTTGCGCTCGAATGCAGGCTGGCTGTCGGACGGCGAAGACTCGGCATTTACGATTCCATTTGCCTGAGCTTCCTGCTGCACTGGCTGCTGCGCCGGCCTTGGCTCGAACGCCTGGCGCGGCTCGAATGCGGGCCTCTGATCCATCGGCCTTGCCGGCCGGTTGCCATACTGGCTGCGTTCAGCGCCGCGCTCCTGGCCACGCTCCGGCCTTCCACTGCGCTCCTGCTGGAACGCCATGTGCTTTGAGCGGTCGTACGCGTGCATGTTGGGAGTGGAGTCGTCATCGTCGCGGTCCGGTTTGTTGTAGGAGCCAGCCTCTGCCTGGTCAGTCGGGACGCGGCGGCGCAGGCACTTGATTATTTCCTTGCGCGTGAGCTCCTCGACTTCCTTTCCGGCTGGTGCGCGTGCGACAAAGTCGATGTCGGTCTGCGCGAGCAGCTCCTTGAGGATGATGTCCCCGCCGCGGTCTCCGTCAAGGAACACCGTGACTTCCTTCTCCTTGCCCAGCTTGATGATGGTAGGGCCGACGTTTGCCCCTCCGATTGCAACGGTGTTGGCTATGCTGTTGCGAAGGAGGTTTACTACATCGGCGCGGCCTTCCACGAAGATGACCTCGTTCGAGCCGGCCATCTCAGGTCCACAGGCAAGCTTGTCCGGACCGTAGGTGGTGATTTCGTCAACCTTGACGTCCTCGCGCACAAGCTCGGTGAGCTCCTTGCTTTCGGGGATTTCCTCAGTAAGCAGCGACCTGAGCAGGTTGCGCGCGCGGTCAAGGACCTTCTTGCGCTTGACGTTTCTGATGTCTTCGATGCGGTTGACTACGATGCGTGCCTCGCACGGGCCGACGCGGTCAACTATTTCAAGTGCGGCTGCGAGAATCGAAGTCTCGACCATGTCCAGGCTTGAGGGCACCATGATGGTTCCTTCGCTCTTTCCCTGCTTGTTGTGCAGGTCGACCTCGATGCGTCCTATGCGGCCGTTCTTTTGCAGCTCGCGCAGGTCCAAGTCGTCTCCGAGGAGCCCCTCGGTCTGGCCGAACACTGCCCCGACTAGGTCGGGCTTCTCAACGATGCCGTCAACCTCGATGGTCGAACGGATCATGTATTTTACTGTATCAAGATATGTCTTGCCCATATGCAAAACTCAACTCCTTTGATGTAAATTTTTTTTTTGTTTTGCGAGTCTTGGATAACGATTCAATTGCCTTTCGGACCAACAGCCTTGCGGAAAAAACGCCGGCTGATTTTTTGGCAAAAACGCCAGGAAGGCGCTTTAGCCCCCTAGCGCGATAGTCGGCGTTCTGGGTCATCGCTTCCCGGGCCCTTCTTGCAGGAGATGGGTTGACCGGGATGCTGCCAGAGCCATCCGTCGCGCAGGGAGTTTGCTGAAAGCCTCCTGGCGCCAAATAAACGCGCTTGCGGCTCCGCTTTGGACGGCAAGTCCATTAGGGGCAATATAATCGTCGTGATTACAAGCCTCGCGGTTGCGCCGGGTTCCTATGCGGACATATTCAGAAAGAGAGCTTTTACCGCAACGAGGGTTTCTGTTCCTCGGAGAGGTGCTCGCGTTCCGCAATCAGGTCATATAAAGCGGGAGAGATTTTGAGGATATCCCTTTCGGATATCATCCCGACGACTTTTCCTGCACTGTCTACTACTGCCAACCGGCGAATGTTGTTCTTTGCCAAGGCCTTTGCGGCCTCGACAAGGTCCTTGTCAGCCCGGATGGTCAAAAGCGGCTTGCTTGCAACTTTCCTGATCGGAACGTCAAGCTTTCCGGCCGCAACGGCCTTCCGGACTATGTCTCCCTCGGTGACGATGGCCTCAATCTTTCTGCCATCTACCACGAGGACGCTGCCAATATCATTTTTCTTCATGAGCTTGGCCGCTTTTTCGACGGTATCATCATAACTTATGGTGACCAGTAGAGCCTTCATGCAGTCTCCTACTTTGATCCCTGTGTCCATTACAGAAATTATAGACGGGAGGGTATATAATCGGTTGGAGAAATTTAAGCCCGAAAAGAGGAAAATACGGCGATTGACGATAAAAAGGCCCAAAGCTTGCGCGGCTACCGGCGTTTGTAGCCGAACTTTTTGTCGTAACTTGGGTGGTCGAGGATATCAAGAATAAATGCAACGATTTCTACTCCGCCAGTCCCGTCCTCGATGGAATACAGCATCCTCCAAAACAGCGGCAGCTTTACATGGAAAAGATTAGTCGCACCATACATTTCCCGATATTCCTCGGGAATGAGCGCCTTGGCAATCGGTGCACCATAAAGAAAATTCTGCCGCACTAGCTCGATTTTATTGTCTATTGCACGAAGAAGGCTCTTGGAAGCTTTAAGCCGCCCCGACTCACGATTAAGGCGAAGGTATACCTCGTTTGCATCTGGAGAAAAAAGGACTTTGACCGGAACTACATTTCGATTCCTTCCCGTAGTGCCTTGCGCATTTTCGGGCTGTCGTTCTGTATCCACACTATCCCCCTCAGGCCGACTGCAATCTTGTTGCTGGCCTCAAGATATTCGAGGATAGACATGAGAGTAGTGTGGTTAACTTGCTTAGGTAGAACTTTCTTCAACTGCGGGATGGATATCTCGCTATTATACCAACCCTTGATTGCATCCTCCACCATAATCACAGTATTGAGGGTCGGCGAGTGCAGGAACTTCGGGGCAGCTTCTTTGGAAGTCCGGGCATCCAGGCGGCTTTTTTGGACTTGAACTGTTTTTGCCATAATAATCACTAGTTGTTATCAGTTGATAACTATTTATTACTTTTGGATAACAACAAACCAGACCAGATACGGGGCAGCAAAACAAGGCAGTTCACACCGCGTGAACGAAACATACCCGTCTTGTGAACGCTTTGACCGGACAATCAAAACGAATTATCACAGGAAGCCCACCCCAACAACGGATTTAACCCCACCTAGTACACAACATTGCAGGTCTTGGAAATGGGCTACAACAAGGGATTCACATTCGAACGCAGTCTTCGCGCCAAGCTCAACGACAAGGGCTTCTACGTGGTGAGAACAGCGGGAAGTGGGGTTGACGGCATCTCGCCTGACCTCATCGTCCTTTCAACTACGCGCAAGTTCGCAATCGAGTGCAAGGCAATCGAATCCGCCTATTTGGCAATCGAGGTGCCCAAGATGGAGCGTATGTTCGACTGGGAGCGCGTGACCGGGATGCCGGTCTTTGTTGCCTGGAAGCACAACCGCCAGCAGCCCGTCTTTGTTCCCCTGTCGGTTTTCAAGAAGTGCGAGAAGAATTACACGCTACGCGCAGAGGACGCTGCTTTTGGGCTGACGATTGAGGAAGTAATCAAACAACCATAAGCGGAATGGGCGGAAAAAAATGGCAGACATAACAATCAATCTTCCGAAAAAACTCATTGCACGGGTTGAGAAACACTACCCGAACATTGACTGGCCCGACACGATTAGGCGAATAATAGTTCAAAAATTGGATGAACTTGAAAAGGCAAACACCATAAGAAAAGATATGCAAAAGCAAACGGAGATTGAAGCGCGGGCAGTAAGGCTCCAGCGGAAGGGGCGAAAGAAAATTCCGGCAAAAACAACAGGCTGCCGAAAAGCGTCTGGCAGCCGAAAAAGTGTGCAGTTTAACTGAACAAAAGTGTTCAGTTGAAATGAAAATATTCACCTGCCTAAAAAAGGACCACCCGCAAAAATGCAACCATTATCCGACTGCCAGCAGCCAGTCCATTAGTGGGATGATTTCCACAGGTGTTTTGTCAATGGTTTTCGTTGTCTTCGCGTCTTTTGTCAGAATTAACATCCTTGCTGGTTTTAGTTCTTTGACGCATGTTACCAGCGCCCGCTCCTCCCGGCCGGCCGTCTTTTCAGCCGAGATGTCGTAAGCCACCTGAATCGCTTCGCTGGTGGCGTTCCCCTGCCTGACCAAAAAATCGACTTCAAGCCCATCCTTGCTCTTCCAGTAACAGAGTTCCGTTTTCCCCTGGGTCCTCCTTTTGAGCTCGAGAAATACCATGTTCTCGTACAGCCTACCGTAGTCGGTCTTGCCAGTTGCGGCGTAGGAAAAACCGCTGTCGCCACAGTACGCCTTGCGCGGGTACTGCGACCTGTCCTTGATACCGTGCGAGAATATGGGCAAAAAGAAAAGAAGGTAGCTGGCCTCGGAATATTTTTCAAGCTGCAGTATCTTCTCCTTGCCTATCTTGTATCCAAGTGTCTTGAAGAAGTTCAGGCACTTTGATGCGGAAAAGTACGGGCTGCTGATTACGTACCTGCCGAACGACTCCACCGTGCTTACATCCTGCTTGGACACGTCCGAGACGTCAAGCCCGATTATGTCCTTAAAGTACGAGTTTAGTATGCGCACCTTGTCCGTCCCGTCAGTTGCAAGCGCGACCTCGGGGAAACCGCCGTATTTCTGGTACTCGGCGAACGCCTTTTCCAACCTCCCGCGGCCAACAGTGGTCTTTTCGACCTCGACGTTCTGGAAGCGTAAGAATTCACGAAACGAGAGCGGGTACAGTTCATGCGGCAGTATGCGGCCGCGCAGAGGCTTGCTTGGAAGGACTAGGCTGTTGCGCGACGAGCTGACTATCAGCCTGAGCCTTCCTTTTAGGAGTTCGTGGTTTCGGGAAAGCCAACCCTCCCAGTCCGGCGCGGACGTGACCTCGTCAAGCAATAAGAAGCCCTCATCGCCGAACCACTTCAAGGCACCGTCGAGGACGTTCTTGCTGTCCTTGAGCCTGCTGTCCTCCAAGTTTATGTAGGCGGCCTTTTTCCCGGTCTTGGCAAGCTTTTGGAACAGCAGCATCAGCACGCTTGACTTTCCGCACCGCCGCACGCCCGTGATTGATATTATCTTTGATTTTGCGTTCCTCTCGATGGAATCAAGGTCCACATCACGGGAAAGCAACGCCTTCCTTTTGGCGTACTCGTTCCACTCCTCAAACACTTCTGACGGTTCCATACATCGTTCTTGAACGGGACGGGATTAAAACGTTTCTGTTCTGTTGTAGAACAACATTTAGGCATTTCTGTTCTGCAACAGAACGATATTTTGGTTGTTTTGTGGGAGTTGGGAGAAAAGGAATCCTGAGAACTTGAAAAATCGGACGATTTGCGGAAACATCTCCGCATGCACTAGGACCCGCATTCGCTAGGATACCCTTACCGTGCGGTTTGCGGTGAAGTCTGTTGTCCCGTTCAAGCCAGTTGCAGTAAGCGAGTAACCGTACGTGCCTGCTGGGACGGACTGCTGGGTTGAAGTAAAAAGCCACTTGTCGGGCGCGAACTTGTTGAGCGAGGAATAATACTGCTGTTTAATCTCGTCAGCGGTAAGCGAACGGTTCCACACGCGCACCTCGTCAATTGAGCCGTTGAAGAAACAATCATTCCCGTTGTGTGCGCCTAAAAAGAAACCATCTGAGTTTTCAACTTCGCCGGGGTTGCTTATTGACACATCGTGGTACAATACTCCGTTGTGATACGCCATCATCCGACTGTTTGACGCGTCAAAAACAGCGACTATGTATTGCCAATCGCCGACGGTAATCCCAACAGGCGCCTCAAAATTTTGCCTCCCGCCAGACGCGCCATAAATCTCATAGAACAGATTCCCGCTTGAACGGCGTATGGACATGCCATAACCGTGATGGCCTCCAGTTCCCCCGCCGTAAAATAGCAAGTCTAAGTCGCTGCCGGGCGGGAGAGCATTTGGCTTCACCCACATTCCAACAGTTTTTGCTCCCCTACGCAGCTGCAGGTTTTCGGGAAGCCCTAAAGCGACGGCGTCATCCACCCCGTCAAACTTCATCGCACTCCCGACATTCCCGTCCGGAGTCCAATCTGCGTGCTTTGCTTTGCCCGCGTTGTAGTGGGCGAGGATTTCCGCGGGAGTGAGGGCGCGGGGGTAGATTCCGATTTCGTCCAGGGTCCCGTTGAAGTACGCTTTGTTGCCGCCGAACGCCCCTAAATATTTCGGACGGTTTGAAGACGGGAACAACCCTGCGACCATGCTTGCGCTGGACAGGTACGCGCCGTTCCGATAAACGGACACGCTGTTGGCAGTATAGTCAGCGACCACTACAAGGTGTATGAAGTCGGGGTTGCTGCCCGAGTCGAACGTGTGGGGGAAATAAACTGCGTAATAATAGGTCCCGTTGCCGTACTGAAACGCCATCTGGTGGCTGCTTCCTGATGCCCGGTAAATCCAGATGAAACCGTTCGTGGTTTGGACGCCCTCGCTCAACAAAGTCTGAATGCCTGACAACGTGCCGCTCTTGGCCCAGAACTCGTAGGTGACCGCATTCGTGGAAGCGGGAATCGCAAAGCTGCTCGTGACAAAATAATCGTTGACTCCGTCAAACTGCAGGCCGGTTTCGCTCTTCCCCGCAGTCCACTCGGCGAACTTGGCGCGTCCTGCGTTGTAGTGGTCGAGGACTTCGGCAGCAGTAAGGGATTTGTTGTAGATTGCGACCTCGTCGATGGTGCCATTGAAGCTGCCACCCAACGTCAATAAATCTTGACTTGGAAGGACCAGCCCATATATCGCAGTCGTGGATTCGACGACTTTGTTTCCATCGATATAGATGCGCGAATAGTTCGTACCTGCATCGTACGTTCCGACAACATGATACCACTGGTTGACGTTAAGCTCCGCCGGAGTTTGGATGTTGCCTCCTTTTTTCAAGTCTGTTGAGATGAACAGTTTCACTACGCGGTTGGTCCAACCCAAGGATAAACCATAAGCTTCATTGTAAGACGGATCTGACACATCCTTTCTTCGAATTATGTGTTCGTACAACGGGGAAATGGACGTATTTGCAATGTTTATCCAAACCTCCAAGGAAACTTGATTTGAGGGAGCGGGCACAGTACTCGAAATCAACGTGAACGCATTCCCATTGTACTGTAAGGCGCGGCCATATTTTCCACTGATAAAACTTGGGCAGTTGACACTTCCAGAAGAACAAGATAGCCACGTCAAACTGTTGTAGAGCGTGCAGTTGTTCCGGTAAACTGACTCGTCATAAGAAGTGTTCCCGCTGTTCTCATCGAAGTGCCACAACCCAAGAGTGTTCCCATAAACCGTTCCGTTGTTCCCGAACCTGCTCTCGTCAGCCGCCCGGAAGCCGTCCGCCTCGTCCATGTGCAAAAGGAGCGCGGTGTTGCCGTAAATCGTGCCGTTGTTTCCGTACTGCGAAACGTCAACGACTTTTCCTGCGGTGTCGCCGACTGCGGGGACGTCGTCGAAGTTCATCGCAAGCACAAGCGAGTCGTCGTAGATGCGCGTAGTGGACTCGTTCCAGGTGAAGTTGAGCCCTGAAAGGGGCATCCCCTGTATGGTCGCATTGACAATGACGCTGGAACCGGCCGAAAACCACGTGTCGTTTGCAGGCGAGGGAGGAAGCAATGCAATCCCGTTGACTTTCTGCGAACAGAAGCCCGCAAGGGGCTTGTCGCCTTGCTGCAGCAGGCCGGTAAGGTCGAGGTTGGAGTAGGTAAACTGCACATCGTCCAGCGAAAACGACCTGCTGAGGCACTCCGAAGGGCTGCGGGCGGCAACGGTGACGGACTGGCCTATGTCAACCGGGATGGAACATGAGTCCAGGCCGTTCGGGCAGCGGGATGCGCCGAACACGTCGCCGGAATACTCGTAGAACAGCATGCGCGTCCCTTCGGCGGATATGCCGTCGAGCCACAGGGGCTCGTCTGCGGTGTTCTGCAAGGTAAGCACAATCGCGGGGCCAACTGCCTTCGCCGAGGTTATGATGAAGGGGTATGTCGAACGCCAGTAGGCGGCGCTTTCCTGCACCTGCGCCGAGGAGGTGTCCGAACTCAGCGCAAGGATGCTTACTGTGATTGCGGAAACCAAAAGCACCGCGCCAAGTACGACTAGGTATTCCGTTGCAGCCTGGCCGCGTGAAGACATAGACAGAATCAATGCGGGATTGGTTAAAAAAGTTGGTCGGGGTAAAGAATTACCGGCAGTTGCAGACGCAAATGCAATAAGGCCGGAAAAAGACAAAAAAGTAAAGGAAGGTCAGAGGGCAAAATGGACAGGAAAGCAAGGCCGTCTTGGGACGAATACTTCATGCAGATTGCGCAGGACGTCGCGACGAGGTCCACCTGCGAGTCGCGCCACGTGGGAGCGGTAATAGTCGTCGAGAAGCGCATGGTCGCAACGGGATACAACGGCGCTCCGCATGGGATGCCCCACTGCACCGACGTGGGGTGCAAGCTGGTCACGGTCACCGAGAACGGCGAGAGCAACGAGAAGTGCGACCGCGTGCTCCACGCGGAGCAGAACGCCATCATCCAGTGCGCGATGCACGGCGTGCCCTGCAGGGGTTCCACTATCTACACTACTGCGAGGCCGTGCAGGCTGTGCGCGAAGATGATTGCAAACGCAGGGATAAGGCGCGTGGTCTATTGCGACGAGCCTTCCGACAAGGAGCCTTTTGAAATACTCAAGGCCGCGGGAATTGAGGCGGTGCGGCTTGCGGTTGCAAAGAAAAAGTAAATAACAAATTTTCAAAATCAAGGCAAAAGGAATCCAAATGAAAACCAAACTCCCGTTCACAGTCGTGATGCCAGCATACAACGAAGAGGAAGGAATCGCAAAAGTAATCGACGAAATCAAGGGTTTTGCCGACAAGCTGATTGTGGTTGACGACGGAAGCAAGGACCGCACGCGCGAGCTTGCAGAGGAGTGCGCAAGAAAGCACGCAGGAGTCACGGTCATAAGCCACCAGAAGAACAAAGGAAAGGTAGCCGCGATACTCACAGGAATCAGGCACGCCCAGACCGAAGTGGTCGTGCTCATTGACGCGGACTACACGTACCCGGCAAAGGACATCCCGATTCTTGTAAGCAGGATTGAGGCCGGCTCCGACCTGGTCCTTGGAAACCGTTTCTCCGACGGGCTCAAGAACATACCCGCATTCAACCGCATCGGAAACGGGATATTCTCATTCCTCATATCGTTTGCAAGCGGCCGCGAGATTGCCGACGGACAGACGGGATTTCGCGCGTTCCGCAAAGGGATGCTTGACGACCTGGACATACGCTCCAACGGGCTTGAGTTCGAGACCGAGATGACAATCAAGGCCGCAATCAACGGCTACAAGGTCGAGGAAGTGCCCATCGAGTACCGCGAGAGGATTGGAAAGTCAAAGCTCAACCCGATAAAGGACGGCTACAGGATGCTTGCGGCGATACTCCGCTCGGGATACTCGCAGATGTCGATAATATCCAAAGGATTCGCGCTGCCGGGGCTGTTCATAGCGCTTGTCGGCGTGGTTTTCATGATAATGTCCGTGTGGGACTATGCGTCAACGGGCAAGCTCTCGCACGAGTACTACCCGCTGCTTGCGGTGTTCTTCGCACTCGCAGGGACCCAGCTAATCACGCTTGCGGTGTTTTCGGACGTGCAGCAAAAGAAGCTCTCGCGCATTGAGCGCGACGTCTCAATGCTGAAGAAAAAATAAGCAAGCCGGGTGCTTCCGCTTTTTGCCAGCGGGAAACTACTTCTTCTTGAACACGAACACTACCGGCTGGTCGGACTTGCTGCCATCCTGTGCGGTCACGGACATCGAATAATACTTCACGACCTCGTACTTGTCGGTGTCGGCGAACAGGTGGTAGTAGGTGTTGTCCGGCAAGGCGGTGCCGTTGCGGAGCGCCTCGAAGACAGTTGACAGGGGCCCGGACGCCTCAAGCAGGGACGCGAGGTACACCGAAGAGTTCAGCTTCGAGGCGTGCTTTTGGAAGGACGTGTAATTCGGGTCAAGCACCAACGTGGGACGCGTTGAATACGCGCCGACCTGCGGGTAGCCGCTTGCAAGCACCCACTCTCCGGGCACAGTAATATTCTTGATGTAGTAGGACGCCTCCTGCACCTGCGAGAAGGAGTCCTTCTTGCTGTCAAAAAGCGCCCAGCACTGGCCGAGGTTGCCGTAGCTTGCGCTAAAAAGGCAGAGCAGCAGGAGCGCGGACACGCCAGACCAGAAACTGAACTTTGCCTTGCCTGATGCCGCGTCTGCGATTGCACTTGCGGCATCGCCGATGACCCTGCCTGCAAGCACGAATGCAGCTGGCAGCAAAAAGAGTATGAAGCGGTCCTCTTTGTAGTTGAAGAAGAACGTCATCACAAGCAGCGGGAGCAGGAGCACGAGGGCGAGGATGACTGCGTTGTCGTCTTTCTTGATGAAAGCATACACGATTCCCAAAAACACGAGGATTGCGCCAATGGTGCTGTTGAACATCCAGTTCGCCTCGGTAAAGAACAGGAACTGGTCCACCTGGCCGTAGCCCTGGGTGCCCGTGAAATACTCGCCTGCCAATCCGAACGCCGAGCCGGACTTTGCGAACTGGTAGGAAAAGAACGATGCTGCAAGCACGGCCACAATCAGGACGCACAGCGCGGTTGCCTTGGGCGAGGACTTCATCGTCTCAAAAATCTGGCTGCGGTAAATGTAGGCGCCGACGGCAAGCCCGAGCACTATGGAAAAGAACACGTACTTGGTGAACCCGCCAAGCATGATGGAGAGCACGAACACCACCATCCAGCTCGGGTTTTTGTCCTGCACGGTGCGGAAGAACGCGTAAAGCCCCAGCGCGGCAAAGAGCACCTGCGGAGCGTCGGTAAGGACCCTGCTGGAGTAGAACCACAAAAGGTGCGAGAACACGAGCAAAAGCACCGCGGCTATTGCGGACATGTCACCGAAGAGCCTGCGTGCAAGAAGGTAAGTGGCAAGCACGCCAAGGGCGCAAAGGAGCGCAACTGCAAGGTGGCCGGAGAGGATGTAGTCGCCTGCGATGAAGTACATCACAGCTGTAAAGTAGGGGATTGCAAAGGAGCGGCTTGACTGCGAGAGGATGCCGAACGGGTCGTCGGGCTGGACGGCATACTGGCCGCGCTCGACTATGGACTGCGCAAGGAGGACGTAGTCGCCCTCATCAGTCCACAGAGTATTCTGGCCGCCGTAGGCCAGCCCGAAATAGAATATCCACACCGCCGCTGCAACCGCAAGAAGCGCGCCGCCTGTTTTGACGTAAGAGTCCATAAGCATGATTGCCCCAGTAGAATAAACAAGATTACGTTGCTTATACCCTTTTAATTATTCCAATGCAGAATTAATTCCTGTTTCTATGGGCCCGTAGTCGAGTGGTTAAGACGTCGCTCTTACACAGCGAAAATCGGGAGTTCGATCCTCCCCGGGCCCATTAAATTTTAATTTTTCCTAGTCTTGCCCTTCTTCGCTTTCTGCACCCTTGCCACTGCAATCAAAGCCAACGCCACAAGCGGGGCAAGGAGCGGGTTGAAGTCAGGGGCGCTGCGCACCGTGCCCTTGCGGTAATAGTAGTATTGCGTGACCGAGTCGGGTATGCAGTTGGAATAATTTGCGCGGATACGGAACGTGTGCGTGCCCTCGCGGTAGTCGGCAAAGGAGACTGACTGGTTCCCAAGGGAGTATGAGGGCACGCTCTTGTTGGTGCCGTTGTCCATTATCAGGAGGACCTGCGCGTTGACGGGCACGTTTGACGACGCGTTGGTGACGTTGACTGTCACAAAGACGTTGTCATAGCCTTCGGGAGTCACCGGGACGATGTAGCCGTCCTGCGGGGCAAGAACGCGTATCTTGAGCACGCAGCCTGGGATTGCGGCAAGCACGGGCGTGCAAAGGAGCGCAAAAAGCAGGAACGCTGCGGACTTTCTCATATGGGATTACCGGACGGCGCGCATTGCTTGCGCCGGTTGTTATTAAACTTGGCCGCAATAAAAACCTGTGCAGGTGCAACGTTTGCTTATGGTACTTATCGCAGTTTGTGGGAAACCCAACGTGGGAAAGAGCACGCTTATGGCGGCAGCCACCGGCACCGCGCCCCAGATTGCAAATTACCCGTTCACGACCATAGACCCCAACAAGGGAGTGTGCTTTGCGAATGCGGCCTGCCCGCACGTGCGCCTGAAAATATCCTGCAACCCCAACAACGCGCGTTGCGAGAACGGCACGCGCAGGGTGCCCGTGAACCTGGTGGACGTGGCGGGAATAGTCCCCGGCGCACACGAAGGCAAGGGGATGGGAAACAGGTTCCTCTCCGACGTTGCTGCGGCTGATGCGCTCATCATAGTGGCGGATGCATCGGGAGGAACGGACGACTCTGGAAACATAGTCGCGTTCGGCTCGCACGACGCTGCTGCTGACGTGAAGCTTTTCATCGACGAGCTTGACGACTGGTTCTTCGAGGTCGTCGGCAGGAATGCAAAAAAGTTCAAGGGGACGCACACCGTACTTGAGGACTTCTTCCAGGCCCTTGCGGGAATAGGGATCCCGTATTCGGAGGCAAAGGACGCTTATGCAAAACTCGGGCTGGGGCCGGAGCCGTCCAAGCTTGCCGATGGCGACATCCGCAGGCTCTCCCGGATGCTGCGCGAAAGATCCAAGCCGTTTTTGATTGCCGCTAACAAGTGCGACTCGGGGTTTGCTCAAAAAAACATCGAGTCCCTTCGCGCCGCGTACCCAGGGGTGCCCGTTGTACCGGTATTTGCAGACTACGAGCTTGCATTGCAGCGCGCAAAGACCTCGGGAATAGTCGAGTACGACGGCAAGAATATTGCGCTCACGCAAAAGGGGAGCCAGAACGAGCGTGCTTCTGAGGCGATAAAAAAGATTTCAGCAGCAGTCGCAACCTACGGCTCAAGCGGGGTGCAGGAAGCCATTGACCGCGCGGTGTTCGGGCTCGCAAGCCAGGTTGTGGCGTTTCCTGTTGAGGACGAGACGCACTACTCCAACCACTTCGGGAAAGTCCTACCGGACGCGATACTGCTCAAGCAGGGAAGCACCCCCGTTGACCTTGCTGGCGCGATACACGCCGACCTTGCAACGCACTTCCTTTATGCCGTTGACTGCGAAAAAAAGACGCGCATCGGAAAGGACCACAAGGTGGCAACCGGCGAAGTCATAAAGATAGTTTCGACAAAATAGCCCGCGAGGGGAAAGAGTGGGCGTGCATCCTGCACACCAAAGCCCAACGGAACAAGCACTATTTCTTTATTGAGCACGCACT
>Ga0074195_1003731_pt1 | contig 13727 bp, 12 predicted proteins | sample EPASupsiteHSE623_FD_64525 | JGI IMG/M metagenome (GOLD analysis project Ga0074195, IMG submission 64525) | Bioremediated contaminated groundwater from EPA Superfund site, New Mexico - Sample HSE6-23 | ecosystem: Environmental > Aquatic > Deep subsurface > Groundwater > Contaminated ...
CAGCGGAAACTCTCGAAACGGGACGGCGACGCGAGCTATCAGGATTTCATCGACAAAGGCTACCTCAACGAGGCGGTGATGAACTACCTCGCGCTCCTCGGCTGGAATCCCGGCACCGACCGCGAGAAGTTCACGCTCGCCGAACTCGCCGAGGCGTTCGACATATCGGGTATCTCCAAGTCGCCCGCGATCTTCGACCCGGTCAAACTGGCGTGGCTCAACGGCGAATATATTCGCGCACTCACCCCCGAACAATTCACCGCCAAGGCGCTCCCCTTCATCAAACAGGCGGTGAAACGCGAAGATGTCGCCTTTGCCACCATCGCCGCGGTGCTCCAACAGCGGACCGAAAAGCTTTCCGATATCCCCGCCCAGCTCGACTTCATCGACACCCTCCCCGACTACGCCCCCGAGATGTTCATCCATAAAAAATCGAAGACCACCTTCGAATCGTCGCTGGCAAGTCTCAAGGCGGCCCGCGAAGTGCTTGATACAATACCCGAAAGCGGCTGGGATCACCCGACGCTTCACGCGGCGCTGATGGGACTGGTCGAAAAACTGGCGGTCAAGAACGCCATCGTCCTGTGGCCGCTGCGCGTGGCGCTCTCGGGCAAAGAATTCACTCCCGGCGGCGGCATCGAGATAGCGCACATCATCGGCCGGAAAGAGAGTTTGTCCCGTCTCGAACAGGGTATTTCAAAGCTCGAAGCAGCGATCGGGAAATGAAAAAGGGTTGCATTTTCCTTTTTTCCGGTTACAGTAAATCCGTACCTACTGTTTCTTTTGATCGTTGGAGGAGGAAATGATGGAAGTCCTACGGACCGATCGCGGATTGGAAGTTAAGATACCGCCGCTCCTGCGGGGGATGTCGTCGCGCGAATACTTTCAGGAGATCGAACAGGGCATGAAGGATTCGGGCAGCGACCTCTATTTCGACTGCTCCGCCGCCACCCTTATCGATTCCACGGCGCTCGGCAAGATCATCTTCATCGCGAAGGAACTCCAGCGCAATAAGCGGCGCGTGGTATTCGAATCGTGCCCGCCCGCCATCAAGGACTTCCTGACCAAACTCAAGGTCGACAAGATCATCGACATCGCATGAAACTGCCGCTCCTCGTCCTTGCCGGACTCGATCCGACCGGCGGTGCGGGGCTTATCGCCGACGCGGCTTCGGCCCGGGCGCTCGGCTGTCATCCATTGACCATCCCAACGACCCTGACGATACAGAATTCGCTTCGTTTCGAAGCGGCGCTTCCCGTCGATGCGGCCTATATCGCCCGTGCCCTGACGGCACTTACCGAAGAATTCACCTTCGACACCGCGAAGATAGGGCTGGTCCCGTTCACCGATGGCGTATGGCTCGACACGGTCGGGCCGCTTATCCGGTCGCGGTGCCGTCATATCGTCATCGATCCGGTGCTTAAGGCGACCGCCGCCTCGGCGAAGCCTTCGGCGGGACCGGGCGCCGCATTCCTCCGTTTCATCACCGGGCCCGGCACCATCATCACCCCGAACCACCGCGAACTCAGCCTCATCGCCGACGCGCTCGGCATCGCGTCGGGAACGACCGGGACAACGGCACGGGCGGTGAGTGCGGCCACCGGCGCTGCGGTCGTCGTCACTTTCGAGACCGAAAAAGCGCTGGTGCTTGTCGCCGAACAGAACGGCATCACCGAGGTACCGATAACGCTCATCCCGACCGAACGGTCGGTGCACGGCACCGGTTGCCGCTTCTCGACCGCCATCGCCTGCGGACTGGCCGCCGGGATGCCGCTTCCCGATGCGGTAAAACAGGCCGCCGACCATCTGACCACCCTCCTCGGGAACCGGGAACTCTTCCACTCCAACGGACAGGAATATCCCTGCTGAACGACGGTCATGGGGATTTTTCTGGAAAATCGCGCGCCTTCCGACTATAGTGAAGGGTCTTTCTGAGGGGGTACCCATGAAGTTCCTGTCGCTTGCTCTGCTGTTCGCGCTGTCATTCTCCCTTTCCGCCGCCGATACGGCGCCCGACGCCGAGGGGTTGCCCGCGGGTTCAAAGCTCGTCGACTTCGGCATGCGGACGGTCGATCTGGAGAGCGGCAAACTTAAAAGCCTCGTCTGGTTGACCGACTTTGTGGGCGTTCCGCCCGCCGGCAAGGCGAACACTACCCCGGCACCGCGCAAGAAAGCGCTCGTGATGAACTTCTACGCCAACTGGTGCAAACCGTGCCTCGCCGAGATGCCGCTTTTGCAGAAACTCTCCGAAAAGTACGGCCCGAAGGAAGTACAGTTCATCGGCGTCAACTTCCGTAACGAGAATGAGAATCCCGATGCGGTGCTCGCCGAAACGGTAAAGATCATGAAGGAAAAAAAGATAACCTACCCCATCCTGTTCGACCGCTTCACCAGTCGCAACCAGCTTGTCTACATGGGATCGAAGGCGATCCTGCCCACGGTGGTCATCTTCGCACCCGACGGCACGATCGTTCTGAAACTACAAGGAGAGAAGACCCAGAACATAGCTGAGATCGAGAAGGTCATCGAGAAGTTGATAGGGGGGAAGTGATGTGGGGAGAACTTTTCCGGGGAATACTCTGCGTTTGTCTTTTGACCGCGGCTCTTTCGGCCGCCGAACCGGCTAAAGAGCAGCCGGCGCCCGGCTCCGTCAATGACTCCGCCGCGGCAAGCCCGACCGAGGCGCGCAAACTACTGGTCGACAAGATCGAAGGGGTCGATGTCGACGAGGCGTTCGCGAAGTCGATCGAAGAGGCGCTCGTCCTCGACATCGGCAAACGCGAAGGCTTCAGCGTGGTCACCTCGGCCGAGATGACCGCGACGGTACAGCATGCTCAGACGAGCGTGGAGCTCGGCTGCGCCGATTCGGCCGAATGCGTCATCGAGGTGCAGAAGAAACTGGCGGTCGATACCCTCATCGCCGGAAAGATAGCGAAGATGGGCGACGAGTACATCCTTTCGCTCAATACCGTCGATGTCAACAACTCCATCGTCGGCAAGCGGACCAACGTGCAGGGAGCCGATCTCAACGATGTCAAGGGCAAGATAAAGGAGGCGGTCGACAAGCTGCTCGGTTTCGCCAAGGAGAAGCCGATGTTCACCCTCAAGGAGGGCGAGACATTGAAACTCGCCGTCATGCCGCTGTCGGCGCGCGGTGTGGATGTCGCGACGGCCGACGCGCTCACCTCGATACTCTCCTCGCAGCTCAACCAGATAAAAGGGATCAGCGTCATCAGTCAGGACGATATCAAGGCGATGCTCGCCAAAGTATCGATGGATTCGGCGGTCGAATGTACCGACAGCATGCAGTGCGTGGTCGAGATCGGCGCATCGCTGGGCCTGTCGAAACTCGTCACCGGATCGGTCGGTAAGGTGAAGGACACCTATGTCATCTCGATACAGCTCATCGACACACGCCGCGCCGAGGTCGAGAACCGCGTGCTGGAAAGTTTCGCGGGCGACGCCGAAGAGCTCAAGAACGCCGTGAAACTGGCCGCCTACCAGCTTGCCGGTATCGACTACACCAGCAAGCCGGGCAGCATCAGCATCAGCTTCAATGTGGCCGACGGCGAACTGCAGTTCGGCCCCACCAAGGCGAAGCTGGAGAAGAGCCAGTACGCCGCCGAGAACCTCGTCCCGGGCCGTTATAATCTACGCGTCATGGCCGATCAGGATGACTATTTCCCCTACCAGACCGACATCTATGTCGCGCCGGGGACCGCGAACGTCCGCACCCTCACCGTCGTGGAACGGCCGACGCCGTGGTATAAGACGTGGTGGTTCTGGACCATCACCGGCACCGCCATCGCCGGCGCCGCGACCGCCGTGGGCGTGGTGTACGGCCTCAAGAAAGAGACGCTCGGTACCGGCACCGTCAAGATAGAAACGGGGAACTGATACATACACCGCATGAAACCGCTCCTCTTCGTCACCCGCTGCGCCGACCTGTCGGAGAACATGGGGCGGCGCATCTTCAACACCGCCCGCATCCTCAAGAAGAACCGCTACCGCATCGTCGGGCTCTTCGAGCGGCGCGGAACGGCGTCGGAACGATTTTCCGAGGTCTTCGACGAGATGCACTTTATCGATCCGGCCGATCCGACGGCGGCGGTGAAAATGCTCAAGGCGCAGGGACTCAAGGTCGCCTTCGTCCACGAATCGGATGAACCGCGCCTGCTTGCGGCGCTCATCACCGAGAATTTCCGCCTTATCACCTTCATACATAACCACGATTGGATCTGTCCGACCCACCATAAACGTTACGGCGTGATCGACCGTAATTGCACCAGACCCTTCTCCTCTGCCGCCTGTTCGATCTGTTCGCTGCTGACGCCCGGTACGAAGAACCGCCCGATACCTCAACAGCGCGAACTGTTGACGCAGGTCAAACGGTCGCGCCAGTTCATCGTGATGAGCGAATTCATGGCCGATGAACTGCGGCGCAACGGCTTCAAACAGCAGCGTATCGTGAAGCTCTATCCGCCGGTGGTCGGCACGCAGACGCCCCACGGCGCCGCCCCCGACCGCGGCGATGTACCCGAGATACTCTTCGTCGGCCGCCTCATCGCGGCCAAAGGTCCCGACCTGCTCCTCGATGCGGCGCGCCTCATCGACCGCCCGTTCCGCCTGCGGTTTGTGGGTACCGGTCCGCTCGAAGCGACGCTTAAGAAAAAGGCGGCGGCCTACGGACTGTCCGGCAAGGTGGTGTTCGAGGGGGCGGTGGAGAATTCGTATCTGTTCATCGAACGGGCCGATATCGTCGCGGTGCCGTCGCGCTGGCCCGAACCGTTCGCGATGGTCGGCATCGAGGCGTTCGCCCACGGCCGTCCGGTGGTCGGTTTCTCGATCGGCGGCATCAGCGAATGGTTGCTCCACAACTTCAACGGACTGCTCGCCAAACCGGGCGATGCCCGTGACCTCGCCGCGTGTCTCACCACGCTTCTGGACGATCCGCAGAAGCGGTCACAGTTCGGTCAGAACGGGATGTCCTTCGTCGAAACGCACTGCACCGAAGAACGCTTCGTCACGCAGTTCGACCGCATCTACGACGATGTCCATGTGCTGGTAAAATCGCTCCCGGCCGATAAGATCTAAGAAATATCCCGTTAGTCCAGCAGGTGGACGAACAGGCCGCTGCGGAGCTTCGGTTCGAACCAGGTCGATTTCGGCGGCATGATCTTGCCCGCATCCGAGACCGCCATCAACTGATCGAGCGTTGTCGGGTACATCGCGAAGGCGACCTTCATTTCGCCCGAATTCACCCGCTTCTCGAGTTCCTTGAGCCCACGGATACCGCCCACAAAGTCGATCCGCTTATCGGTGCGCGGATCGGTGATGCCGAGTATCGGACCGAGGAGATTATTCTGCAGGATGGCGACATCGAGCGAATTGATCGGATCCTTCGGGTCGAATGAGCCGGGCTTCGCCGTTATCTGGTGCCACTTCCCGTCGAGATACATCCCGAAGGCATGCATCGCCGCCGGTGCCGCCTGCGTCCCGGCCGTCACGGTGAACTTCTCCGATATCTTCTTGATGAACTGCTCTGAGGTGTTGCCGTGGAGATCCTTCACGAGCCGGTTGTAGTCCATGATGCGGAGCTGGTCGTGCGGGAAGACGACGGCGAGGAAAAAGTTGTATTCCTTATCCGCCGACGGATTCGCGTCGTGTTTCCGTTTCTCGACCTGCGCGCGGGCCGCCGATGCGCTGCGGTGGTGGCCGTCGGCCACATAGAGCGCGTCGATCCCTGCAAAAGATGCCGTTATTTTCTGGTTGAGCGCGGTGTCGCGGACAACCCACAAGGTGTGACGGATGTTGTCATCGGCGATGAAATCGTATTCGGGGGCGTTCTTCTGGGTGTAGCCGAAGACGAGGGCGTCGAGTTCCTTGCGGGCGCGGTAGGTCAGGAACACCGGTTCGGCGTTCGCGTTCTGCGTCACCACATGGCGGGTGCGATCGTCCTCTTTGTCCTTGCGGGTCAGTTCGTGCTTCTTGATGAGGTCGGCGTTGTATTCGTCGGCCGATACGCAGCCGACGATGCCGGTCTGGACATGGTCGCCCATCTTCTGCGCGTAGATGTAGAAAAGCGGCTCTTTGTCCTGCACCAGCGCCCCTTCTTTGATGAAGCGGTCGAGCGCGGCGCGCCCCTGCGCGTAGACCTTATCGTCGTGGATATCCATCTCGCGCGGCAGGTCTATCTCGGCCCGCGTGATGTGGAAGAACGAGCGCGGCTTGCCCTTGGCGAGCGCGGCGGCCTCGTCGGTGTTGATGACATCGTAGGGAAGCGCGGCGATCTCCTCGACCAGCGACTTGGGGGGACGGAATGCCTTGAACGGGCGTACGGTGACCATGATCTCTCCTCGTATAGATAGTTCTCAAACAACTGCCGAAGCGCTTCTGTTATAGCGTTCAGTGGTCCCGCTTGTCAAGATTGTTTTATTGACGCGTGGCCATTGAGGCGATACAATCCAGCGATGCAAACTGAATCCTAACGGAGGGGACCATGACCGAACAGAATGTGAAAGTAGTGATCATCGGCGCATCGGCGGCGGGACTGACCGCGGCGCAGGAGGCGCGCAAGGTATCGGCAAATGCCGACATAACGCTCGTCTCGGAAGAGCAGCATCTCCCCTATCACCGCCCGTCGCTGACCGAACTCATCGGCGACGACACGGTCGAGAAACGGACGAACTTCTACCTGCAGAAGGATGAGTGGTTCGCCGAGCAGAAGATACGGTTCCTCCGCGGCGTGAAAGCGGCGACGGTCGATCGCGAGAAACGGACCGTCCTCCTGTCGGATGGCACGACGCTCCCCTACGACCGGCTCATCCTCGCGGTCGGTGCGAACTCTTTCGTCCCGATGGCGGGCGCGCTGGAGAACAAGAATGTCTTCGCGGTACGCACCCTCGACGACGCCCGCAATGTGGCACGCGCGGCGGCCGCGGCGAAAAGCGCCGTCATCATCGGCGGCGGACTGCTCGGCATGGAAGCGGCGAACGCTCTTTTGAAAAAGAAATTGACGGTCCATATCATCGAGCTGGCCGACCGGGCGCTCCCGATGCAGCTCGACCCGGAGGGATCAACTCTCTTCGCGCAACTCGTCGCGGCGCAAGGGATACAGCTGCACCTCGCCGCACAGGTCGACCGCTTCGAGGGAGCGGGAACGGTGAAAAGCGTCGTGCTTAAATCGGGCAAAGAGATACCGGTCGATCTGGTGGTCTTTTCCATCGGCGTCCGGGCGAACATCGCACTGGCGCAAACAATGGGACTCACGGTCAACCGCGGCATCGTGGTGAACGAGAAAATGGAAACATCGGTCCCGGGCATCTACGCCTGCGGTGACTGCGCCGAATTCGGCCGCGGCGTCCAGCTCTGGATGCCGGCGGTGAAACAGGGAACGGTCGCCGGCATGAACGCGGCGGGCGGCGCGGCGGCTTTCAAACCGGACGACTATCCGGCGATGCTCAAGGTCTTCGGGACACAGGTCTATTCGGTGGGCGATGTCGGCCGCGATCCCGATCCGACGGTCTACACCATCCTGCGCGGCGGCGACGCGGCGGCGGGCATTTATAAGAAGTTCTATCTGCGCGGCGGAAAACTCGTCGGCGGCATCCTTATCGGCGACATCAAACGGGCCGGCGCCCTTTCAAAAGGGATCGCCGCCGCTCTTGACGCGGCCGGGGCCGAAGAACTGCTGAAGTGATCTTTGCCGTTACTGCGCGGCGCGATAATCCTTGATATAGAGCTGCAACGAGACGTTGCCGTTGAATACGTTGATGCGCGGGAAATAGACGATGTCGACGCGATCACCGACCGACGGTATCTGCCGTTCGTTGGCGAGTCCGAAGCCGATCGCGTTGAATTGCAACGCCACCCCTTCGCACTGGAGACGCCAGTGGAGGTGGGCGCGGTTGATGATGTTCTGTTTCTTGATCACCAGCCCCGACGCAAGGAAATTCGGTTCCCAGTTGTTCATGCCGAACGGTTCGAGCGACGAGAGCGCCACAACCAGTTCGGGGGTGAGCCGCGTCAGTTCGAGCGGCGCATCTATCTCCATGACGTTGCGATAATCCTCGTTGGTCAGCGTCCCGCCGACGATCTCCTCGAAACGGCGCATGAATTCGGGGACGTTCGATTCGTTTATCGTGAGACCTGCGGCGAACTTGTGTCCGCCGTACTGGACCAGCAGGTCATTGAGCTCTTCGAGGACGTTGTAGATGTGCAGTTTCTGTATCGAACGGGCCGATCCGCGGCCGACGCCGCCCTCGACCGATATCATGATGGTCGGCTTATAGTAACGCTCGACCAGACGTGAGGCAACGATGCCGATGACACCGGGATGCCAGTTCTGCGAACAGAGCACGATGGCGCTCCGTTTGTATATCTCCCCTTCCTCGACCATCCGAACCGCCTGTTCGAATATCTCGGCCTCGAGTTTCTGACGGTATTCGTTGGTGAGATTGAGCTCCTCGGCCATCTTTATGGCGACCTCGTAACTGGTCGACAGCAGCAGCTCCACCCCTTTGAGGGCGTTGCCGATACGGCCGGCGGCGTTGAGGCGCGGCGCCATTTTATAGCTGATGACCGCCGGGGTCACCTCGTCGAGCGTCTTGATGCCGCAGACATGGGCAAGCGCGAGCAGTCCCGGCCGGTTGTTCACCTGCATCTGCTGAAGCCCGTGCTTGACGAAGATGCGGTTGGTCCCGACCAGCGGCACCATATCGGCCACGGTCCCGAGCGCGACGAAATCCATATATTCCTTGAGGTTCGGGAGCGTACCGGTGAAGAAACCGTCCTTTTCGACCGCCTTTTTAAGGACCATGAGCAGCGAGAAGGCCACGCCGACCGCCGCCATCTCCTTGAACGGATACTTACAGTCATCGAAATGGGGGTTTATCACGGCGACCGCGTCGGGGACCGTTTCGCCGATATGGTGGTGATCGACGATGATGATATCGAGCCCGAGGTTGCGGGCGTAGCGCACCTCCTCGATGCTCGTGATGCCGCAATCGACCGTAATGACGATCTCGCCGCCGTCGGTGGCGATCTCTTCCAGCGTATAGGTATTCAGACCGTAACCGTCCTCGAGCCGGTGGGGAATGTAGTATTTGACATTCGCCCCGAGGAGGAGCAGGAACTTGTATACCAGCACCGTCGAGGTGATACCGTCGACATCGTAGTCGCCGTAGATGACGATACGCTTGCCGGTCTTTATCGCTTCAACGATGAGTTTCGAGGCTTTTTTGGCGTTCTTGATGAGCCCCGGATCGGGCAGATTCTTCAGTTTCGCCTGCAGAAAAAGGCTTGCCGATTCGAGATCGTCGACGCCGCGGTTCACCAAGACCTGCGCAACGGTCTCGGAGATCCCGAGCGTTTTTGTGATCGCGCTTACCTTTTCAGCATTCGCATCCAGTAGTACCCATTCTTTCTTCATCGACTCAGGTCGCCTGTTCTTTCTTCATATATTTATCGATAACAGCCGTGATGGGACTGGCGATGAAAATGGAGGAGTAGGTACCGACCACGATACCGACGCACATCGTGAAGGCGAAGCCCCAGATGATGTCGCCGCCGAGCATGAGGAGGGTGAAAACCACTATGAAGGTCATCGCCGAGGTGATTATCGTACGAGAGAGCGTCTCGTTGATGCTGGTATTTATCTTCTCCAACAGGGTATTCCCCTTCTTCGTATTGTTCTGATTCTCACGGATACGGTCATAGACGACGACGGTATCGTTGATCGAATAACCGACCATCGTCAGAAGCGCCGCAACGATGGTGAGATCGAAGGTAACCCGGAATACGACGAGGAACCCGAGCGTGATCATAGTATCGTGGAACAGGGCGATGATGGCGCCGGGAGCCGACTGGAGGTTGAATCGGAGCGCGATGTAAATGAGCATCGCGATAAGAGTATAGATGATCGCCATGAAGGTATCGGTGCGCAGCTTGGCGCCCACCTTGGGACCGACCAATTCAACCCGCTGTATCTCCGCCTTGGAGCCGCTCTTCTGTTCGACCGCGGCGATGACGGTGCTGGTGAAGCTCTTGAGGAGGAGCTTATAGATGTGGCGGTCACCGACCTGATTGTAGTCGAGCTGACCGGTCACCGGGATGTTGTACTGTTTGACCATCTCGGCGATCTTCTCTTTTTCCACCGGTTTGTCGAACCACAGCTCGATCCGGTCGCCGACCTCGACGTTGAAATGCTTCTTGATGAGCGCCGTCTCGGGGAATGCCTTGCCGACCTCATCGATGTACCGGTCGACCTCCTTCGCATCGGCCAGCGCTATCGAAGGAAGCTTGATGGTGAATTCGTCGTTACGCCCCTCGAACTGCTGTATCTCGACGCCGTCGAAGTCCGACAGAGCGGCGCGGACGCCGGCGATGTCGATCCCTTCGACCTTAAGCTGTATCTCGGTGCCTCCCTTGAAATCGACGCCGTAGTTGGGGCCGATGACGACCATGAGGATGATGCCGGCCAGCACCGCGATGGTCGATATGATCGCGAACATCTTGAACTTGCCGACGAAATCTATATTGAGATCATGTTTTATCAGTTGCATAACAGCCTCCTTAAACCGATATCTTCTTCACGCCAGCCTTCATCGTGAAGTGGAATATCACTTTTGTGACGTAGATGGCGGTGAACATGGATGACGCGATACCGACAAGCAAGGTTATCGCGAACCCCTTGACGGTGCCGCTGCCGAAATTCCACAGGAAGAATCCCGCGATGGCGGTCGTCAGGTTGGAATCGAATATCGCCGAGAATGCCCGTTCATATCCCAGTTCGAACGCCGTCAGGAACGAATGGCCGTTCCGCAGCTCTTCCCTGATGCGTTCATTTATAAGAACGTTCGCGTCGACCGCCATACCCATGGTCAGCACGATACCCGCGATGCCGGGGAAGGTCAGCGTCGCACCGAAGGCGGCCATGAAAGCCATGATGAACAGCACATTGAGCACCAGCGCGAGATCGGCGATAAAGCCGGAAAAACCGTAATAGATGATCATCGCAAGGACGACCACCAAGAGTCCGGCCGCTATCGATATCTTGCCCTTTTCAATGGAGTCGGCGCCGAGGCTCGGGCCGACGGTCCGGTTCTCTTCGAAGGTGACCGGCGCGGGAAGCGATCCGGCGCGCAGCACCAGCGACAGGTCCTTCGCCTCGGCGAGCGTCGTATTGAAGTCGCTCATCGAGTTGAGGGTGATCATCGCGTTGCCGCCCGCTATCTTGCTCTGGATGACCGGCGCCGAATTGACGCGGTTATCAAGAACGATGGCCATTTTACGCTTGATGAACTTGCCGGTGACCTCTTCGAAGATGCGGGCACCGTTTCGGTCGAACGAAAGGCTGACGTAGGGACGATTGCGCTGCTGGTCGACATCGACGCGGGCATCGGTCAGCATATCGCCGGTGAGGTACGCCTTTCTCTCGACGAGCCACGACATATACTCCTTCTTCCCTTCGGCCTTGATGAGCTCCTCAAGCAGGAACTCGGTCCCCTCGGGCGCCTTATCCTTGAGCCATTCCAGTAGCGCTTCCTTGTTCTCGGAAACGGCATACAGATAGCTCACCATGCCGCCGTCGGAGGTCTGGCCGCGCCCCTGCTGAAGGGTGATGCCGGCCGGCATGCCGTCGGCATGGGCCGAGAGCGGGTCCTTGTCCTCGGCGACGATCTTGAATTCAAGTTGAGCCGTCTGGCCGATGATCGAACGGGCCCGTTCGACATCCTTGTAGCCGGGCAACTGGATGAGTATGGAGTTGGTCCCCTGCTTGACGATGATCGGCTCTTTGAGACCGAGCGCGTCGATACGGGTGCGGAGCGTCTCGATCGCCTGATCGACCGACGATTCCTTGAGATTCTGGATATAATCCTCACGCATCGTCAGCTCGTAGGTAAGCCCCGTCTGCGCCGTTTTACGGAAGGTGCGGAAGTAGTCGACCACCTTGTCGCGGAACTTGTCGGCGTCGGATTCCGCATTGATGACGATACGGACCTTCGGGTCGACCGGATCGGCCTTGACCGAGGTGAAAGGTATCTTTTCCTCTTCGAGCCGTTTAACGATCTCGTCGGTCTGACGGTCGACGCGGTCCTGCACCGCCTTCTCGACATCGACCGAAAGGACGAAATGGATACCGCCCTTGAGATCCAGACCGAGGTTAAGCCCCTCGTTGATCTTGCTGAGCCACGGATATTTCTCGCGGTCCATAAATGAGGGCAACAACAACACGACAGCTACGATGATGAGCGACAGGATGAACCACGCTCTCATCGTCCAGTTCTTTTCCATCAGAGCTCTCCTTGCGTCCCTATCAGTTACTATTACTTACTCTTTTGTTTCGGCGGCTTCATCGTCCTGCACCTTCGAGACGACGGCGCTTTTCTGGACCGACACGACCACCTTGGGCGCGATCTCCAGCTTGAACGAGTGGGTCTTCACCTCGACGATGCGGCCGTAAAGCCCGGCGCTGGTGAGCACCTGATCGCCTTTTTGGAGCGCGTTAAGCATCTCCAGAAGCTTTTTCTGCTGTTTTTTCTGCGGCATCACCACCAGGAAGTAGAAGATGACGAAGATCAGGACGAACGGGATAAGCATGTTGAAGATGGCCATCATGCCGCCCGGCTGGGGTGCCGCCTGGGTCACCAAGAGGTCGGACAATGTTGAAATCATTGAGTTATTCACTCGCAACTCCCTATCAAAAACCTAAAGGCGGGGGATAGTAACCCAGAAACGGCTATAAGGCAAGATTTTATTTTATAGTAGGAAAGAGGGGACTATTTCTTCTCGATCAGGAGCCCTTTGTCCTTCATGGTGCAGGGATTAAAGGTAGCGAAATCGGCTTGATGGATGAAAACGGTCTCTATCCGCTGAGGAGCCCCTTCCCCTTCTTTGGCATGACAGAAGATCATGTTCTGTATCTCGAGCGGCATCCCCACCTCGGCCGCCGCCACACCGCCCGATATCGGATGACGGGCGCAGGAGCCGGCGTACGATTTCTTGTAGGTGCCGTCCGGTTTCCGCTCCGCTTCCATCAGTTTGCCCACATCGTGCAGGATGCCGCCGGCGATGAGCCAGTCGGTGTTGATGTCGAACGGGAAGCTCTTGTAGGTCGAGCGCATCGCCTCGTACAGGCCGAGCGCACCCTTGGTGACGGCGACGGTATGTTCGACGAGGTTCACCCCGTAGGTCGGGGCAAGGAGCGTGAAGGGCATCTGGAGCACCTCTTCGGCGCTCTTCCAGCCGCCTTTCTGCGCGCAGAGCGCCCAGCAGTCGACCACCTGTTCGCGCAGTTTCTCATCCTTCATCTGACCCAGCAGTTCAGCGAACCATTTACGGATATCGTTCTTCATGCGGTCCTCCGTGACCAACAGTACCGGCCCATTGTACGGGAGAAAAAAGCGGCTGTCAAATTTGGGCTATTGCGCGTCGCGGCGGAGGAGAAGCCACAGGAAGAACGGGCCGCCGAGGAGCGCGGTGATGACGCCGACCGGTATCTCGGCCGGGGCGATGAGTACCCGGGCGCAGGTGTCGCAGAGGGTGAGGAGCGCGCCGCCGGTAAAGAAGGTGGCGGGGCCGAGGAGCCGGTGCGACGGGCCGACGAGCATCCGGGCGATGTGCGGCGCCATGAGGCCGACAAAGCCGATGGGACCGGTGACAGCGACCACCCCGGCGACGGCGATCGAGGTAAGGGCAAAAAGGATGAGCGACATTTTCTTCGGGTC
>Ga0074195_1003734_pt1 | contig 13721 bp, 18 predicted proteins | sample EPASupsiteHSE623_FD_64525 | JGI IMG/M metagenome (GOLD analysis project Ga0074195, IMG submission 64525) | Bioremediated contaminated groundwater from EPA Superfund site, New Mexico - Sample HSE6-23 | ecosystem: Environmental > Aquatic > Deep subsurface > Groundwater > Contaminated ...
GGATCGTCCTTTTGCTACGATCTCCGGTGGTTGACCTCGTTTTAGCTTGAACAACTGTCCCCTGATCTTTACCAGATCTAGATAGGTGTCATTGGGTCTGGTGGAGAGCAGACCGTGTTTTTCAAGCAGAACCAGCATCCTTTTCTTGTCTTCTTCGGAATAGGTCTCATTGTTTAGAAGACTGTTGAGCGCATTATAATCATTCAGCGTTTCTTGACCTGCCGACCAGCTGGAAAGATTCATGACCTTGGGTCGTTCGAACAGGTTTTCAACATTGAATGTGGCAAGGCGGAAATGCAATCCTTATCACTCTCCTGGAATATGAGGATCTATTTTATCTAAAGAGGTGATTGAAACACTAGTATAAACTTTTTTGCAATCGTATCAATATTGCAAGAAAAAGGGAGATTGGAGCGAACTTACACGCAAGGCAGCCAGTCGACGCTGATGGCTCCGCAGGTGGAGTTGCCCCATATCTGGATGAACTTCTCGACGGAGAAGACACCCGTAAGATCCTCGACGGATCTGCCGTACTCGGCATGGCGTCCCTTGAGCTGGCTGTCAGATTGCGGGTCGCGGGAGATCCATCCGATGTGGGCCACGCCTATAACATTGCTGTTCAGATTGGCCTCAAGAACGCCGGTGCAACAGGGCGATGGCGGATAGAGCCCATTCCTAAACTTGGAATCAAGGCCTATACCATAAATGCCTGCAGGAATGGCGGGGTCATAGGCTCTTGTTTTGACCTCGGTGGTCTTTTGCAGGTGCTCGGCATGGGTGTACATTTCAGTTAGGACTGCACCAATGGCGTAATTTTGCACACACAGCTTCTCTATCCACTTTTGGTCATAGGTGCCGGTCTGATAGCTCACCGGCATATACTCAAACTCAGCCTCCTTCGTGAAATTTATATAGTCCATCGGCCCCCAACCGGTATACCAGCCAATTTGATCAAGACCGACCGGGCCGACATTATTGAAAAATCTGTCGTACGGCGGCCAAATAATATCTACGCCACAATGACTACCAATCTGCCTTTCTGTCTCCAGCTCTGTCTTCTCAGTTACGATATTCCCAGATCCGGATTCTTTTTCAACAAGTTTGGTGCCGTTAAAACCTGGTTGAGTGGACACGATCATCTCCACATTCTTGTATCCAACCCCTTTCACAGAAGCTTTTTCGTACATGTAGTTGGCAGCTCCTGTCATGCCGATTAGTGCGATAGCCAGTACCGCCAAAATAAGCAATCGCTTCGTTTTGATTCCCTCCTTCAAATTGCCCCTATGTACAATCATTATATATTTTAACATTATGATTGGAAGAATCCAGCAGAATGGACAACCATAATGATGTTTTGACCTTTGTCATTGCACGGACATGTCAAAAAGACGAATATGAGCCGCAACTTGAACATTCAATCCTGGAAGCTTATGGGGTCATTGTTCCGATTTTTGGGTTGTTTATGAAAGTGCTGAATATTGGGTCGCGTACGTGAGCTACTGAAAAGCGATAACAAATGACGTAATGGATGCATACTGCCGAAATGAATCCCATGCATTCGATTCCCGTGATGATTTTCAGTAACCTTCACCCACGACCGAATATTGCTCGGGAAGGAGAGTATTTCAAGTATCACTTTCTGGCGGACTTCGCATTGATCCGAATATCTCAGGTGCCACGACAAGCCTTCTCGGATTCTTCAACAATCTCTGGCTGGAAGCGAAGAGAGACTGCTTTGTTGCGGTTGTTGACCCAAGCGATAATTCTGCCCATTTTACGTTGACATCAGAGATATGTCCTCTGAAATTCTGCTGTAATAAAGGCTACGAGGTCTCCGAAGAGCTGCTTACTTCCGCTCCCGCTGCCTCTCCATTGTCTCTTTCGACAGCCTAATAGCACAAAGCTCCGAGCTACAATGGTGCAGGTGTCCCTCACCATCCGTGCCGATGCCGAATCTGCTCGCTCTGAACGATTCACGGCGGCATTGAATTGCCTTTCCCATCTCTCGACTTCGCTGTCAGTCGAATCTAACCTAGCTCTGCCCGGTGATCAGTTAACGCATTCCGCCCGCAAGTTCTTATTATTCTTATTCATTATAAACCACTATCTCAAAATCTACAACTTCTGATATGTACTCAAAGTGGCGATCTCCGGCGATGATTTTTGTGGCGCCATTTGCTTTGGCTATACCTGCAATAAGTGCATCAAGTGGTTTTACCGGCCATCCTTTGCGCAATAGTTCAGCCATTATTTTGCTTGCTTCTTCCGCTGCGGTGCAATCGAGATTAAGAACCTCGATGTTTGAGAAGAATTGTCTAAAAAAAGCGTCTTCTTTCTTGGAATTTCTATGATTAATCCCAGTGAAAACCTCATAGTAGCTAACTGTTGTCGTTGCCACTGCTTCGCTGAGAAGGCTATCAATTACCTCAGAGATGAGTGCCTTTGCAATGCGATTGCCCTTGAAAAGATCAATGAGAACGGTTGAGTCAAAAATTATCATGAGTCAGGCTCAAAGCTCTCTCATTTTCAGAATTTCAACCTTCATATCATCCAAGATATCGCTATCTTTCAAGGCACCAAAGTAGCCGATGAGATCTTTAAGCTTCATGCTCTTTTTCTTGCCTTCGACGCACGAACTCAAATCCCCACTGCCTTCAGGCCTGCTATTTATTGCATCTGAGTCGTGCATCTTATCATCTCCTTGACAATTATCTGTCAGCATTCTCCAAATACCTTTCGAGTGGCTATTTCCGCTCCCGCTGCCTCTCCATCGCCTCTTTCGACAGCCTGATCGCACACAGTTCCGAGCACATGGTGCAGGTGTCCGTCTCCACCCCGCGCCGGTGTCGGATCTGCTTCGCCCTGGCCGGATTTATGGCGGCGTTGAACTGCCCGTTCCAATCCAGCTCCGCCCTGGCCTTGGCCATCTGCAGGTCCCACGCGCGCGCCTTCTCCCGCACGCCGGGGCGGGTGAGGTCCGCTGCATGGGCCGCCACCCGTGTGACGTAGGTGCCCTCGATCACGTCCTCCTTGGTGGGCAGATCCAGGTGTTCGGAGGGCGTGGTGGCGCAGAGGAAGTCAGCGCCGGCCATGCCCGCGATCACTCCGCCCATGGCAGCAGTGATGTGATCGTATCCCGGAGCGACGTCCGTCACCAGCGGGCCTAAAAGATAGAGCGGCGCGCCGTCGGTCAAATGCTTCATGGCCTTCACGGAGGTCTGAATCTCATCCGCCGGAACGTGGCCCGGTCCTTCCACCATGGCCTGCACCCCGGCCTGGCGGGCCCTGCGCACCAGTTCGCCAAGCATGATGAACTCCATGTACTTGGCCCGGTCCGAGGCATCCTCGATGCAGCCCGGTCGCAGGCCGTCGCCCAAACTCAGGGTCAGGTCGTACTCTCTGGCCATCTCCAGGAGATAATCGTACTCTGCGTAGTAGGGATTGTCCTCGCCCGTCTCCGCGATGTACTTCATGGTCAGAGAGCCGCCCCGGCTCACCACGCCCATGATCCTTGGGTCCTGGTGCAGCCGCTCCAGGGAGTTCTTGTTCACACCGGCGTGAATGGTCACGAAGTCCACGCCGTCCTTGGCGTGCTTCTCCAGCGCATTGAACAGGCCCTGGCTGCTCAGATCCTTCTTGACCGCAGCGTTGTAGATCGGCACGGAGCCCACGGGAACCCGAACTGCATCCAGGATCTTGCGGCGCACCAGGTCCAGGTCGCCGCCTGTGGAGAGATCCATCACCGCATCCGCGCCCGAGGCCACCGCCGCCCGGGCTTTCTCAACTTCCGTCTCCGGAGAATCCAGGCTCTTCGAGGTGCCTACATTCACATTCACCTTGGTGGTGAGCAGCTCGCCCACGCCTACAGGCACCAAATTCTCGCGGCGAATGTTCCTGGGGATGACGGCGCGGCCTGCCGCCACCAGCCTCGCTAACCTGGCCGGCTCGATTCCCTCACGCTCTGCCACACTATCGATTTCGCGGGGCACGCGCCCTCTGCTTGCCTCTTCCATCAGGGTCATTGATACCAACTAATATATTGTAAGAACTACAAAGCGTCCTGCTGGTGTTTATCAATGGTCGAAGTGCATAAGGTTAGCGGTGCCGCCTTCGATGGCAATGTCTACCTGGTCCTGGACGAGAGGCCAATTCTGGTAGACGCTGGCATGATGGCAGGCCCCACCTTAAAGAATATCAAAAAATACATTGACCCCATGAAGATCGAGATGATCGTGCTCACTCACTGCCACCACGATCACTCGGGCGCAGCTCCTCAGCTGAAAGAGGCCACCGGCGCGCGGCTGCTCTTGAGCGATAAAGAGGTGGGCTGCATCGGCGACGACCTGGCATCCGTCTCTTACCTCTTCGGCCAGCAGGCCCCGGAATACAAAGTGGACGAGACCCTCAAGGTGGGAATGGTTCTGGACACGGGAAAATGGAAGCTGGAGGTCATGGAGACGCCCGGCCATTCTCAGGGGAGCCTCTGCCTCTACGAGAGGACGGAGAAGGTTCTCTTCTCTGGAGATACCGTCTTCCCGGACGGCAACATCGGCAGGACGGACATGTACGGCGGCGACACGCCTGAGCTGGTCAAATCCATCGAGCGGTTGACCAAGCTGGATGTCAAGACAATGTATCCGGGCCACATGGAGATCACCAGCCGCGATGTGAACCGCCAGATTCAGATGAGCCTTCGCTTCGCAAAGAGCATATAAAAAGTTACGGTATGAGCAGATAATGATTCCTGGGCAGGCGGGCAGACGTATTTTCATTCAGAGAAATTTTTTAGAAAGGGAAAGCGCATGCCTAAGTCTGCCTATGCATGTATCATGGCTGAATACTGTTGAAGCCTTTTTCAGTAAATGGCTAGAAACCATGCTGCGTGAATCTGCATAGCTTCAAAAGAAGAACTTTAAGAGTAGGATCGATGAGTATTTGATTTTTTAAATAAAAATCTAAAATTTTCACGTGGAAAATATAAAATGGATTAGATACCAGGATGCATAAATAACCGACACATCAACATTAGATCGGAGTGAGCTTATTCAACAACGCTCACCGGTTCTGACGAGACGAAGATTGAAGCTCCGCCGATTTTTTGGAATGGATCGTGCGGTTCTAAGGCGGAAGGCAATCCCGTCTTACAGAGTGCTCATGAGATCGTCCCTGCAGGCTTCAAGCGTCTTCCCGTGGCGGCCCAAACGCCCTTAAGCTCCGGGATCTCGTCATAAAAGGCTCTGGATCGTCGATGATCCATGGACCGCTTAATCCATCGCCGTTCTGATGTACTCTGCGAACATTGCAGAAGTTATAGTCCGTGATTGATATAGCTTTTAGTTCGCAATTCATTCCTTGGTGGGCGCTAACATCACCTAGGCCCGGCTGCGTTCTTGGCTCGCCGCCCGTGTGCCGGGCCGTCCGGCTCGCAAAGCTAGCCGCCAGGCGGGCCCGCATGCATGCAGGCGCTCGCTCTCGGGCGCGCGGGATGGAGAAATGGAGATCTTTCGTTTCATTGTTCGGAAGTTTGCTAAATCAGTTCTTACTTCTGCCTTCACATTCCTTACAAATACTATCAAGGATGCTCTCCGTTTCCGCTTTAGATCGGGAATATCCCCTCGAACAATCTCTCAAATAATTTGCAGGTTTACATTAAAATAAGCATGAATCATACGGTTTCTAAGACCGATCATTTGACGCCAGGGAACCTGAGGATATTCATTGCGCAAATCATCGGAGAGATTGCGTGCCGCTTCCCCATCACTTCTAGCTGCCTTATCACGCCATCCTGAAGCAATTTGTTGCTGAAGAACTCTTCATGAGAGACGCCATCCATGTAACGCTCTATCTGCATGAAGGCATCTATGATATGGCGAAGATAGACGGAATCATCCTTCTTCATAGAGCAGAACCATATCTTTTTCTGCGTAAGGTCGCAAATATGGGCTTAGAGAGCCTTCCGCTATCAGCTCTACTTCTCTCCCCAGGATACGACCGAGTTCTTCTTCTAGCCCGAACCACCCGAGTCCGAGTCGTGGACGTTTCTCCGGGGCTTTAAGCTCCACAAGGAGATCAATATCGCTTTCTGCAGTATCCTCGCCGCGAGCGAATGAGCCGAAGACGGCAATGCGCTTGACGTAAGGCCTGAGCACGGGCAATATTTTGTCCCTCAGATCTGCGAATCGATTCATTTTGGTATCCTTTTGCCTCGTTTTATCGAATGATCTTCTGTTACATTTAGAAGTCTGCGTTTAAATAGATAAGGGAGATGAAATGCTGCTCTCGCTCGCCAGGACCCATCGACGTGATTGCTGCCTTGGCGGGCTCCCGGCTGCGCTCGTGGCTCGTCGCCCGGGGCCGGGCCGTCCGGGCTCGCGCCGCTGGCCGCCAGGCGGGCCCGCATGCACGCACGGGCGGGCACACGAGGGCGCGGGAGCATGCTGCCAAAGCAGAGCGGCGGGCGTGGGCTGGCCATCGAGCTGAGCCACCTGAGTGCGTAAGAGCGAATCAACATTCAGTTTTAGCTTGGAAGGTAGATTCAAAGACTTCGATATACAACGCTTCTATCACGAACGTGATGTATGGTTATTTCCCTTCTTTTTGAATCAACCTCATATACAATTCGATAATCGCCGACACGTAGGCGATAAAGCCTTTCGGCACCGGATATCCTTATTGATTGAGCAGGAAATGGTTCAGATTTCAAGTTCTCAATTTTCTCCATTACTCGGGAAATAAGATCCCGAGGGAGATGACGGAGGTCCTTTTCAACTGACCGCTTAAAACTGATGCTATAATTCGCCATTTTTGTTTAGCCGTCGCTTCATTTCATCTAAGCTGACGCATTCTTCCTCTCTGCGTTCGGCGACAATCGCAAGATCGTTTAAATCCTCGGTCATCTGCTCGTAGCGCTCTATGGACAGGATGACTCCTTTCCTTTTACCTTCCGCATCGACCACATATTGCTCGTCTGGTATGCCCGCCATACATTCACCAATTTCACGCTTCTAGTATTAGTTGAGAGTCCGCATTTAAATATGTAAGGTAGATGCAGAGATTACCGGTAATTTCTTCCTTTCCGTGGCATGAAGCATTCAAGTCGCAACGATCTGTCCTTCTTGGCCCCGATCTCGCTCGCCTGCCGCCCTTGTGCTGACCCGTTGGGCTCGTGTTGCTGGCCGCCAGTCCACCTGCGTGCACGCATGCTCGTGCTCAGGGGCGCGGGAGGCCTGTCGGGCCTGGGGCCAGGTGTGCCTGCATTCGATGAGGGCAGTTTTCCGGGCGCAGGATTTGGGAAGTAATAGCAGTTTGCTAATAATATCATTTGATAATTATAATCTGGCAGCTGCGGACTGACCCACAAAGGCTTCTCAAAAGCAATTCCTGAGGTTTCCGGCTTTGCGATCCTTGCAAGCTACCGGACGGCAGCGCCCAGCATCCCATCGACTGTGTTTGCAGCCTTGGCGGGCCCCCGGCTGCGCTCGTGGCTCGCCACCCGTGGCCGGGCCGTCCGGGCTCGCATCTTGGCCGCCAGGCGGGCCCGCGTGCATGCACATGTGGCCGCACGAGGGCGCGCAGGAGGCCGGTCGTACGCTTCATCGCCATGCCAGGAGGCCAAAAGTGCAATGTTCCGGATAAAAGTAGATTTTGTAGGAGAACTCCCAATAGACTTAGTATCCCCGCTCATTCATACCGTATTGTGAGGAACTAAAAAGCATTTTATGCTGAATCGGATCGCTTTACATTATTCAAATGCTTTTCCAAAGGGTCTTATCTATTGTCCTCTTGCCTATCGAGATATTCCTTAACAGCGGTCTCAACTACCTCACTTAGGCCATGGAGCGATCCATATTTTTCGAATACGTACTTTCGCAGCCTTAGGGCGGTTTCATCGCTGAACCCGATGCCTATTCTCTTCATCGAGCAATTGTGCACTTTCATGGTATAAGCGAATGCCTATTGATTCAAGCATACAATCAATCAATAGCTATATGTATCATTGATGCAATGATGCAAAATTAAACAACGGATCGCAGTTGAGGCTTGATGGCCACCCATAGTTTGCCTTATCTGGAGAAGCGATAGAATATGCAACATGAAGGCGTTTCAGCTCTCCGCTCTGAATCGATGAGTGGGGAAGGAATAGCAGAGCATCATCGAATTGATCCCGGGAAAAGGAATTCTTTAATGATCGTCAAACGAGCCGTAATTGATGACTTTGAGGAGACTTTCAGCCTCTGGGAATCATCTCCTCAATGGTTTTGTTGCATTTGCGCAGAGAATGGAGAGATAGTGAGAAAAGTAGGTCTGGCAGCCTTCTGGAGATGCAATCTTCTTCATGTTGCTGATGAAGAGACGAATCTATGGACATTGGAGCTGGCTATATTTCCGCAAATTCCGTTCGTGCATCCTCATGCAATGGCATCTGCGCTCAAATCTTTCAGATGCGAGGTGGGAGATCCTGATGTGTGGAAAATTTCTGCGCTGACATCCCACTATTCAGGTGTTCAAATAGATTTGAAATCAGTGCGAGACGCCTACGACACGCGACCAGAGCCCAAAGAACTGCAATTTCAAACTCTGGATGATACCAAAGCCTACATCGCCCGAAAGACTCCGGCAATAGATACCCTCTTCGAGTCTGTGGATGTTTTTCTGGACAAGACTCTCGATTCATCTGGGACCACCGGACAGGATATCATTGCTCAATTATGCTTTGAAGAGGATTCTCGGGAAACAATTCTCGCCTCATCGAGAAATAAAGATGAATTGGCCAGGGCTGCCATAGACGATGGCCGAATTGGAGCCGCCAGATGCTAATATATATTTTTTTATATTTTCAACGAACCATCAAAACACTGGGAGAATTATGGAGCTAAAAGTCGATGCTCACGGACGACTCGTACTGCCAACTGAGCTTATGGAACATCTTGGACTGAAGCCGGGTGATGAGGTCATGACTGAATGCTGGGGTGGCTCTTTCCCTGGTGATAAGCCAGATGAGATTGATCTCATACCAAAAACTATCTGGCTCGAACGCGAGGAAGAAAGGAGAACATCCCTGGAGGAGCATAGCGGAGTGCCACTGGAGGTAATCGAGGAAGAAATGAAAAAGCGAATGATGGAAAAGAAGATAACGTCTATCAAGTGTGCCTGTGGAACCTGTGATATGACTCTATTTTTGAGCCCAAGTGAATGTTTCCAGAATGCTCCCTTTGTGCTAGACGTCTACGAGGACTGCGGGCCTCGCACGGCTTTTTTCCTGAACAGGGAGAGCATAGAGCAATTGATCAACGACTTGAGGAAGTTAATCAATGGATAATTCTTGCGATCAATGCATGTCGCTTCCCGTTGAGCTCTCTGCTATGTGCATTAGAGTCTGAGGCAAAGAGGTGAACTATGGGAATACCCTTGTACCTCGAATGCGCTTGCTATTACTGCAGGCTTATGCGCGTGGAGTACGATTCCGAGTTCGGGGAGACTTTCATCTCCATGTGGTCCAAGCCCACATCATTTCCGTGGCTTACGCGTCTCAGGCATATTTGGAAGATTCTAATGGGCGGAGAGCCTTTTGAAGATGAGATCATACTCAATCGGGAATGCATGGTCAAGTTATCTGAGTACTTGGCAAAGTCGATAGAGCTGGAGGAAGTGATCGAGGAATATTATAAGCTGAAACATGAACAGGCAGCAGTCCCATCGATTTCATCGTTGTAGAAGCAGACCTGCAAGTGCACCCGCCGTCCGAAACAGCGCCAGCATCCCATCGACTGTGTTCGCTGCCTTGGCTGGCTCCCGGCTGCGCTCGTGGCTCGCTGCCCACGGGCCGGGCCGTCCGAGCGCGTGCGTGGCCAGGCGGGCCCGCGTGCACGCGCGCTCGGGGGCGCGGGAAGCAGGGCGGGCCTCGGGCCGGGTTGCGCTGCGGGCAGCTCCTGTGGCGCATTACTTGGCATCCCGCCATTCATCTCGGGATTGATCTGCTCGTCCTGAGACGAAAGAAGATCCAGTCCACAAGGGCGCTCAGGAGGTTATCCCTGCAGGACTCTGGGGTCTTTCCCGCGGTCCACACGTCCCGCTGGTCGGGATCTCGCTATAGAAGGGCTCTCTGGATCGCCGATGATCTCATAGGTTGCCTTATCCATCGCCGCTTTGATGTAATCTGCGAACATTGCCAAGATTGGCATCCGCGATGGTATGTAGGCTTCGCCTCCTGCAGTACTGTTCGCAGCCTGGATGCATCCGGAGCCATCTACCAAAGTCTCTTGATACCTTGATAGAGTGAGCAATTTCATTTGGCCTTGATCCCACAAGAGTGCGACATTGGCTTCGCCCGCCTCTCAAAGTTAAGATACTAAATACGCCTCACCTCAACCTTAGCACCCAAATATAGTAAGGTAATGGATTTAATTTAATTCGACGCATCAACGACCCAAAATCATTAAATATTTGACATGGATTACGAATGGATAAAATAATCGCATAGAGCATATCCGGAGCTTGGTAATTATGGGCAGTATACTACCCAATGTGAAAAAAGATTTTGAATGGGATAAGGCAGCTGAAAAATTTATAAGACCATTTACACAAGTGGCTGATATAACATTCAGCAACATTGATAAAAAAGGTAAAATTAAACTTAGATATTTCTTTTTAAAGCCAGAGACGCATATGAAAGAGGCATTTGGGTTTGACAGAGAAATATTGTGTGTTTATTTTTCATATCCTGAGATTCATTCGAGAGCACTCGAACAAATCGATGACATCCTCTTTGAATTCAAATCAAGATTAGATCAAATGGTGTGCATCTTTATCTGTAATTCGGAAAAGGTCGCTTCAGAAATTAAAGATTTTGTAGCCCATGATTCAGAAAGGGTCTGTTTCATACCATTTTCTGAATCATTCTTAGTTGAAAAGAAACCCAATGCAACGGATATAAAATTGGCTTTTCAAGATAATATGTATAGAAGAGATTTGTTTGCGATTGAGTCACCAATTCAGACTGATAGAGGAGGATTTTTTGGCAGGGATGAAATTATTCTTCTTTTCGTGAATAGGATAATAAGCAATCAAAATTCCGGTATTTTCGGACTCAGGAAAATTGGAAAAACTTCAGTGTTATATGCAATTAGAAGATACATGGACTCAAAGGAACTAGGAAAAGTAGTATATTATGACTGCTCAAATCCGGTATTCTATGAATCTCATTGGCAAGGATGCATTAAAATATTATTAAATGAGATAATAAATCAAATAATTGTTAAAGAGAATTTAACGTTTGATATGAGCAAATTTGATGACAATTCTGCACCTGAATTATTCTATAATGTGGTAGTTGAGCTTTTGTCCGAAATACCAGGAGGAAGGCTAACATTAGCGTTAGATGAGATAGAATGGATCTCATTTAAGACTTGTCTTAAACAGCATTGGAATACCGAATTCTTGCCCTTCTGGCAAATGATGAGATCTCTTCATCAAAGAACCAATGGTGCTTTTACATTTATTATTTCGGGAGTAAATCCAAAATGTGTCGAAGATGAATCTGTCGGGGGATACGATAATCCACTATTTGCTTTAATTAAACCTTATTATCTAAGGCCTTTTGATGAAAAGGCTGTCAGGCAAATGCTAAGAACATTAGGAAAATATATGGGGATACGATTTGAGGAGGACTTTTATTCAAAACTAATAGAAAGCTATGGTGGACACCCTTTTCTTGTTAGACATGCATGCAGCAAGATTAGCGAAATAATAACCGAGAGACCGATAACATTCTCCAAAAAGGATTTTGAAACCAATAAGGTTCAAGTAAATTTATCATTACAAAAATATATAAAACAAATTCTAAATGTGCTCGCTGTATGGTATCCCCAGGAATATGAAATGATCGTGTTGCTTTCAAAGGGCGAGTTGAAGCCAATCAAGAATTACCTAACTGAAAAACCCGAGTTCTTGGAGCATCTGTTGGGGTATGGCCTCGTGGTTAATGTCAATAATAAACCTCAATTATCATTATTAATACTGTCATCACACCTGCGAAAAGCAAAAAAAGAATTTGCTGAGATGTCGAGTAGCAGCGAAGAAGATATCGAGGACATTTATGCTGAAATCTCTAGAAAAAGGAATAAGTTAGAATTAATTTTAAGGGATTTTATAAAAACTGGTCTTAGAATGAAATATGGGAAGAAATGCAGTGATGCTTTATTAAGGTCGTTGCCAGATCAAAGAAGAGTTCTTTTGAGTACATTTGGGTATGACAATATATTCCAAAATTTATATTTTAATGAGTTGATCATGATTTTGTCCAAAAATTGGGATGCATTTCAGAATTGGTTTAATCGAGATCTAAAAGATGTAGAATTATGGTTGAAAACAATAAATGAATTCCGAGTTGATGCACATGCTAGGAGTATAAATGAGGTGGATTTAGTCTTTCTCAGAGTATGTTTCCGAAGGATTGAGGAATCTTTTAGCAACGATCAATAGCGAGTTCCGGTCCAATCGCATGAGACCCTTCGTCCTGATAATTCTCTTTGATCCGTTTCAGTAGTAGAGAGATGTTTCGAGCTTCAAAATCATATATATTATTCAGCAAAGAAAATTGTTGATCCATCATTCAATCCAAATCGCCGGACACCCCGCCCCGCCTGGCTGCCCTTTGCCGCGGAGCCGCGTCCGCGGGTGCGCGCACTTGCAGGAAAAGCGCCTTATGATCTTTCTGCTCCTTTGCTTAAAAACGCATCAGAAATGCTCTATCGGGCCTAAGGGGTTGACGGGAGATAATTTACTCAGTTTCCAAAGCCAATGTCTTGGATTAGCCTGCGTTCGATGTCGATTTTCAGGTGACGCAGGCGAAAAATTGGATACTTTATCTCCCGTCAACGACTAAGATGCTCATGCCACCGAGTCCGCACGCTAGGCTTGAATGCGATCTCCCCCGCTGCCTGGGTTTTGCCAGCATCCGTCCAGCAAAGAAATCCTTCATGATGACATCGATCTCTCTCAATACTTCCAGCGTATATTTGACCTCGCCACAGGTTTATCACAGATTAGAGCCGGAACATCCTTGATTACTAATATCTCAGTTCCCACTCTAGCCGTAAAATCATGCCAGGGCCTTCACGCATCTTGCCCGCATAGTGGAGCAATCACGGGGATTAAAATTCATCTGCTGCTCCTTTTCTGCTGTCTGACACATACTTTTTGCAGGCAGCAATTCGCACTTCATATCTGCACAAGAATACTTTCGCCCCGCATACATATACTTTATTACCCAAGAGTCAATTTATTCGTTGGTGATGTTTAGATGGCGAAACTTCAAAAGCCCGGAGAAAAGCCAGCCCGAGCCGGAGAGTACATTGAGAGCGGCCCAAGAGGCGGAGACGTACCCAAAGCTCGCCAGGTAACAATCGAACGTGGCGACAACAAGCTTCCGCCTACTCAAGAAAAGAAACGCACTTGGAAACCAACGAAGTGATTATAATAAAATATTAAACAGCTGATCTGCTGGGAATAATCCTGCAATCAGCATAACTTTTCTCAAACCTTATTCAATATAAATCGCAGGCCTCCCCGGTTCCGCCTGCTTACTCTTGCCCTTGGGGCCTAAACTCCGCCTTTTTTAATAACCATATTCGCCTCGACAGGAATGCTAACATTCATCCTTTCGAGGATCGTTCTCTGTTTTTTTGAGATCTCCGTCAGCCTCCATTTTCCGCCGACTTTAA
>Ga0074195_1003735_pt1 | contig 13719 bp, 13 predicted proteins | sample EPASupsiteHSE623_FD_64525 | JGI IMG/M metagenome (GOLD analysis project Ga0074195, IMG submission 64525) | Bioremediated contaminated groundwater from EPA Superfund site, New Mexico - Sample HSE6-23 | ecosystem: Environmental > Aquatic > Deep subsurface > Groundwater > Contaminated ...
GGGTGGGGGGGGGGGGGGGCGGGAGGGGGGGGGGGGGGGTAAAGGGAAGGGCGGGAAGAAATGCCTACCAGGCTCCCTGCCTCCCGGGCAGACCTCCGGGCAGTGGTAAGGGCTTGTTCGTCTTCCACCTTGATAATCTCGTCTATAACATCGATATTAAGAACTTCCGGGACAAAACCCGCTCCGATCCCCTGGATCTTATGGGGTCCGGGCATCCCACCCGAAAGCACCGGGGAAGCGGCAGGTTCAACGGCGATAATCTGCACTTTTGGGTTATACTTTTTGAGTACTTCCCCAACACCGGTAATGGTCCCTCCTGTACCAACCCCGCCAACAAAAATATCAACCTGGCCCTCCGTATCCCGCCAGATTTCCTCAGCCGTTGTACGGCGATGAATCTCCGGGTTGACCGGGTTTTCAAACTGCTGGGGGATGAAAGCCTTGGGATGCTCTCTGGCCAGTTCCACAGCCTTCCTGATGGCTCCCTTCATCCCCTCGGCGCCGGGAGTCAGAACAAGTTCCGCTCCGTAGGCCTTGAGGAGATTCCGTCTTTCTATGCTCATGGTCTCGGGCATGGTCAGGATCAGCCTGTAGCCTCTGGCAGCAGCGACCAGGGCCAACCCGATGCCGGTGTTCCCGCTGGTCGGCTCGATGATGACCGTTTCCCTGTCTATCTTGCCCGCTTTTTCTGCTGCTTCAATCATGCTAAAACTGATCCGGTCTTTGACACTGCCCCCGGGGTTGAAAGACTCCAGCTTGACCAGGACGTTAGCATCGGTGGTATTAAGTCTGTTAAGCCTGACCATAGGGGTGCCTCCAATAAGCTCAGATATGCCGTTGTATACCTTAGTCAAACTACTCACCTCATTTAATTTAGATTTTTTTTAATTCTTTGATGGTGGGATTTTCACCGCAAACGGGACAATTTGGATTTTTCTTTACAGTGACTTCCCTGAATTTCATAGCCAGGGCATCATACATCATCAACCTGCCGATGAGCAGGTCCCCTTTACCCAGCAGATATTTAAGGACTTCTGTAGCCTGGATAAGCCCGATGGTCCCGGCAAGCACCCCCAGCACTCCGGCCTGGGAGCAGGTGGGAACAGAGCCGGGCGGTGGCGGTTCCTGGAAAATACACCGGAAACACGGCCCCTCTCCCGGGATAACGGTCAGGGCCTGACCCGTAAACCTGAGAATACCCCCGTGGATAAAAGGTTTACCGGCCATCACGCAGGCATCGTTGGTGACAAAACGGGTGGAAAAATTATCGGTCCCGTCAACCACTACGTCATAGTCCTTGATTATTTCCATTATGTTGTGGGCCATCAGCCGTTCCTTATAGACCACCACTTTGCAGTCAGGGTTTAAGGCCACAAGTTTTTCCCTGGCTGATTCTACCTTGGGCCTGCCGATATCCTTGGTGCTGTGCAGGATCTGTCTCTGCAGGTTGCTCAAGTCCACCACATCGTCGTCAATAATACCCAGGGTCCCCACGCCAGCGGCGGCAAGGTAAAAAGCTACCGGCGACCCAAGTCCTCCCGTGCCGATAATAAGAACCTTGCCTTCAAGTATTTTTTGCTGGCCTTCACCGCCTACTTCAGGCAGGATGATGTGCCGGCTGTACCTGATGATCTGTTCTTCCGTAAAGTTCATGCCATCATTCCTTTCATGACGCTTTCCCTGTCTAAACTTCAATTCCCCTTCTCGCCAGGTCCATCATTATTCCCCTTTCTCGACAAGTAATCTATACTTTTCTCCGGCTTTTTCTACCAGAATTATTTTGTGGCCTTCTCCCTTAATACTTCTGGGCACATTCCGGATCGGTTCCCCGTCGTTCAGAATGACCTCCAGGACTTCTCCCTGCTTCATCCGCTCAAGTTTCAGCTTAGTCTTGACAAAGGTTATAGGGCATGCATCAGGTGTAATATCCAGACTGGCGTCAATTTTGACATTATGTTGGCCGCCTGCATTTTTCATATCAAATTACCTCTCTTATTTCCTACTTACCCTATCGGTATTTATTTATTTGATATTTTAATGTTAGCAGAACCTGCTTCAGGGTGTCAATGAGTTTTTCTCCTTCGTACAGGAAAAAAATTAAAAAAAATCCTTAAACTCGAGGCTTAAGGATAAACATATATATTCACTTCCGCCTGTAGTAATTGATGAGCACCTCGGCAACTTCCTTCCGGGTAAATTCCTCGGGTGGAGTTACCCCTTCTGAGAGCATTTCCCTGACCTTGGTCCCACTCAGGAATACATGATGTTCCTGGCCATGGGGGCAGGACTTGCTGCTGGCCATGCCGCCGCAAACCTTGCAGTAGAAAGTGTGCTCGAAGAAAAGGGGAGTAATTTCCAGTTCTCCGGGCGCGAGATTGTCAAATATCACCTGGGCATCGTAAGTGCCGTAATAATTCCCCACACCGGCATGGTCACGTCCGACTATAAAGTGGGTGGCCCCGTAATTCTTGCGGACAATAGCGTGGAATATTGCTTCCCTGGGTCCCGCATACCTCATGGCTGCAGGGAATGCCGACATAAAGGTCCTGTCAGCCGGATAGTACTTCTCCAGCAGGACATTGTAGCAGTCAACCCGCACCGCTGCAGGGATGTCATCCCCTTTAGTTTCACCCACCAGAGGATTTAAGAACAAGCCGTCACAGATCTCCATGGCACATTTCTGCAGGTATTCATGGGCCCTGTGAATGGGATTGCGGGTCTGAAACGCTACTATCCGCTGCCAGCCTTTTTTCTCAAAAATCCGCCTGGTTTCCGCCGGGTCAAGGTACATCTCGGCAAACTGCTCCGGCTTCTTCCTGTTCAACAGACTGATTTCACCGCCCACCAGACAGGGATCCCGCTGTAAAACCCTTTTCACACCGGGATGAGCATCATCGGTGGTCCGGTATACCTTTTCGGCTTCCAGTTCCCGGTCAAACTCGTATATCTCCTCAACTTTAAGTATCCCCAGCAGCTCGCCGGTTTCATCATAGAGAGCAGCATCCTGCCCGACTGTCAACTCGCCGGCCTCCTGGGGGGTAACCCCCAGGACTATAGGGATGCTCCATACGGTCCCATCAGCCAGCCTCATATTATTGACTACACTCTCGTAATCACCTTTTTTCATGAAGCCGGTGAGTGGGCTGAAGGCCCCGTTTGCTATCAATTCTAGGTCAGAAATCTCCCAATTGTCAAGCACCAGCCGGGGTAGTCCCCCGGTCTTTTGCAGGGTCTCCTCCCTCTCAGTTCCTGTCAGAATGCGGTTAACCAGGGTTCCGCCGTGAGGTTTTATTGACATAAGTATCGTCTCCTTATTATTAGCGGCCAGCGGCCAGTATTTATTTAGCTGCCAGTTGCCAGTGTTGTCGGTTTTCCATTGTCAATTGTCAATTGTCAATTGTCAATTGCTTTTAGTTCTTATCTCAAAGGTTTCTGTGGTTCCGTCGGGCTTGGTGAGCTGCCAGATGATTCGGTTGCTCTTCGTTTTTGCCCTGAGGGTTGAACCCCTGCCGCCTATCTGAACCGGTAGAAACATCTCAATAGCCTGCCTGGGACACTCTTTCACGCATGATGCGCAGTCCCAGCAATCCCGGGCATCCCTGACAGCACACTTGCCGGAATCATCCCGGTATAATAGGTCCCCAGGACAAACCGCTGCACAGCGGGGCTCCCCGGCTTTGCCACAGCCGTTGCACAAGAGTCTGTTTATTCTAACAGCCATCCCACGCCACCAAACCTTCCGTGCCGGCCCTGTCCTGCCATGGCCGCTCTTTAATCTTAATCTCTCCTGTTTCACTGTTATAAAAAGAATTTATAAATTTGAACCATTGCCGGTCGTCCCTCTCCGGGTAGTCGACCCTTTCCTGATAGGACCTCCACCTGGTTTCCTTACGGTAAATAAGGTGTTCCACCAGTGCCCGGGCTACCAGCACCCTGTCAATTACCTCGTGGGCCTTCACCAATTCATACATATCCCCGGCCCGGATGGTGCTTATATCCTTTTCCAAAATACGCAGGAGTTCCCGGGCTCTGATTAGTTTTGTTTCATATATTTCGTAATTAGCTGAAATCCCTCCGGCATATTCATCCATAATTTTCTGCAGGCGTTCCTCGTACGCGTCGGGGTATCCCGCCCGTCCGGCCGCTTCCGGTACGGCACTACCGGCTTTATCCAGCGGGCCAAAAACCCTGTTTAATTCCGATACAACTATGGGTTCGGCAACCTCGGGCTCACATAGCGCCGGACCCGATTCTTTGATATATTTCATAGCTGAATGGGCGGCCATCTCTCCTTCGGCAAAACACCCGGTTACATACTTTTTGGGAGACCCGCCGGCAACGTCACCTGCAGCAAAAAGCCCCCTGACCGTCGTCCGCCTGCCGGTATCCACCCAGTAGCCTGCCTGCCCGTGGCCTCCGACAATGTAAGGTTCGGACCCACAGATCTCCAACGGCCTGGTGTTGGGTTCGGCCCCTTCGTCCGCCCATTTCAGGACTATCCCCGGGGACATGCTGAGATACGCTTCCTTCAAACGCAGGTTTTCCCCATCCGGGATATGAGTCAGGTCCAGGTAGCAGGGACCGCGCCCCGCCCTGTTTTCCTCGATTGTTGCATACATTCTCATGGGAGTAGTGCAGCTGCCATATCTGCCCTGGTATTCCTCCCCGAGGGCATTCACCTGCCGGGCCCTGACACCCTGGGCCACCGTCCCCGTCGGGGAAAGGACATCGTTGATGCGCAGGGCGATAAACCGCATCTCAAAGGTGGTCATCTCCGCCCCGGCTCTAAGGCCCATGGCAAAACCTGTACCCACATTAAACGGGCAGTACCACATCTTGTGCCGGGTCATACCGTCATTGTTGGGCCTGTATATGCCTGCAGCGCCGCCGGTGGCGCAAATCACCGCTTTTGCGGAAATAACGTAAAATTTTTTCTCCCTGGCGGAAAAAGCAAAAACACCGGCTATCCGTCCGTCTTTTACTATATAATTGGATGCCACTGTCCTGTTGAGGATGCGGGTCCCGGACCGCTCGGCAGCTGCCGCGATAACCGGTTTAATATTCTCCCCGATTATTTGGACATTTCTTTTACCCCTTGGTTTATAGCGGCCTGACTCATCCTTCAGAAAAGGCAGGCCCCAACTTTCCAGCTTCTCCGTAACCCTGTTGAGGCGCTGGCCGATAGAATATACCAGATCATCCCTGACCAGGCCGGCTGAATCTTTCTTCACGTATTCGAGGTAGCTCTCCGGGGTTTCACCGGGATTCAGGTATGCATTTATGGCATTAACCCCGGCTGCCAGGCAGCCGCTTCTTTTGATATGAGCCTTTTCCACAACCAAGACGTCAGTTTCCGGGCCGGTTTCCTTTATGGTCACTGCCGCAAAGCAGCCCGCGGCGCCTCCTCCCACTATGGCCACATCGGTTGAAAGCCTGACTACCTTAATTGTCACGGATAATCCCCCGTCCCATCAGGAAAGCAATGACTTTTTCAGCCGATTCGTCCAGGGTTTCCGCAGCCGTTTCCAGCACCAGTTCTGGATTTACAGGCTCTTCGTAAGGGGCGGAAATGCCCGTGAATTCCTTGATTTCGCCAGCCCTGGCCTTCTGGTATAGCCCTTTGACATCCCTTTTCTCGCATTCTTCAACAGGACACTCGACATATATTTCAAGGAACTCTCCCGGTTTCAGAAGAGCCCTGGCCTTGTCCCGGTCATCCTTATAAGGGGAAATAAATGCGGTTAATGTAATAATTCCGGCATCGGCGAAGAGCTTGGCAACTTCGCTGATTCTCCTGATATTTTCCTCACGGTCTTCCGGAGAGAAGCCGAGGTTTTTGTTAAGGCCGAAACGGATATTGTCCCCGTCCAGGACATAGCACAGGAAACCCGATTCAAACAACTTCTTTTCAACTTCCCTGGCCACTGTTGATTTACCTGAACCTGATAAACCGGTAAACCAAAGGACCACACCCTGTTGCCCAAGGACCTTTTCGCGGTCTTCCTTTGTTATATTACCTTCGTGCCATTTAATATTAGTTGCCTTCTGAAACGTCATCGTATGTACCTCCTTAGTTAAGCTCTGTCCAAACCCCACCTTCTCCTTACCTTCATTTCCAGCCTGCTGAAAACAAACCGGTCGATCATTTGTCCCAGTATGGCTATAATAATCATCACGGAAATTACCATGCTCATGTCATTTAAGTCTCGCCCGACCATCAATACCTGCCCCAGGCCTACTCCGGATGAAAGCAGTTCACCTGCCATCAGCGCCCTCCAGGCAAAAGCCCACGCCAGCTTCATACCCGTGATAATGGACGGAAGCGATGCCGGCAGGAGGATGTCGGTATAGATACGCCATCCTTTGGTTCCCATGGTCCGGGCCGCCCTGATAAAGATTGGCGGCACATTTCGCACACCGGCTTCAGTGGCTGTAGTAATAGAAAATGTGGCCCCGAGCAGGATGATAAAAATTATCGCATTTTCATTTAGACCGATCCACAGAACGGCAAGGGGCAGCCAGCAGATGCTGGGTAACGGCTGAAGTCCCGCAATCAGTGAACCAATGGTATTCTTAAAAACACTTATCCTGGCTACAAATACTCCCAGGGGCAGTCCTATGGCCATGGCGATAAGGTACCCTTTGCCGACGCGCAGCATGCTGATAACAATAGCGATAATAAATGAACCGTCTCCAAATCCTTCTTGGACTGTTTTGGCAACTGTCAGGGGCGAGGGAAACAGGAAGTCAGGCCAAACGGCCAGCTTGTAAAGCACTTGCCACAGCACAAGCAGCGTTATATAGAATAGTATCGTTTGTATTCTGTTGACCATATTTTCAACTCCTGTTTTACCGGTATGAGAGCCATAGAGCATTCCGGCGCTTTATACAAGCGCCGGAATCACACGGTAGGACTCTAATCGGAGTTCGGCCTATTTGATTTCGGACAGACCTTTTTCTTTCAGGACCTTATTTAGGATTTCCAGGTTGACCAGTTTTTCAATATCGGGGGTTTCTTTGAGGTACCCGTTTTGCACAGAGAGGGTTACGAACTCTTTAATCGAATCAGATACCGGATCATAGGTGGGGGTTAACCGGGCGAAGGAACTGTCCAGGATGTCCCGAGAGAGGTCCTTCTTGGTGAGCGCCTTTAACTGGCCGTTGATGACAGGTTTGTATTTCTCGGTATCCTGCGCAATGAGTTCGGTAAGCTCAACATGGGCCTTCAGCCATTTCTCTACCAGATCCGGGTTTTCTTTCAGGAATTTCGTCCTGACGATTACCACTGCGGTAGTGTAGTTGCCGTTTCTCCAGACCTGATTCCAGTCCATGAGTATTTTACCGCCGGCCTTATTAACCAGGCGGGAACCCCAGGGTTCAGGAACTATTGCCGCATCAAGTTCTTTGCGGGCAAAGCTGGTGAGGATATCCGGGTTCTCCACCTGCAGAACCGTAACGTTTCCACCCTTGTTGACCGGTTTTAGACCGGCATCGCTGAGGATCTTGCGGAGGGAAATATCCTGGGTATTACCATACTGGGGCACCGCCACTTTTTTACCGGCCAGTTCGTTGACGCTGTTAATTCCTGCATCTTCCCTGACAACAAGCACAGCGCCGGCATTGGTAGCCCCGGCGACCACCTGAAGCCAGCCCCTGGACTTGACAAAACCGTTAATCGCCGGAACCGGTCCAATGTATCCGATGTCTATTTCACCGGCCAGGAGCGCTTCAATTTCCGCAGGACCTGCATTGAAAAGTTTTCGCTCAATCACCACATTATCGCCTATAGCCTTTTGAAAAGTACCGTCCGCAAGCCCTACAAGAGCCTGAGAGTGAGTAATGTTAGGGAAATGTCCTACCCTAACTTTTACCTCTTCTTTTTCCGAAGTTTTAACCTGAGCTTTATCCTTCCCGCAGCCGCTTACAACAACCATTGCTACAAGAAGTCCCAATAAAACCAGCAAGCCGAATATTCTTCTAAACATATCTAACACCTCTCATATCACCAAATTCTTAAGTCTGTTAGTCGGTAAAAACAAAGAGGCCAAGCAACCATCCTGTCAGTTATTCAAATTCCTACAGTTCCACGGGGCCTTGGTATAAAAGCTGTTTTAGGGGGTCCCCATTTATGTCCCCGTTCGGCCCTGACAACAGTTTCAACTTCTTCTTTCAATTTCCGCATGATTTTACCGACAATGGAGGTCAAAAGGATGTTTTGACTGTCCCGGGGCCTGGGCAAATCAACTCTGAATTCCGCTTTTATCCTCCCATGGTTCGCCGACATCACTAAGACCCGATCAGCCAGCAGTACTGCTTCTTCCACGTTATGGGTAACGAATATAATCGTCTTTCCGGTGGCATACCAGATTTGCTGCAATTCCTTGTGCAGTATCCAGCGCGTCTGGCTGTCCAGGGCAGCAAAAGGTTCATCCATTAACAAAATATCGGTTTGCGTGGCCAGGGCTCTGGCTAAAGCAACCCGCTGCCGCATCCCGCCGGAAAGTTCATGCGGGTATGACTGCATAAACCGGGTCAGGTGAACCATTTTTAAGAAGTGGCCCGCCCTCTCCCTCCTCTCCTTTTTAGGAGTACCGGCAACCTTCATCGGGTATTCCACGTTTTCTATAACTCTAAGCCAGGGAAAGAGGGCGGCTTCCTGAAACATCAGAACCCTGTCAGGACCTGCCCCCGTTACTAACCGGCCCTGTTTCCACACTTTTCCGGCGCTTGCCTGTTCCAACCCGGCGATTATATTTAAAAGAGTAGATTTACCGCAACCCGACGGGCCTACGAGTGAAACAAACTCCCCTTCATGCACTGTCATATTAATGTTTTCCAGTGCCTTGGTAGAGCCGTTACCAGTAGAAAAGAGCTTGCTGACTCCTTCAATGGTTAACACTTAAACACTCCCTTTGTCTCAGGATATTTCTCTCCCGATAACTACTATATAAAAATACAATTTCCAGTGTGACTGGAAATTGTTGTTTCAAAGAAATCTTTTTAAATCAAAATGTTTTCCACGGTTTTCTAATGTTTATATTAACTTTCTAATTATATGAAATCATAAGATTTCACGAGAACCAGCGAGTATTTAGTTGTTACTCCACATCTATTGCTGGCCTACTGCCTTGTAACCGGGAGTTGTACCTGCTATAATGAGAAGGCTCATGTGAACCTTGGCGCAATGTCGCATAAACGCAGCAATAGAAGGAGGTGGCGGCAGATGCTTAACTTCAAGACAGACCCCAGAAGGGTGGATTTCCGAAAAGAAAATAAATGGCTCGTGCCTATCGGTGTCTCCAACCGGCATGTACACCTGTCACAAAAGGACGTTGACGCCCTGTTCGGGACCGGGTACACACTGACCGTAGCCAAGGAGTTGGCTCAGGAGGGCCACTTTGCCGCCAGGGAAACAGTAAATATAGTCGGCGCCAGGGGAGTCCTGGAAAGAGTCAGGGTTGTAGGCCCTCCCCGGGAACAAACCCAAGTGGAACTCAGCAGGACCGATGCAGTAAAGATTGGTGTGGATGCCCCGATCAGAGACTCCGGCAACCTGGCCGGCACCCCCGGAGTGGTCCTGATCGGACCGAAGGGCCCGGTCATTTTAGACAAAGGCTGTATCATTCCACGGGCTCACATTCACATGTCCGGTAGAAAGGCCAGGAAACTTGACCTCTTTGACAGGGATAAAGTAAGTGTACTGATTAAAGGCACCAAGGTCGTTTGCTACCACGATATTCTGGTAAGGATTACGGAGACCGGGGAAACCGAGTTTCATATCGATACCGACGAGGCTAACGCGGCCTTCGTCGATACCGGTGACCTGGCCATGATTAAACACAACGAAATGGTCATCAAGGATAACTTTGGCAATATCGTGGAAGTTGGAGTTGACAATATCAAGTTCGTACTGGGCAAGATGCCTCATGATTACGCCAGCCAGGAAGGAATAAGGCTGCTGAGGAATGTATTCCACTACCCTGTTTCTACCCAACAGGATATTGTCAATAAAATGCTCAATCCCTCAACGATCGAACCAAACCTGTTCTATCTCCTAACCGCCATGGACGGTGACAGGGTTATCGGCATCTCCTGTTTCTACTACCTTACCGAATGCAAACTCGGTTACCTTGAACACATCGGGATTACTCCGGAATATCGCACCCGCGGCATAGGCAGCTTTCTGTATCATAAGGTAATATCGTTCCTGGAAAAGGAACACCCGGAAATCGAGGGAATGCTGCTGGAAGTACGCCAGTGTAAAAACGAAATGGATAACAGGAAGCAGTTTTTCCTGAACCTTGGCGCCATTCCGGTCGACACGGCCTTTTACCCGTCAGGTAAATTTAAATTCGCCGAAAAGGTGCAGCTCATGTTTAAACCTCTGATGGTAAACGCAAACCTGAACACCGGTACTCTGGAGAGTGCCTTCCGGACCCTGTCCCAGGTGTTGTAACTAAACACGAAAAGAGTTATCCTTATTAGGCTTGTTAACAAGTATACTATTAATGAAAATGGGGCTGCCTCAAAAGCAGCCCCATTTTCATATAGGGATAGATGGGATACGGTTTTCCCGCACCGGCGTCGTATTCATCTAAGGTACAAAAAACGTTGACCTTGCTTTTTTCCGTTTCGCGGGGGAATGGTATAAACGCTCGTGACCGATGCTCCGCTGCGTAGTCCTGCTAATGCTCATCCTGTGGATAAAGGTCTGTTCCGCATATTACGGTAGCAGTACCAGGAGCGGCCAGACCTTTATCCACAGGCGTTCGTAAAGCAGGACTACCTTGCTACGCAATGTCACTCGCTTATTATACCATTCCCCCACTAAGTTCCACATAAAATAAGGTCAACGTTGCCTGATGACGCACTAGTAAAGCAGAGAAACTTTCCGCAGTCTCCTTTATCTTCGGACAAAGGGTGCTTCCCTGCCTTCCTGTTGGCGGTTTTGCACCAAGATGAATTACGACGCCGGTGCAAGGGAAACCGTATCCCATCTATCCCTATATGTTAGAATAGTAATTGGGCTGCCTTTGAGGCAGCCCAATTAGTCTTAAATATTGACTTGTGAACAAGCGCTTTTTTAGGATAACCACCTTCGTGTTTATGAAGTCTTTTCGGTTGTAAGTTCCTGCTCCAGGAATGTCCGGAAGATATCCCCGAATTCGGTGCTCCCCAGAGCAAACCTGACATTGGCCTTGAGGAATCCCATCTTATCCCCTACATCAAACCTGGTCCCCTCAAACCTATAACCGTACATCGGTTCCAACCGACAGAGTTCGCGCAGGGCATCGGTAAACTGAATCTCGCCGCCGGACCCGGGTTTAACCTTTTCCAGCAGGTCAAAAACTCCGGCGGGCACGATGTACCGGCCGATTACAGCCATTCTCGAAGGGGCTTCCGCGAGGGAGGGCTTTTCAACCAGGTCCCTGATGCGGAACAAGTCTTTGCCGACCGACTCACCTTTGATAATTCCAAACTTATTGACATCATTTTCCGCAACTTCCTTGACAGCAATCACAGAACCGCCGGTATTATTGTAGACAGTCATCATCTGCCGCAGGCATGGGATCTGGGATGCTATGATGTCATCGGGCAGCAGGACGGCAAAAGGCTCACTCCCTATAAATTTGCGCGCGCAGAGCACTGCATGACCCAGCCCCCTGGCTTCCTTTTGCCTGACGTAGTTGATGTCCGCAAGGTTGGAAATGTTTTTAATAACTTCGGCCAGGTCCTGTCTTCCTTTTTCCTGTAAAAACACTTCCAGTTCCATGGACCTGTCAAAATGGTCCTCCAGAGCCTTCTTGTTACGACCGGTAATAAAAATAATATCTTCTATACCCGATGTCACAGCTTCTTCTATAATATACTGAATGGCCGGCTTATCCACGATGGGCAGCATTTCCTTAGGCTGGGCCTTGGTTGCCGGGAGGAAGCGAGTTCCCCACCCAGCGGCGGGTATGACAGCTTTACGCACCCTCATAGGTTCTCCTCCGTAACGTTTATTTGCAGGCATTACATCATGCTGTTAAGCCGTTTTTCTACTTAATTCAGATAATATCATTTCGTGTCAATTATGTAAAGGCGGCTATAAAATATTAGAAAGGCTTCGCTGGCGCGAAGCGCCGAGATTAGCCTTTTTTATGCTGGGAAACGGCAGATAGAATATGCTTTCCTGCAGTACAAAAAAGAGAATCCCTTGGGGATTCCTTTAGCCACTTTGTTCCAGGTTTTCCTGACAAATTCTAGCCAGCAGCTTCTCAAATTCCCGATGGCCCTTTCTTCTGTCTATCTCGGCCAAGATCAGCTGTTGTACCCGCTTCGCCCTTTCTCTTACCGACACAGTTCCCCTTGCAGATTCACTGCCCTGCCATACGTATTCATCGACAAGGCGTTCCAGGATCATCTTGGGGATTTGTCTTCTGGCATCACACGTAATGGTGAAATGAAAGTACTTCTGCATCATTAGTCATTCCCTCCTGATGATAAAAATTAGGAACATAAAGCTGATAAAAAATACTACTTTTAACATTTTATCTTAATTTATATTATTTTTCAACATAAATTTTGTAATTTTTTTGTAGTATTTTGGTGTTTTTTGGGTTTTTTATTTGGACATATCTAACTAAGCTTTTTTTACCCTGATCGCCAGTTTACCGTCCTTAAGGCTGACAGTTGCACTTTCGGATTTAACCCTCACAGGAAGCGGCTCGATCACGGTAAACCTGCTCCAACTGTATGCGCGCTGGCCGTCTTTTTCTTCCTTGGCTTCGGTTTCCCCGCTTATAGCAACCCGGTCCTCGTGAAGCGCTACATCTACTTTATCTTTAATCGCGCCAGGAATATCTCCCGTTATTATAATTTCCTGATTCTCTTCCCTCACCTGCAGGTTCAGGTTTTTCTTCGCCAACCCCCTGGTGAAAACTTCATCCGAAAAAGGTTTCATAAGGTTGGCAAAAAGTTTATCAAACTCATTAAAGATTCTGGTTATGTCTCCGAAAGGGTTCCATTTAACCATATCGGACATAGTGACCACTCCTTTCTGGTAATATATTATGTTCATTGCATAAGAGGTGTGCATATTAGTGAGGAGTGGCTACTTGAGTGACCAGTGGCCAGTGACTAAATAGGTGTTAGGTGATAGGTGTTAGTAGAAAAACAAAAATCCAAGTCCAAATAAAAAAGATAACCCCGAAATGGGATTATACTTTACCACTGTTATGTTTTCCCTTTAATAAATCAACCCGACAGAGATGTCCATACCAACAGCGTGGTACCGGCAGAGAATAAAAAATAACAAGATTTTAATTAGCCGCGGAATATGGCCTTCTACCATATGAAGTCGTTTTTATTAATATATTTTCGGAATAGTTCCTAGCGCAGCAAAGCTGCAATCAAATACTCAAAAGAATTTACCACGGATAAAAAGATCGGATATTCACTGATGCACACGGATGTGAATGCCAGGACTTGTAATATCAATAAATACAACAAAATAATAGTTGCAGGATATATGCGTCTCTGCGGTCTCTGCGGTATATTTTTATTAAATTCCTACTTTGTGGTCTTAGACCATAGACTGGTGCTGTAAGAGTTCTTGGGCCATTAAGGAATGCCTGTTAGTCGCGGAGAAAAAATAATAAAAATCAAATTATGGAACTAAAACAAAACTTAAACAGAATAACTTTTAGTCGGTTTTAGCAGTTTCTCTCTGCGCCT
>Ga0074195_1003736_pt1 | contig 13718 bp, 10 predicted proteins | sample EPASupsiteHSE623_FD_64525 | JGI IMG/M metagenome (GOLD analysis project Ga0074195, IMG submission 64525) | Bioremediated contaminated groundwater from EPA Superfund site, New Mexico - Sample HSE6-23 | ecosystem: Environmental > Aquatic > Deep subsurface > Groundwater > Contaminated ...
GTATCCGCTACACCCATGAGAGCCGCGAACTGTTCCTCGTGCTTACGCTCATGAACCGCTGGTCGACCAACTTCATCGCCGACGCGATCATGTACGCCATCGGCATAGAGAAAAAAGGGAACCCCCGCGCCGGACTCGAGATACTCAAGACATACGCCAAGGAGCTGACCGGCGTCGAGCCGGGCATCATCAACGCCTGCGGTCTGGGCACCATCGAACAGAATCTCCTGACCCCCGGTTTCGTCATCGAACTGCTGAAAAAGGAATACGGCGCCTCCTTCGCGATGCCCGACTTCTTCGCGACACTACCGGTGGCGGGCGAAGAGGGCACCATGAAGAAGATAAAGGCCGATTACAAGCATGCGGCGCGGCTCAAGACCGGCAGTCTGGGCTTCGTCGCGGCGGTATCGGGTTTCCTGCGCGGTAAAAGCGGGAAACTGTATCTCGTGACGCTCGTTCTCGATTCTCAGAAAAAGGCATACCTCGTACCGGAGCGCGACCTCATCCTCGACCAGCTCTGGAACTCATTCTGATAGATTTTCCCGTTTCAAAAGTTGCTTTTTCATCCTGACGGCCTTAGGCTTTCTTTCTACACTACGCGGCGAGGCCCGGTGAGATGAATCAGAAGACATCAACGGCACGATTATCAATACTCAGCAATTCGTTCCTCATCGCCATAAAATTCGCGACCGGCATCCTGACCGGTTCGGTGAGCATCATATCGGAGGCGATCCACTCGCTGTTCGACCTTGTCGCGGCGGTCATCGCCTTTTTCAGCGTCCGCATCGCCGACACGCCGCCCGACGACGACCATCCCTACGGCCACGGCAAGGTTGAGGGGATATCGGGGATGATAGAGGCGATACTCATCTTCGTCGCCGCCGGGTTCATCATCTACGAGGCGATCCTCAAGATCATCGTCGGCCCCGAGATAGAATTCCCTATCGCCGGCGTGGTGGTTATGGCGATATCGGCGGTGGTCAATACCTTCGTCTCGCGACGGCTCTACAAGGTGGCGAAGGAATGCGGCGGATCGCTTGCGCTCGAGGCCGACGCCCTGCACCTCAAGACCGATGTCTACACCTCGGTCGGCGTCGCGGCGGGCCTACTACTCCTGTGGATCACCGACATACACCTGCTCGATCCGCTGGTCGCCATCGCGGTCGCCTGCCTCATCCTTTACGAGTCCTACGAGATGCTGATGCGGTCGGTGAACCCGCTGGTCGACCGGCGGCTGTCGGACGAAGAGATTGCGTCAATTCACGAAGCGATACAGCGCCATCAACAGTCCTGCATCGGGTTCCATGAGATGCGGAGTCGGAACGCCGGCAATGTCCGCTATGTCGACCTGCACCTCGAACTGCCGAAGTATATGACGGTCGAGGAGTCGCACCGCATCTGCGATGAGATAGAGAAGGATATCGAGGCCAAACTGCCGAAGACCGAGGTGACGATACATGTCGAACCCTGCACCCCGGAGACCTGCGGCACCTGCGATCACCGCACCCCGCGCTGCGGGTGAAGAACTAAATCGATTGTTACCTTAGGGTTTCTATTGAGGAGCGGTTCCCCAATGGTCGCCATCCCACTGCTGGATCCATTCCTGTATACCGGCGACCGTCCATTTGGCCAGAAATGCGCCACAGCCGCCCCCTTGACATTCCTGGTCGTTCAATGAGCCGGATGTTTGACCCACGACATAAATGTCTCCCTGACCGTTGACCGCGACGCCGTAAGCATCATCATTTTCGTCGGAACCCCAGTGGTCGGTCCATTCCTCGGAGCCATCCTCAACACTCCATTGGGCGACGAACATATCCCGGGAAGCGGCATTAAGCGTATAGGATCCCCCGGTCAAATAAAGAAAGCCGTCTTTCCCCAACGACAATGAATTGCCTTCGCCCATATAGAGATCTCCCATCTGTTGCTGCCAACCTATCGAGCCGTCGGCATTCCATCGGGTAACAAGCATTTTGCATGTATTGCTGTTCGTATCGGGATCCGCCTCGTTGCTACAGGTGCTCCCCGCTACATACATATTCTCCTCTTCATCTACAACCAATGCAGCACCGCCACTCGACCATCCGTTCTCCGGTCCCCATTGTTTTTCCCACTCTTTGGTGCCGTCGGCGGTCCATTTCACCAACAATGTTTTGCTGATACCAACGACCTCATTGCCGCCACGAGCTTCCGCTGTGTTACCAGTCATATATATATTACCTTCGTTATCGACGGCAACGGAATAGCCGCTCTCATAGCCGCCCGTGCCCCACAATTGGGTCCATCCTTTCGATCCGTCGGCATTCCATTTGCTGACAAAAACATCTCCGTGCCCCATGTTGAAGATGCCGTCCATTTGACCATAGGTGTCCCCTGTCACATAGATATGTCCATCGTCATCTACGGCTATGGCATGACATGTATCCCAATCGCTCGAACCCCATTGCTTTGTCCATTGTTTAACGCCAGTAGTGGTCCATTTAGTAAGAAAGATATCGGTGCTGATGGTACTGTTATCCTTGTTCGCATTTGAGTTGCCATCGAGCGCTCCCTCTGTTGTCCCGGCGACATAAATGTTTCCGGTATCGTCAACAGTTACGGCATAGGCGGTATCATTAAAAGATGCACCCCACTGCCGGGTCCACTCCCAGACACCATCGGATTTCCATTTCGCAAGGAATATGGTCCCCCAGCCGGTATCATGTTCGTCATCCGGAGTGCCGTCTCCCCGACCGGTCATATACACATTGCCTTGGCTATCCACGGCGACCGAATAACCGACCCCATAACCTGCTTTCGGTTCCTCAGACGGCGGCTCTTCCCCGCAGGAAAAAAACAAAAAAGAAATTGTCAGATAAACAAAAACTCTGGTCTTGCTCATAGGCGCCTCCCGTTATCTGTTTTCTGCTCTTCAGACAACAAGATAAGGAAGAATATTCAAAATATCAAGAGATAAAATTAATGCGGCCGATCTTCTTCTTGCCCGCCTTGAGGACGAAGGAGTCTTTTGAAGTGATCTTGAGCGCCGCATCGGTCACTTTCTGCGCGTCGATGTAGACGCCGCCCTGCTGAAGCATGCGACGCGCATCGCCTTTGCTTTCGGTGAAGCCGAGCTGCGCGATGAGATCGACCAGCGGCATCCCGCCTTCCGGCAGCGTCACGCTGTACTCGGCCAGATTCGACGGCACATCGCGGTAGAAGTTCTCTTTCGCCTCGCGCGCCGCCGGTTCGCCGTGGAACCGCGCCGTGATAAAGAGGGCGAGATTGACCTTGCAGTCGCGCGGATGGACCGTGTCGTTCTGTATGCCGCTCTTCATCGCCGCGATCTCTTCGACCGGGACGGTGGTGAGCAGTTCGTAGTAGCTCCACATCAGGTCGTCCGATATCGACATCACCTTCGCGAACATCGTGTCGGCCGGTTCGGTGACGCCGATGTAGTTGCCGTAGGACTTCGACATCTTCTGCGTGCCGTCGAGTCCCACCAGCAGCGGGACCGTCATTACGACCTGCGGCTCCTGCCCGTAGTCGGCCTGCAGTTTGCGCCCGACCAGCAGGTTGAAGATCTGATCGGTGCCGCCCAGTTCCACATCGGACTTGAGGGCGACCGAGTCGTAACCCTGCGCGAGCGGATAGAGGAATTCGTGGACCGATATCGAATCGCCGCTCTTGAAACGGTTCTTGAAATCCTCCCGTTCGAGCATCCGGGCGACATTGTATTTCGAGGTGAGATCTATCAGCTTGATGAAATCGAGCTTGAACAGCCACGTCGAGTTGAAGACCATTTCGGTCTTCTGCGGATCGAGAATTTTAAAGGCCTGCGTCGCGTAGGTCTTGGCGTGCTCCAGTATCTCGTCGCGGGTGAGCACCTTGCGGGTCTTGTTGCGGCCGGTCGGATCGCCGATCATCGCCGTGGCATCGCCGACGACATAAGCGACGCGGTGGCCCATATCCTGGAACTGACGCATCTTGTTCATCAGCACCGTATGGCCGAGATGGATATCGCTGGAGGTGGGATCGAAGCCCGCCTTGACGACCATCGGTTTCCCCTCGCGGTGGAACCGGGTCATCTTCTTGACCAGATCCTCCTCGGTGTAGAGATCGATGATGCCCGCCTTCAGCTGATCCAGTTCGTGGCGTACCCGTTCGTCACTCATCATGCGCCTCCGCTTGTTCCCGAATCCGTTCGATCCGCACCACCCGGCCCGTCGCCGGGTCGATATCGGCGATAACGCCTTCCATCATAAGTGAATCCTTCGCCGGAGTGAATTTTTTGTTGGTGCAGGTAAGAAACCCCTCCAGACTCGCCGGATACTCGACGCCGAGCACCGAGAAGAACGACCCGCACCGCCCCAGATCGGTGATGTAGCCCATTCCGCCGGGGAATATCTTCTCATCCGAGGTCTGCACATGGGTGTGGGTCCCGGCCAGAAGCGACACCCGGCCGTCGAGATGGAAGGCCATCGCCTCCTTTTCCGCCGTCGCTTCGGCGTGGAAATCGACCACGACGATCTGCGCCCCCGCTTCGCGCAGCAGCGTCAGTTCGCGCTCCACGACCTCGAAGGGATTATCCATCGGTTCCATGAAGACGCGGCCGAGGAGATTGAGCACCCCGACCTTTACGCTCCCCCGTTCAACCATGACATGGCCGAGACCCGGCAAGCGGGCGGGGTAGTTGGCGGGCCGCAGGAGACGCGGCTCTTTCTTCAGGAGCTCGTGGACCTCCTTGCGGTGCCAGACATGGTTGCCGGTGGTGATGACATCGACCCCGGCGGTGAACAGATCGTCCATCGCATCGCGCTGGATACCCATGCCGCCCGACGAGTTCTCGCCGTTGGCGATAACGCACGAGATGCCGTGGCGGTCGCGGTAGCCGGGCAACAAGCGCAAAAGCATCTTGCGACCAGGGCGACCGATGACATCGCCCAACATCAATATCCGGAAAGGGATCATGAGTGTTACTGAGCCATCGCGATGACGCGCGTTTCGCGGATGACCACGACCTTTATCTGGCCCGGATAGGTCAGATCGGCCTCTATCTTCTTGGAGATATCGTTGGCCATGACGTAGGCATCTTCGTCGCGTATCTTCGACGCGTCGACCATGACGCGCAGTTCCCGGCCCGCCTGGATCGCGAAGGTCTTGTCGACCCCCGGGAAGGCGTTGGCGATGTTCTCGAGATCGGTCAGCCGCTGGACATAGGAATCGCTCATCTCGCGGCGGGCGCCGGGACGGGCGCCGGAAAGGGCGTCGGCCGCCATGATGATCATGTCGAGCACCGAGTCGGGCTTGATCTCGTTGTGGTGCGCCTCGATGGCGGTGACGATCTTCTTGGCCTCGCCGTATTTCTCGGCAAGCCGCGCGCCCAGAGAGGCGTGCGAGCCTTCCTGTTCGTGGTCGACCGCCTTGCCGATATCGTGCAGCAGGCCGGCACGGCGCGCCATCTTGATATTGTAGTTCATCTCGGCCGCGATCATGCCGGCGAAGAAGCCCGATTCGACCGAGTGTTTCCACATGTTCTGGCCGTAGCTGGTGCGGTATTTGAGCCGGCCGATAAGGAGCACCAGTTCCGGATGCATCTTGTGGATGCCGAGGTCGAACAGCGCCTGCTCGCCCGCCTCCTTGATACCCTTCCACACCTCCTTGGTAGCGGCGGCGAAGAGCTCCTCGATGCGGCCGGGATGGATACGGCCGTCGGCGATGAGCCGCTCAAGGGTGATGCGGGTGATCTCGCGGCGCACCGGGTTGAAGTCGCTGATGACGACCGCTTCCGGGGTGTCGTCGATGATGAGATCGCTGCCGGTGGTCGCCTCGATGGCGCGGATGTTGCGCCCTTCACGGCCGATGATGCGCCCCTTCATCTCGTCGCTGGGCAGGGTGACGGTGGTCACGGTGCCGGTCGCCACATACTCGCCGGCGTAACGCTGGATGGCGGTGGCGATGATGTTCTTCGATATCTTTTCCGAATCCTCGTTGGTCGCGTCCTCTATGAGCTTGATCTTCTTGGCCGCCTGATGCTTCGCTTCGTCCTCTATCTTCTGAATGAGGCTGTTGATCGCCTCTTCCTGCGTCATCCCGGCGACCCGTTCAAGCTCGAGTTTGATGTTCTCGCGCATCGCATCGATATCCTTCGCCTTGGTCTCCAGGAACTTCTCGGTATCGACCTGTTTCTTTTCGACATTCTTGAGGTCCTTCTCCTTGTTCAGGAGCATTTCATCGCGGGCATCGAGCTGTTCCTCTTTCTTGTTGAGCCGTTTCTCCCGTTCCTTGAACTCGCGGAGCAGGTCGTTCTTCTGCCGCTCGGTCTCTTTGCGCCCCTCAAGGAGCATCTCCTGCGCCTTCAGTTCGGCCTCTTTAATGATCTTGTCGGCCTTGGAGTGCGCCTCTTCGGCCTCCTTACGCCATTTCTCGGTCCTCGTCTTGAAGATGAGGTTAAGCGCCATATAGCAAAATGCCGCTCCGAGGACCAGTCCGACCAGTAACATAAGAATAGTAGTCGCGTCCACTGTGGTCTCCTCTTAGTTCGTGTTGGTGAGCATCATCCCGGATTCGGTGACGAATCCGTCTATTTTAGTGTCCCATGGATCTGAAAATCCCGCATCGGTGATCTGCAGGTCGAACCCGATGCCGATGGCCCGGGCGCCGGTACGCCGTTCACGCAGGGTGGCGTCGTAGTAACCGCCGCCGTACCCGATCCGCTCCCCGGTACGGGAAAAAGCGACCCCCGGTACGAGGAACAGGTCGATATCGCCCGGCAGATGACGCGGCGCGGTGACCGACGGCTCCCGTATACCTTTGAAACCGGTCGTCAATTCTTCGACCGCACCGACCCGGTGGAAGGCAAGCACCTTCGACCCTTCGATCACGCGGGGAAAACAGTATTCCTTTCCGGTTGTTCCCAGAAGTGCCAGCAGATCGGCCTCGTTCCGGTAGGGGTGATAGAGGGCGATACGGGTCGCGGCGCGGAACAGGTCGCTCGCCCTGATGTGGGCGACGATAAGATGGCTCCGTTCGGACACTTCTGCCGCGCTCAAGACCCGGCGCCGGGCAAGTATATCTTTTCTCAAGAATTCCTTTTCCACAATATCGAAAAGCCCTGCGGCTTCCGACCGTTACTAAAAAATACCTATATCAATCCCCCCATGCGGCAGGGAAAGTGTTTTAATAACCAATTATAAAGAAGTTGTCAACTTTTTTGTTTACCGGAAGCGATCGTAAAAAATGGTTGACACCGTCGGCGAGGCCTCGTATGATTGTGAACGATCCGTTCACTGAACCGCGGGAGGGCGGCTGGTGGAAAAGATACTTTTTGTCGACGATGACCGCACCATAATCGAATGTTACAGCGACCTGTTCCGGATGCTCGGGTACGACATCGCGGCCGAGACCGATCCGCATACCGTGATCGACCGTTACCGTTCGGGTGAGCGCTTCTCGGCGGTCGTCATCGATCTGGGGCTCCCCTTTGTGAGCGGCACGGAACTGGCGACCGCCATCCGACAGAGCGATCCGGTGGCGCGCATCGTCATCGCCAGCGGACACTCATGGGAAACACTCCCCGATAAGGAACGGGCCATTATAACGCGACTCGGCATCTCGTTCATAGCAAAGCCGTTCTCGTCGGACGAGTTGTTGAAGCTCCTTGCCTTTTCTTGACATCCCCTTCCCGCCAATATAGTATTGCCTAATTTTTTTTGAATGGGTCCTATGCTCACAGTCCTTCCGCTTGGTTGTTACGGCAGCGATCTTGAAGAGAAGAAATGTATCTCGATGCGTATCTCTCCCTCCACCATCATCGACGCCGGGGCGATACTCTCGAACATGTCCAAGTCCGAACTCCTGAAAATAAAGCATGTCCTTATCACCCATAGCCATTTCGATCATATCAAAGATCTCCCGACGCTCGCCGACTTCATGCTCTCCTACGGCTTCAACACCTTCACCATCCACACCACCCGGACGATAGCCGAACAGATACAGAAACATATCTTCAACGATCTCATCTGGCCCGATTTCACGAAACTTCCCGGCAAGGGGACCCCGACCATCACCTTCGAATATTTCGAGTTCGATAAACCCTTTACCATAGACGGCATCGAACTGCTCCCCATCGAGGTGAACCATGTGGTCGAATCGGTCGGGTTCATTCTGCGCAAGAACGGCGTCAGCATCGGTTATTCGGGCGACACCCACCACTGCGAGAATTTTATAAACGCCTTGAACGCCGAAGAGAACCTCCGTGCACTCTGCTGGGAGACCTCGTTCCCCAACCGACTCGCCGGCATCGCGAAGAACTCCAAACATCTGACACCGAAGGATCTTGAATCGGAACTGGCGTTGGTGAACCGCAATGTGCCGGTCTGGGTCTTCCACATGAAGCCGAGCATGCTCGACGAGATAGAAAAAGAACTCGGCGAGATCAAGACCGACAAGCCGATCCGCTTCATGCGGCAGAAAAGCCCTGTGGTGGCCGGCTGATATGGACCGTCAGATCATCGTCAATTCGATACCGGGCGAGAAACGGATGGCCATCCTCGAAGAGGGCCGTCTGGTCGAGTTCTCGCTGTTCCGCACGAGCGATCAGAACTGCCTCGGCAACATCTACCGCGGCACCGTCAAACGTATCGTCCACGGCATGCAGTCGGCCTTTGTGGAATTCGGTCATGAACGGACCGGCTTCATCTATCTGCGCGACCTGCGACAGGATATCAGTTACGAGGAATTCGAGAAGAATCTGAAGGACGACGACGACGACGAGGACGGGAACGGCGAGTCGGCACCCGCCGTCGCGGCCCCGGTCCCCGAATACGTCAAAGAAGGCCAGCAGATCATCGTGCAGGTCATCAAGGAACCGATCGGCCAGAAAGGGGCGCGGCTCACCACCCATGCGACGCTCACCGGCCGGTTCGCGGTACTCATGCCGACCATCCGTCACCTCGGCGTCTCCAAGAAGATAACCGATCCCGATATACGCCGCGACATGCATGATCTGGCGAAAAGAACGGTTGAAAAAGGGTACGGCGTCATCATCCGCACGATGGCCGGATCGGCGCCGCGGCAGATCGTCGAACGCGAGATCGTCCAGCTCATCAAGAAATGGCGCACGGTACAGGACAACTTCAAGAAGGGAAAGAGCGAAGAACTCATCTCCGAGGCGGTAAGCCCGGTGGTCGAGGCGATAAAGAACACCTACACCGACGATCTGGGCGACATCATCTGCGACGACAAGGATGACCATGACGAGGCGCTCAAGTATGTCTCGGCCTTCATACCGGAACGAAAGTCGGCGGTGCGACTGTACGATCTCCCCTACCCCATTTTCGAATACTACGGCATCGAGGCCGAGATCGACAAGACGCTCGGGAAGAAGCTGTGGCTGAAAAGCGGCGGTTTCATCTATATCGAACAGACCGAAGCGCTGACGGTGGTCGATGTCAATACCGGCAAGTTCCTCGGGACCGGGTCACTCGAACAGACGGTGCTCAAGACCAACCTCGAAGCGGCCGATGAGATCGCTTACCAGCTCCGTCTGCGCAATATCGCCGGCATCATCGTGGTCGACTTCATCGACATGCGGCAGCACAACAACCGCATGAAGGTCATCCGGGCGCTCGAATCGGCATTGGAGCGCGACCCGGCCCGGAACACCGTCTACCAGTTCACCCGGCTGGGACTCATCCAGATAACGCGGAAACGGACGAGCGAAAGCGCATTGGCGACACTCACCGAATCGTGCCCCTACTGTGGCGGCACCGCCCATATCCTGTCGCGCGAATCGGTCGGGTTCAAGATAGTGCGCGAGATACTGCGGCAGAACCAACTCTACAACGTGCGGCGCTTCCGCGTCGAGGCGCATCCCGATATCGTTTTCATGTTGGAACATGCCTTCAGCAAGGAATTCAAAGAGGTGTGCCGCACCCACAAGGTCACTGTTGACCTGAGGAGCGACGGCACGATACACCGGGAACACTTCGTGGTCTCCGAGGCCTAGCGCCCCGGCGGCCGACTGAAAGGAGGCACCATGGCACTGATCGGCCTATTCCTGATATCGGTCGGCATCCTCGCGCTGCAGATCCTGCAGACGCGCATCTTCTCCTTCACCCTCTGGCATCATCTGGCCTACATGGTCATCACGGTCGCCATGATGGGGATGAGCGCCGCCGGCACCTGGCTGGCCACGCGCAAGAAGGAGCCGGAACGGCCCTATCTGAACCTCGCGCTCCATGCGGCGCTGTTCGGTATCTCGACCATCATCTCACTCGCGGTGGTCGTCCGGATACCGCTCGACACCTACATGACCGACAAGGTCCTACAGCTCGGTTATGTATTCCTCTATTACATGGCGCTCATCTTCCCCTACTTCTTCGCCGGGGTCGTGATATCGCTTCTTTTCCGTATCGCCCGGGAACGGATCAACGTACTTTATCTCGTCAACCTCGTCGGATCGGCCCTCGGCGGTTTCGTGGTCATCTTCCTGCTTGAACGGTTCGGCGGCGAGGGGTCGATCCTCATCGTCGCGGCCTCGGCGCTCGTGGCGGCCTTCTGTTTCGGCGCGGCGGCCGACAACCGCATCGCGCGGTTGACCGCCGGATGCATCGCCCTGTTCATCATCATACTTTACCCGGCCCGCTTCGTCATGTTCCCCATCGAGTCGCCCCCCTCGAAAGCGATCGGTATGGGAAAACAGATGTATGATCCCGATCAGAAGATAGAATGGACCTCGTGGGACCGTGTCGCCCGTATCGACGTCTTCTCGAACAAGCGGTCTCAGGAATTCTTCAACTACTTCCCCGAGCTCAAGAACAAGGTCATCACGATAGACGGCGACGCCTACACGCTGCTGTACGACTTCCCTTCGGTCAGCACGCCGGGGACCTTCGACTACCCGAACATCGGTCTGTCGCTCTATTCGTCGGCCTATCTGACGCATGAGAAACCGAACGTGCTGGTTGTCGGGCTCGGCGGCGGCACCGATATCATCACGGCGCTCCACAACGGCGCCTCATCGGTGACCGGGGTCGAGATAAACAAGGCGATGATCGCGGTGACGCGCGACCATTACGCCGACTATGTGGGACGCCCCTATCAGGACCCGCGGGTGACCGTCGTCCACAGCGAAGGGCGCAGCTTCATCCGCCGTTCGCCCGACCGTTACGATATCATCCAGCTCTCGGGGGTCGACACCTGGACGGCGCTCGCCAGCGGGGCGTACGTTCTGAGCGAAAGTTATCTCTACACCACCGACGCCATACGCGAATATCTCGACCATCTTTCGCCCGACGGCACCTTATCCATCATCCGCTGGCTCTTCTGGCCGCCGCGCGAAACGCTGCGCCTCTGTACCGAGATGGTCGAGGTGCTCCGCTCGATGGGATTCAGCGAACCGGAGAAACATATCGTCCTCATCGGCGACGGCGCGTTGGGTGCGGTGCTCGTCAAGACCCGCCCCTTCACCTTCGTCGAGATCGCCCAGATAGAGGAACGGACCAGCGACACACCCAGGAACCGCATCATCTACGCCCCCGGCTTCGAAGCGCCCGAAGGCTATTGGGAACCGGTCTTCCGGAAGCATCCCTTCCCGCTGTCGGAGGGAGTCGATCACATCCGCAATTCCTTCCTGCGTTATTTTGATGCGGTGTCGCGCGGCACCGAGACCGATTTCATCCGCTCCTACGAATACGACATCACCCCGGTCAACGACGACAAGCCCTTCTTCTTCCATTACTACACATTGAAGCACCTTTTCACCACCGATTGGGGCGGCGGCGGATCGCTCGTCGACAAGATGCCGGTCGGCATACTCGTCCTGCTCCTGTCGCTCGTACAGTCGCTCCTCTTCTCACTGCTGCTCATCGTCGCGCCGCTCTTCTTCATGGGAGCGAAAGAACGGCTCTATTCGCCGCATCTCCAGATACTCTACTTCTCGATGCTCGGCATCGGGTTCATGTTCATAGAGATAGCGCTCATCCAGCAGTTCGTCCTGTTCCTCGGCAACCCGTCGGACGCGATAGCGGCGAGCATCGGGATACTGCTGCTGTGCGCCGGGATCGGGGCGCTTTTCAGCAAACGGTTACTCATCCGCTTCGGCGACCGTCGACTGCTCAAAACGCTCGCGGTCATCATGCCGCTCCTCGTTCTCGGGTACGCTCTGTTCGTGCCGTGGTTCACTCACCTGTTCCTCGATACCGCCTTCGGACTGCGCCTGTTCATATCGTTCCTGCTGCTCGCACCGCTCGGCTTCATGATGGGCATCTTCTTCCCGACGGGGCTTACCATCGTCGGCGAGAAGAACGCCGGTTTCATACCGTGGGCCATGGCGGTCAACGGCGTCGCGGGCGTGGTGAGCTCGATACTCTCCATCATCCTCGCGATGGCCTACGGTTTCACCTTCGTCTTCACCCTCGCCGCCTTCTGTTATCTTGTCGCGGCGGCAAGCATGCACCGCTTCGTCAAGAAGCATGTCTAGGGTATAAGTTCTAGATCAGCGAACAACCGCAGCCGTCGTCTTCGTTCACCGGATTGATGGCGTCGTCAGCGACCGTTTCGTCCGGGACAACGGTCGTATCCGGTTGACCCGACTGGTCGGTCGGATCGGACTGATCGGGCTGTTCATCTGTGGTCGTGTCGTCGGTAACGGTGTTGTCGGTGACCGTGTCGTCGGTGACCGGTGTGTCATCGGCGACCGTATCATCGGGCACGGTATCATCAGACATCACATCATCGTCGGTCACGGTGCCGCCCGCGACGCAGATGCCGTTCCAGCAATCTCCTTCGCCGCAGTCCTCGGGACCATCGCACTCCGGCGTTCCGCCGCACAGGCCGTTCTTGGCGTTCTCGACCATCGCCTGCACATTGAGGACCCCGGCACCGTAGCACTCCTCTGCCGACCCATGGATGCAGTCCTGCGTTCCCGCGCTTGCCGAACTCTTGACACAGGCGATGACCTCGGCATGCGTCAGATACGGTGCGACCGAGAGCATCAACCCTATCGCACCGCTCACTACCGGCGCGGCGCCCGAGGTGCCGTTGAAGAACTTGGTATAGCTCTGATCGGGCAGGTCGTTCATGAAGTGCGGGTTGTAGCCCATGCCGGCGGCGGTCCAGTCGGTCGTGACCAGTCCCTTGTTGTCGACCATATCAAACCCCGACGGCGCCGCGATGTCGATATAAATACCGTAGTTCGAGTAGTCGGTGATGTCGCCGGTCGAGCGGATCGCCGATACCACGAGGATCTCGCCGTGAAGGTTCTTGAAGTTATCGTTCCACTGGGTGTCGCAGGCCGAGTTGCCGGCGCCGAAGACCATCACTGTCCCACGGCCGCCGCGACCGTTCGTCTTGCCGTAGGCGACCGCCTCGCCGGCGTAGTTGTCGTACGGGATGTTCGACTTGCAGGCATCGCCGTCCTTGTCCTGATTGATGACCCACGAATTGTTGATGACCCATGCGCCGTTGTCGACCGTCCAGTTGAGCGCCGCGAGTTTGCGGTCATTGGGAATGTATATCTCGTTACCGAAATACTTGACCGGCAACAGGCCGCAGTTCCAACAGACGCCGGCAACGCCGAAGCCGTTGTTGCCGTTGGCCACGGCGACCCCCGCCACCGCAGTGCCGTGGGCCCGCGAATAGGCGGTCATGTTGGTGCCGCCCAGAGCGGGATCGACATACGGCTCGGTGGCGGCGGAACTGTTCCCCCTAAGGGTGTGAGCGGGCAGGGCGGGCTG
>Ga0074195_1003737_pt1 | contig 13706 bp, 7 predicted proteins | sample EPASupsiteHSE623_FD_64525 | JGI IMG/M metagenome (GOLD analysis project Ga0074195, IMG submission 64525) | Bioremediated contaminated groundwater from EPA Superfund site, New Mexico - Sample HSE6-23 | ecosystem: Environmental > Aquatic > Deep subsurface > Groundwater > Contaminated ...
TGACCGTAATCACCCTTCCGTTATTATATGGAGCACAGGAAATGAAGTGAATGACCAGAACAATCCTGCGCTCTCACAAAGCCTGAGAACAATCGTTAAATCGGAAGATAACACCAGACCCGTAACCATGGGATGCAACTGGGACGAATCAGGCACAAACGGTTTCCAGAAAACCCTGGATGTATTCGGAATAAACTACCGCTTGTTCAGGTATGATGCTTTTTTTGCCTTGAAAGACAATGCTGACCTGCCTTTTCATTCAAGCGAATCAGCATCAACGGTTAGCTCAAGGGGCGAGTATTACTGGCCTGTTTTCGAGGGTGATCTGGATAAGAATCTGCCGGGGAAAGGCATATTCCAGATCACATCCTATGATGTGGCTTATCCCGGCTGGGCAACAACCGCTGACCAGCAATGGACACTGATGGATAAGTATCCTGCAGTTTTTGGCGAGTTTGTATGGACAGGGTTTGACTATATCGGAGAACCTACTCCTTATAGTGGTGATCTTACCGGCGTGAAACCGGAATCAGGATGGTACGAAAGAACCAGGAAGATGCTTGAAACCCAAGGTGTCAAAGAAGTACCATCGAGAAGCAGCTATTTTGGTATCATTGACCTGGCAGGTTTTCCAAAAGACCGTTACTATCTGTATCAATCCAGATGGAGAGCCGATCTTCCCATGGCTCATATCCTGCCTCACTGGAACTGGCCTGAAAGAAAAGGACTGGTAACCCCTGTTCACGTATACACATCGGGTGATGAAGCTGAATTGTTCCTAAATGGCAAGTCACTCGGCAGAAAGAGCAAGGGCCAATATGAATACCGTCTCAAGTGGGATTCTGTTGTTTACCAGCCCGGTGAACTTAAGGTTGTGGCATACAAAAACGGAGTCAAATGGGCCGAAGCCAACATGGTTACAACAGGAAAAGCCTCTCAGTTATCTGTAACAGCCGATCGTTCAACCGTCAGCGCCGATGGTTCCGATCTGATCTTTATTACTGTCAGAATCGAGGATAAAAATAAGATGCTTGTGCCACAAAGCAGCAACCTTGTGAATTTCAGCATTGAAGGACCCGGAAAAATCGTCGCTGTCGACAATGGTGATGCAACCAGCCACGATCCATTCCAGGCATCCTACAGAAAAGCATATAATGGAATGTGTCTTGTAATCGTGAAAGCCGACAAGGGTGCGACGGGTAAATTTACTGTCAAAGCAGAATCGAAAGGATTGAAAGCTGCTTCGGTGGAAATAAAAATTGGTGACTGATTTCGCCCTTTCGCATACAATTCTTTTTTTGTGTTGAATATGAAATTTTATTGTTTTTAGATTTGGAATTACTACTGATGCGTTAAAAATTGATTGTTAATTAAACTATGTAGTTCTTTGACATTTTGATTGACTTGTAACATTGAAGATTTAAATTGTATTGTAAAAAGCACGGAGTGCTTGAACGTGAATAGCGCCGGGTGCAACCCGGTGGAAACATAGAATGTTGTTATATCAACCACGTTAGTGGTTGAATTATCGATAGATGTGTTATTCGAATCATGTATATTCAACCACTCCGTGGTTAGGGAGGACAGGCTTGTATGATACACCGGGTTGCACCCGGCGCTATTCAAATCGAGCCGCTCCGCGGCTAAAAACGAACCTGCACAAACAAACACACTTACCTGAGTTCCTGATATAGCCTATTTGTTTCATTTCTCCGGCATTGTAAGTCGCAGCAAATTCATCTTCCTTGGCTTGAATTTCTTTTTTTATTTATGTTTTTGGATTCAGCCTAAAAAATTATATAAAATAGTGGAACATACAATGAAAGCAAACGCAGATTCTCAGAAAAGTCACCCCTATTGCGTTTGTGTCGGCCGAGTGAAGCCTTCGCTTTTTTGAAGCCTTCATGTTTTTTGGACAGTGAAAAATTAGATATTATTATTTACTGGCAGTTATCATTGAAATTTTAATGTAAATTTAGCTCCCTTATTTGGCGCAGCGTTCACTGAAATTGTGCCGTTGTGATTTTGCATTATTTGCTTTGATAAACTTAATCCTATCCCCGAACCATTTTCTTTGGTTGTATAAAACGGTACAAAAATATCTTCCATAATATCATCGGATATCCCAATTCCATTATCTTCAACTTGAATTATTGTACCCCCATCACCATAGAATGCTTTCAGGTGAATCGTTCCGTTCTTCTTATCGGATAAAGCTTCGCTGGCGTTTTTTATCAAATTGATCAGAACTTGCTCAACCTGGGCATAGTCTCCTGACAGTGCAATATCATCAGGATAAACATTTGCAATAATTTTTATGTTGTTTGAAATATTTGATTCCATGAGGAGTTTGCATTTCCCGAACAGACTATCAATAGTGAATTTGCATAAATTAGGTTTTGGTAATGATGTTAGGCTTCTGTATTTATCCACAAAATCCAATAATCCCTTTCCTGTTTCTTCAATGGTATTTAACCCGGAAAGTGTTTTAGATATTATTTGATGATTAATTTTTTCCGGCAGAACAGGATTTTCGTTATCCCTGTTTTTAAAATATCCTGAAATCACTGAGGTAAGAGAAGTAATTGGACTTATGGAATTCATGATTTCATGGGTTAACACCCGTATTAATTTTTGCCACGAATCCAATTCTTTTTTATCGAGTTCATTGGTAATATCCTGGAATGAAACCAATTTTATTACATTGTTATCAAACTTAAACTCAACGGCCTTTATTAAGACACTTTGTAAAAGATTATCAATTGTAATTTTATGCAGTATTTCCTGCCCCGGTCTTATGGTATTGATGATCTTAAACAGCTCATCATTCTTCATTTCAATAGATGACAATTGCCTGGGTTGTTGAATATATAAATACCTTTTCACGGCACGGTTATATATTTCTATTTTTCCACTATTATCAAATGATAGTAGTCCAATATCAACATGGTCAACAACACTTTGTAAGAAATGGCTTGTTCTCTCATTTTCAATTTTAACATTCTGAATGATCGTATTTAAATAATTCATTCTTGCATGCAAATTACTGAATGCGTTATTCTTTATATTTTCAGAAAATCGAACAGATGAGTCATGATCCTGAACCGATGAAAAGAATTTTTCCAGATACGCATTTGTTTTGTTAACCTGATTTACCAGTAACCAGGCTTGTAACACGATCAGAAAAATAATGCCTGTCAATGTATAATAGTATCCCTGGTCAAGATGATGAAATATTATTCCTAATACCATACAGGATAAAACAATAAAAGTTACCCGGATGAGGACATTGATGAAGAATTTATTTAATACCATGGTTATAGTTTTCTACAGGTTATACTTTTGCATTTTGTTGTACATGGTTTGTCGCGCTAATCCCAATTCTTTTGATGCTTTCAAAACATTTCCGTGATTATTTCTCAGCGCAATTTGAACAGCTTGTTTTTCTATTTCAGCAAATGTGTATGGCTCCTGATGGTTTGTTTGTTGTGCCGGATGTGAGATGACAAAATCATCAGGCGTTAATACATCAGAATCTGATAATATGACTGCCTTTTCTACCGTATGCCGCAGCTCCCTGACATTTCCCGGCCAAGTATATTTCATTAGCTTATCGAGGGTTTTGCTGCTGAATTTCAAATAAAATTTCTCGTATTTGCCTGCATACTCCTTAAGGAAATGTTCTGCCAGGAAGACTATATCTTCACCCCGATCCCGTAAAGGAGGAACTTCAATCACAATAGTGTTAATCCGGTAATATAAATCTTCGCGAAAGAGATTCTTCGAAACCATTTCTTCCAGATCTTTATTGGTTGCACAGATAAGCCGGATATCAAAAGGGATCGGCGTTTTTGAACCCACCTTGTAAATAACACGATTTTGAATGGCTGTCAGCAGTTTTGATTGCATAGAAAGAGAAAGGTTGCCTATTTCATCCAAAAACAGCGTGCCCCCCGAAGCCGTTTCAAACCACCCGGTTTTATCTTCTCTGGCATCGGTAAATGCCCCTTTAATATGCCCGAACATTTCACTCTCAAATAAGGTTTCGGTAATTGTGCCCATATCAATGCTAATGAAAGCCTCATCAGCCCTGTGCGAATTGTTATGGATATCCTTAACAATTAATTCTTTCCCGGTTCCATTTTCGCCAATAACCAACACATCTGCATCTGTCCTGGCCACCTTTTTCATTACCTGCAGTACCTTTTCCATTGCTTGTGATTTACCAATCAAAGGGCCATATTGGTTAATAATCCCTTTGTTTAACTGTTTTTGTCTGTCGCGAAGCTTTTTATTCTCAACCTTTGATTGCCTGAGTTTAAACGCTGCCTGCAGGGTAGTAATCAGTTTATTATTGTCCCACGGCTTTACTACAAAATCAGTGGCGCCCTCTTTTATAGCCCTTACAGCCAAATTAACATCGGCATAGGCAGTTATCATCACCACAACGGCGGAAGGGTCTGATTTCAATATACGATTAAGCCAGTATATACCTTCATTGCCTGTATGAACACCTGCTGAAAAGTTCATGTCCAATAGGATGACATCAAACTCCTCCTTATTTATACAGTTGGTGATCTGATTGGGATTTGATAACCCAGTAATACTTTCAAATTCAGGTTCAAGCAGTTGAATGAGTGCTTTTAAAACCTGCTTATGATCATCAACAATCAACAACTTGCCTTTCATCTTAAAATGCTTAAAACATTCAATTAATGTCTATATTATGGATAATAAATGTCCTTATATTAGACAAATATAGAAAATATATTTCTTCATTATTACTTAAACAACTAATTTTCAGAAAGAAAAAAATACTGGTATAATAATTGAAATTATAGTTGAAATCCCTAAATTGAAATGATTATGATCAAAACAAATAATTTGACTAAGATTTTTCGCATGGATGAAGTGGAGACCACAGCCCTGAATAATATAGAATTTAATGCTGAACAGGGAGAATTTGTCGCTGTTATGGGTCCTTCGGGCTGCGGAAAATCTACGCTGCTTAATATCATTGGATTGCTTGACAATCCTTCAAACGGGAAGTATTATTTTATGAACAAAGAAGTCTCCCAGTATAAAGAAAGCCAGCGTACTGATCTTCGCAAGGGTAATATTGGGTTTATCTTTCAGAGTTTTAACCTCATAGACGAGTTAACCGTCTTTGAAAATGTAGAATTGCCGCTGCTATACCTCAGGATGTCTTCAAAAGAAAGAAAGAAAAAGGTGAACGATGTACTGGAAAGAATGCAGATATCTCATCGTAAAAATCATTTCCCACAGCAATTATCAGGAGGCCAGCAACAACGTGTGGCAATAGCCAGGGCAGTCGTTACAAATCCACGGCTTATTCTGGCCGATGAGCCGACAGGAAACCTTGACTCTGCCAATGGAGAAGAAGTTTTGAAATTACTGGAAGAATTAAATCATGAAGGAACGACAATTGTTATGGTTACTCATTCTCCCGGTCATGCCGAAAGGGCCCATCGCATTGTACAACTGTTTGATGGACATATTGTGACGGAAAATATTAAGAAGAAGATATAATAGGGACGAGGGACAGGGGGAAGTTTTTCTATCCTCGTAGAGGATATATTATTGTAGTATAACAACATGTAGAAATACAACAACCTCGTAGAGGTTGAATTATAGAATTTGTCAAACACCAATTGCGAGTAACCATGATCAGGAACTACTTCAAAACAGCCCTTCGGAATATCAGAAGATATACCATACATTCCATTCTGAATATATGTGGGATGGCCATAGGCATGGCCTGTGCATTTTTACTCCTTTTATGGGTGTGGAATGAGGTCAACTTTGACCGGTTTCACAAAAATGTGGATAATTTATATCGGGTGACAAGTACAGTAAATTATGGCGGGAGAACACATCATCACGCCACCACTCCATTTCCGCTGGCCGCTGCTCTGAAGGAAGAATATCCGGAAATCATCAGGTCTACAAGATACCATAATATGCAGGTGTTTTTCAGAAAAGGAGACGATAAAATAAATGGACAATGTGCATTTATTGATAAAGATTTCTTTGAAATGTTTGATATCGGGTTTATTCACAGAGAGAAATCAACAGCCTTAACCAGACCTTATGAAATTCTTATTACCGAAGATTTGGCATACAAATATTTCGGTGAGGAAGATCCTCTGGGAAAACTTATAACCAAATGGCCAAATGAGATATTCACAGTCACCGGAGTGATAAAGGATTTACCCCGCAATAGCTACTTTTACTTTGACTGCATTGTTTCCAATGAATTATATAGCACAAATTATGGGAAGGTCAATGCTGACAGCTTATGGGGATGGCAAGATGTCTTCAATTATACATTTATTGAGATTTTGGAAGGGACAGACAGCAAATTTACTGGAGAAAAGATCAAGAACATCATTCAAAGAAAAAGGAGCGGAGCAAATGCTGAAATTTTCCTTCAAAACATCAGGGATATCCATTTGAATTCACGAAAATATGAAGGTGATATAGCAACAGGTAATATTGAGTATGTAAAACTTGCAAGCCTTCTTGCCATATTAATATTAATCGTTGCCTGCATAAACTTTATGAATCTTCTTACCGCACAATCCTCCGGCAGAGCAAAGGAAATAGGGATACGTAAGATGGCCGGGGCAAACAGACAAAAAATAATGGTTCAATTTTTAGGTGAGTCGCTGCTGATCGTATTTGTCGCTCATATCATTGCCATGATTCTGGTTGAATTGTTGCTACCAGGGTTTAATAACCTTATGCACGCAAAGCTGGAAGTCAATTACCTGAGTACAGGTTTATACTTGGGTTTATTCGTTGTGGTATTATTTTGCGGATTATTGGCAGGTAGTTATCCCGCATTGTATTTATCGTCATTAAAGCCCTTGGCTACCATCAGGGGCATGATCTATGATAATCCGGGCAAAGCCAGATTCAGAAAAACCCTTGTGATTTCACAGTTCGCATTGTCATTCCTCTTTATTATATGTACTATCATTGTGAGAAACCAGCTTGAATATATGTTCAATATAGACCTTGGCCAGAACATTAATAATATAGGCTATTTTGACATCCCTGAAGGTGTGCGTCGAGAAACTTTGAAAAACGAACTCAGCAATATTCCTTATATTTTGGGGGTAACCATTACAGGCAATCAAAATGTTCTCAACAATTACTCATTTGTAAGTGAGGTAAACTGGAGAGGTAAGAAAGAAGGTGACGAAGTCTTGTTTAGCGTTCTGAATGCTGACAAGGATTATGCAAAAACTTTTCGAATTGGGCTGAAGGAGGGGAATTTTTTATCTACAAATGAATTTTCAACAGATACAACCACCCTTGTGGTTAATGAGAAAGCTGCAGAAATAATGGGTTTTGAAAATCCCATCGGTGAAGTTGTATCAGACAAGAATGGATATCAATTCAGAATTGTTGGAGTAGTAAAAAATTTCCATTTTAAAACATTACACTCCGCAATTGAGCCGCTTGTAATATCACCAATACCTCCACCTACCAAGGGTGGTAAATGTTTCATCAAAATGAACCCTGATCATATTCCATCAACACTAAATTCAATTAGAAGTGTATTAAAGACTTTAAATCCTGATTATAGCCTTGATTTAAAATTTCTCAAAGATGATTTTAATAATCTGTACTTTGTAGAACGCGTTGCAGCCACCGTACTAGGATATATGACGTTCCTGGCAATTATCATCTCCTGCCTCGGATTGATAGGATTATCAACATATATGACCGTGCGTAGAACAAAGGAGATTGGTATACGAAAAGCAAACGGAGCGAAATCCTTCGAAATTTTTTCCTTACTTTCAAAAGACTATATTAAACAGGTGATGATCTCATTTATCATTGCCAGTCCTGTTGCCTGGTATGCCACGAATATCTGGTTGCGGAGTTATGTTTACCGGACAAACATAGGTTGGTGGGTATTTGCTTTGGCATTGGTAATTGTAATGGTAATCACTATGCTGACAGTAGGTTTTCAATCGTATAGAGCAGCGAATAAAAACCCGGTGGAAGCACTGAGGTATGAGTAAATGAGATAATTTGATAATTTGATAATTTGAAAATGGGGGGCCAGGACTTAATACTGGGAGACCCGAAGTCTAAACAACCAGAATATGACAAGGAATTATTTGAAAAAAGCCAATTATAGTTTCACTGCATTCATTACCGGTATGCTTCTTACAGTTTTTTCATGTATTGAAGAAAATTATGATATAGCGGGAAAGGTTCTTGATGTACACACCAAAGCTTCCATTCCGCACAGGAAAATTATTGTTCAGGCAATGGTAAAAAGCGGAAACAAGGATATACCTGTTTATAATGGAGAATTTTCAACTGACAGCTCCGGATGTTTCACATATGCCATGAAGAAAATCGAGAATGTAACTTCATATAACTTTTGCGTTATCGGTGATTCGGCTTATGCATATTCAAACACCGAATTGGACCTGACTGAACTCAAAAGATATGGTAGATTTTTATGTTTCAATCTGAATAAACTGACAGATATAACCATAACAATAGATAGTAAAAGTAGCATTCCTGTTGATGATGAAGTCCTCTATTTGTCATGGAAATCGGATGGAATAGATGGCAAAATTCTGTATCCATATAAATTAAAAAACCACTCATTTACCTCTTCAAATTCAGTGCTGAAATGGACTGGAGGAGATATAAAATCAGAAATTAAAACGAAGGTATTTGCAGATAAAAAAACAATTGTACGATGGGAAATATTCAGGAATGGAAAAATGAAGGTAGTTACTGATACCATTTTTTGCATGAGAGATGTGGCGAATTATGTTCGGTTTGAATATTAGCCGGAATTCATTTAACTTCTTAAATCTTAAATCGGTGTTCCTTGTTCGATATTGATTTAAAACACCGAACAAGGAACACTGAACATCGAACACCGAAGACTTAGAAGACTATCAGACCAAAAAATATGATCAGGAACTACTTTAAAATAGCCTTTCGGAATATCAGAAGATATACTGCCCATTCCATTCTGAATATAAGCGGCATGGCCATTGGCATGGCCTCTGCAATTTTAATATTTTTATTGGTACAGGATGAATGGAGCTATGACCGGCATTTCGAGAATGCCGATAATTTATACCGTATAATTCAAAACGGAGATCCTTTAGAAGAAGGTGGCTCTCCGTCAGCGATAACACCTGCACCATTAGCAAAAGCCCTGAAAGAAGAATATCCTGAAATTATCAGATCTTCAAGATGTGGCTTTGGTTCCCTGTTATCCTTTAAAATGGGAGATGAATTTATAGAAGAAACCGCTGTCCCTGTTGATAATGACTTCTTAAAAATGTTCCATATTGAGTTTATCGCGGGTGATATCCATAACGCTTTAAACGCGCCCAACAATATTGTTCTCACAGAAAAAATAGCAAAGAAATATTTCGGTAACGAATATCCGATTGGCAAAACATTGAAAATGGCCGAATCTAATGAAATATATACAATAACGGGAGTTGTAAAGAACCCGCATAATAGTCACCTCTTGTTTGACTTATTGATTCCAATTAAGCTCAGAAAAGAATTTGAAAGTCTTAAAAGCGATATGCAAATATCTTGTTATAATTATGTTGAGCTAAAAAAAGGAACCGACAGTAAAATAGTTAATGAAAAAATCCGAAATTTTTTAAAAGATCATTCCAGTGGAATGGCTTTTATGATTTCCCTTCAAAACATTAAAAAGATCCATTTGTATTCTTCAGGAAAATACGCACAAGATATTAAAGGCCATGGGGATATTACTTATGTAAGAATTATGTGCCTCATTGCTGTTTTTATTCTTCTTATTGCCTGTATCAATTTTATGAACCTTTATACTGCCCAATCTGCCAGGAGGGCCAGAGAAATTGGTTTACGCAAAGTGGCAGGAGCAAATAAAAGAAAAATATTTGTTCAATTTATTGGAGAATCTCTGTTGATTGTATTTGTGGCCCATATAATAGCTATGATTTTAGTTGAATTGCTGCTGCCCGGCTTTAATAATCTTGTCGGCAAACAACTGGATGTTGACTATCAAAGCGCTAATTTATATTTGGGTTTAATTGCCGTTATTTTATTTTGCGGTATTTTGGCCGGAAGTTATCCGGCATTGTATTTGTCTTCTTTAAAGCCACTGAATACAATAAAGGGTGTAATTAATAAAAATCCCGGCAATGCACAATTCAGAAGAGTTCTGGTTATTATCCAGTTTTCCTTGTCAGTCTTGCTTATCATATGCACATTAATTGTTGGAAATCAGCTCAACTATATTCAAAAAAAGAGTCTTGGATATAATAAAGATAACATAGGTTATTTTGCGAGTCACACCCGACCTAAAGGCTCCATTCTTGAAGACTTAAAAAAAGAGCTTTTAAACAATCCAGATATAGTCAATGTAACCCGAGGCAATAATCCTGTCAATGGAGGGAATAGTATAAATGGTTTTAATTGGACAGGAAAAAAGGATAGTGAATATATTTCATTTTATATTTTAAATTGTGATGCAGATTATGCCAAAACCTTTCATCTTGATCTTGAGAAGGGACGTTTCTTTTCTTCTGAATTCTCAACGGATTCTTTTGCAGCAGTAATTAATGAAAGTGCAGCAGAAATCATGGGATTAAAGGATCCAATCGGGGAAATTATATCAACACCATGGGAATCTAAATTACATATCATTGGCGTAGTAAAGAATTTTCACTTTAGATCAATGCATTATAAAATGGAACCGCTCATTATGACATTAAATCCGGATATCGAATTTTTTATCCGGATGAAGCCCGATAGAGTACCATCAATTGTTTCTTATATTAAGAAAACTATACAATCATTTGATCTGTCTTATTTCCTGAAATTTCATTTTTTGGCTGATGATTATGACAACCTCTACCGGACAGAACAAAGAATGAGTAAAATATTTGGTTATTTTTCTTTCCTGGCAATCATCATTTCATGTCTTGGGTTGATAGGATTATCTTCATTTTTGACGGAGCGACGTACAAAAGAAATCGGGATAAGGAAAGTTAATGGTTCTAAATCAATTGAAATATTTTCGCTTCTGTCAAAAGAATATATAATATGGGTAATGATCTCAATTATAATTGCATGCCCCATTGCCTGGTATGCCATGCATAATTGGCTTCAAAATTTTGCATACCGGATAAATATGAGATGGTGGGTATTTGCGATGGCAGGTGTTATTGCATTGGTTGTTGCACTGCTGACAGTAGGCTTTCAATCGTATAAAGCTGCAAGCAAAAATCCGGTTGAAGCGCTGAGATACGAGTAAATGTGCTAATATGCTAATGTGCTATCAATCAATCTCATTTTATTCTACAAACAGTCCACACCTATGTTACTTTCATCAGATCCAATAAGCCTTTTAATATCTGTAATAGGTCGCCAGGCTGACCTGTTAATAGATTTATTTACCGAATTAATTCAAACTGCATGCAAGAGGCCTATATAGGATAGCCTGTGTAAATCCCCTCAAGCCCATTTCACCCCATGCCACCGCTGTGCCTTCGCGTAGACGCTCCGGCGAAGCAAGGCCAGCGGGGGATATCGTTTTGTCTTTCTTCACTCATCACTCATCACCCGTCACTCCTCACTTGTCCCTCGTCCCTCGTCCCTCGTCCCTTGTCCCTCCTCACTCCCTACCCCGCCCAGCTCTCCCGATCCAGACTCCTGTAATTAATCGCCTCCGCCAGGTGGTGGGGTTCGATATCCCTGCTTTCTTCTAGGTCCGCAATGGTACGCGACACTTTGAGGATGCGGTCGTAGGCGCGGGCCGACAGGCCCAGTTTTTCCATGGCATTCTTCAGCAGCATGCTGCCTTCGCTGCTGATGACACAATGTTCGCGCATCAGGGAAGGAGTGAGCTGGGCGTTGCAATGGATTCCCTCGTGGTTATGATACCGCTCCTGTTGTATTTTCCGGGCTTTGATCACCCTGTAACGGACTGTTTCACTGGGTTCCGAAGGTCGCAGTTCCGACAGCTTGTCGAATGGCACCGGTACCACCTCTATATGGATGTCGATGCGGTCGAGTAACGGTCCGGAGATGCGGTTGAGGTATTTTTGCACCACCCCCGGGGAACACACACAATCCTTTTCAGGATGGTTGTAAAACCCGCAGGGACAAGGATTCATAGAGGCCACAAGCATGAAGCTCGCAGGATATTCAATGGAGAATTTGGAACGTGATATGGTGATATTCCGGTCCTCCAGCGGCTGCCGCATCACCTCCAGCACGGATCGCTTGAATTCGGGCAGTTCATCGAGGAACAACACCCCGTTGTGCGCAAGCGAGATCTCGCCAGGCTGGGGATAAGAGCCTCCGCCTACAAGGGCAACATCCGAAATGGTATGGTGGGGGGAACGATAGGGCCTGCACGTCATCAGCGATGCATCCCTGCCCATCTTGCCTGCTACAGAATGGATCTTTGTGGTTTCCAGTGCCTCGTTCAGCGAGAGCGGAGGCAAAATGGTAGAAATCCGCTTTGCCAGCATGGTTTTACCTGCACCGGGAGGACCAATCATCAGTAAATTGTGTCCCCCGCTGGCCGCAATTTCAAGGGCTCGCTTCACATTTTCCTGTCCCTTCACATCGAGAAAATCCACATCATAATCATTGATGTTGCTGAAGAACTCATTGCGGGTGTCCACCACTGTGGGTTCAATGACCAACCGGCCGGTTAGAAAATCAACGGCCTGGTTAAAATTTTCAACCCCAATGACATCGAGGTTGCTTACCACGGCAGCCTCCCTGGCATTGTGTGAAGGTAGGATGAATCCCCTGAACCCGTTTTTCCGCGCTTCAATGGCAATGGGCAAAACGCCCCTGATGGGTTTTATGCCGCCATCAAGGGACAATTCTCCCATGATCAGGTACTCATCAAGCCCTGGACAGGTGATCTGTCCGCTGGCCGACAAAATACCGATGGCAAGGGGCAAGTCATACGCCGAACCTTCTTTTTTAAGATCGGCAGGTGCCATGTTTACGATCACCCGGCGGCCCGGCATTCTAAAACTGTTGGTTTTGAAGGTGGATTCTATCCTGAACTGGCTTTCCTTGACAGCACTGTCGGGCAGACCAACCAGGTAAAAACTGGCGCCCTGGATAATGTTCACCTCAATGGTAATAATAGCAGCGTTGACGCCGTAAACGGCACCACCGAAAGATTTAACAAGCATGGAAGTAAAGTATTAATTGCCTTTATCTGTTTTGCCTCTTTTTTAACTTCTCATTTCTAGCACGGCGTGTTTCTGCTTCCCTGAGCCATGCACAACCGCATTGTTCAATATCCGTTTCTTCCCTGCAACCGAGATTCAGGTTCAATCCCAATCGTAAATTTACATTTTTTGTATGCATGGGCAAGATAAAACCAAGAATATTATCGGTTACAAAATACAACTGCAGGGGCATTTTACCATAGGCCACACCCAGTCCGACATTGGTGATACTCCTGTGCATAAACGACCAGCTTATACTGGCCTCCAGTTTTTTGGAAGGGCGTGTTAACAGTGAAACAGTAGTGCCGGTCTGGATTTTACCGGGAACAATATGACTGAAAACAAGCAGATTCAAATCAAACTTATTGTTCATTTTATAAGCGGCTCCAAAATAAAGCCTGGGATCCAGAAAATCCAGATAAGGATCATAACCCA
>Ga0074195_1003738_pt1 | contig 13705 bp, 14 predicted proteins | sample EPASupsiteHSE623_FD_64525 | JGI IMG/M metagenome (GOLD analysis project Ga0074195, IMG submission 64525) | Bioremediated contaminated groundwater from EPA Superfund site, New Mexico - Sample HSE6-23 | ecosystem: Environmental > Aquatic > Deep subsurface > Groundwater > Contaminated ...
TCACGCAAAAGATTATTATACACAGAAACAGAAGTCGCCGAAGCGGCACATTTAATCGCTACAGGCACACGGAATTTGAACGCCGCATTAAGCGACATGTGCATCTTTTGTACGGACTCCTCAATGGAATACAAGCCCTGATGATTAGGCGGCGACAAGAGATCGGCTTTTGGAACGCCTCTGATAGCCTGAATGTGTTCCGCCACCTTCGCTGCCGGCAGCAAGCCGCCGTCACCCGGTTTGGCCCCCTGCCCGATTTTAATTAAAATACCTGCCGGATCGGTAACCATATGGGGCATGGCCTTAATAATCCGGTTCCAGCCGAAATGGCCTGATGCGATTTGAATAATGGTGTACTTCAAATACTTTGATTTTAATAATTTAACAGGCATACCGCCCTCACCGGAAGACATCCGAACAGGCAGGCTGTGTTTATCATTCAAATAGGCCGTTGCCAGTGATACCGCTTCCCAGGCCCGGGTTGACAACGCTCCCACTGACATATCACTGAAAATTAGCGGATAGATCCAGCTTACCGGCGGTGTCTTGGCATTAATCTCCAGATTGCCGTCCTTAACGCTGAACGGCAGCTCCTGGGGCAGCAGTACCCGCCCGAACGGAGCCAATATATCAAAGCTGTGCCGTTCAGCATCCAGAGAAGGGTCCGTCATTTGCGAGATACGTCCCACGACAATTTTATCCAACACCCTGTCGGCCATAACATTGGTGCGGCCGCCCCGTTTTATGGGGACTCCGCCGCTGCGGGCCAAAAAGTTTATGCGAGAGTCCTGATTTCTTACCGGCTTAATTGCCTGATTGGGACATACTTTCTCACACATGCCGCAGCCGACACAGGCATTAGCCAGTGATTTTCTCTGCCTAATCACCGGACTTGCCGTATGACGCTGCGATGGCTCAGGCTGATGCCCCGTAGAAACAGTAACCGAGTGTCGTTCCATGGCCGCTTCAATCGCCTGAAATGTACAGGATGCAACACAACTGCCGCACATCGTACAGCGTTCAGGGCGGTATTCGATTTTCCAGGGCAGGTCATTACAGGTTATATCTTGCATTCTTACTGTTTCCATCGTTGCACCTCCATTTCCGGTGTTATTATCACTACTTCCCGTTCATTCGGGTAGATATCCAATTCCCTGTTGCGATGAGGCAGAATTGTATTCAGTCCGCATACTTCCGAAGAGATGGCCATGGTGTCTCCATCACCGCCGATAATAACAGGTCTTAATTTCTTGGAATCACAGCAAGTCATCATACTGCCATCAGGCAGCATGCCAATAATAGTATTGGGTCCGTTAATTTCTAAATGGCCCAGTGTCTGCCGGATTAAATGCAATACGGCTTTATCAGGACGGCTGTCAATTTCATGAAAAGGCAGCGGCGTAATTACGTGCTTATAATATTTAATCGGCCATTTCAACGTTCTAAGTACATAATGCAGCGTATACAGGAAATTCTGCGAGTCTGATTCAAAGCCGATATACCCTTTATTTAATGAACGCTGGTATTCCTTATTTTTCGTGTAGAATGTATTTTCGCCGTTGGCGCACAGTGTATAGCCTTGAATAAAAAATGGGTGCGCGGCATACCGGACAATATCATAATTCGTATTCTGCCGGCACTGAACGACGATATTTTTGGCAATCATGTCACCTGAATCATCCCACAGGCGAAAATAGGTGGCAATATCACGAGGATCGCCAATCTCCTTTAAGGTCAGCACATCAGGCCAAAAGGAATATACATATCCCTGGACATCCTTTTCCAGCAAAGCCCTTACAGCTAAGCGGGTCTCAGTAAGTAACTCTTCTTTTTCTTCCTTGCTGGCTTTCTTAAAATACTCGGGATAGTCATATACCTTAAATATATAATGCGGCATGGCCTGAATATCAAGGCCCGGCACCTTATTCATTCTCGGCACCCATTCATAAATAGCAATAAAGCCGCGCGTTTCCATATAATTTTCTACCAGATTTGCGCCCTTTTGCGTACAAGCCAGTGACATCAGCGGTTTATCCTTATAGTCGGCAAAAACGCCACCTAAATCTTGAATTACCATGGCGAACCCCGAATTGTCATGTCCCTCCTGCTGCGGAATCATCAGCTTTAGGGCCTGCGACGGATGAAAGTAGTGTTTGCTTTTAATAGCACCTATCCTGCACACAGTTCTCACCTCTCCTGCCTACTTAATTTTTAAAATAATAAAAGCCCCAGGGGGAAGCACCGGACAAAATCCGGGACTTTCCGCTAGGGCTTTTTCTTCCCACGGTGTAACGTGCTGCCACGTCTAGTGCCGCTCGGTCCAGCCCGCCGTTGCGCGGAACCCTAGGCACACTCCCATTAGATATTTGTTTTTCTACGGTAGATTTGCGAAACATTATTGCGTAAAGATGCAACTGCTTATTTTATTATAAGAATGTTGATTCACTGTGTCAATATACATTTATTTATTAAGTTTATTCTGATAAATTCTTCAAACCCTGTATTGTGTGGAAAGGAGGACATAGTCATTTTGTATATTTATGCATTTATTTTTGTCTTTAAACCTGTATATTTTTTATTAAAGTGTTAACTATATCAAATAATTCAACTACTAGCGGCAGTAATCTGTCTATAAAATAAAAATGCATACTGTTAACAATGTATTGAATTGTTTTTCTGTATACAAAATATCTTTGTCTGTAAGGCAACAAAGTCAGCAAAAAAATTATTATTAGTTCCGGTTTTATCCGGCGTATCTTTCCTTCATTTGTATAGCAAGTGTAAAAATCGTTAATACTGGTAATAAAATACAGCAAGGAGTTTCGCCTATGCTTACTACTATTTTCAACTTTCCTAAGAGCGCGCCTGTAAAAAACGAACAAAAGTTTAATGTTCATCAGCCTACCACCATGTATGATATTGCTAATTGCGTTCGCGACATTGCACGGCAGGCTGCTGCGGAAAGCAAAGAGCTCCTCGTGCTCTGTATTGGAACTGACCGCTCAACAGGTGATGCCCTGGGACCGCTGACTGGCAGCAAGCTAAAAACACTTAACCAGCACCATCACATTTTCGGAACTCTTGATGATCCCGTCCATGCAACTAACCTGATCGCCACACTTAACTTCATTCAGTTAAACTATCCTAGTCCTTTTGTTATCGCTATTGATGCCTGTCTGGGAAAGCTGGAAAGCGTCGGCTACGTATCATTAGGCTACGGGCCGGTAAAGCCGGGGGCAGCGGTCAATAAAGAACTGCCTTCTGTCGGAGATGCTTACATCACCGGTATTGTCAATGTTGGCGGTTTCATGGAGCATATGGTGCTGCAAAGCACCCGCCTGAATCTAGTTGTTAAAATGGCGGATGCGATTGCACACGGCCTGGCCTTCGGCTTAAGCTCATATCGCCATTGATCTCCTTTTCCAATTTAAACATCCCATAAAAATAGCAAGAGCTTCCGGCAATCCGGAAGCTCTTGCTATTTTTGCCTGTTATAACTTTTGCAGCTCAGCTAAAATATCGGCAGCACTTTTACCGGCTGCATCAATTACCGGCACATCTGTCAATGCCGTCTCAAAATTCATTAGATTATTATCTGCTCCGCTTACCACCACGGCATCCACAGTATCCAGACTGCTTTCATCGAGATCAACGACCTCATATCCTTTATTCTCTAAAAAATCGGCTAACCGGGTCAGGCTTTTTTCTACTGCAATCAATCCATTCATAGTTGCACCTCATTTTTTTCAGTTGTTAACTTAACTGTTCATTTAGGGCATCAGCCACTTGCTGCGGAGTTTTACCGGCAGCATTAACAAGAACAGTGCTTCCGGCAGTCCGGTAACGTTTAGCTGCTGCCGCAGCCATACCGGAAAAAATCACTGCCTGTACAGGACGGACACATTCGGCCATATCAATTATTTCGCAGCCGCAGGTGTTTAAATGTGCTTTGATCTCATCAAGACCGGTTTCAACGGAAACTAGACGCATAATAAAAGCACCTCCTGTATTCATCTACATCGTAGTGTTTACATCGGTGCTGATTTTCATAACTGTTAAGTTTTTGTTTCGCTTAATTTTTATTTTCCTTTGTTTTTTTTTCTTCATTTGCCCGCATTTCACAGGCGCCTTTAAAAATTGCCCCTTCGCCGATAATTAGCGTTCCTGCCTTTATATCCCCAAATACTTTGGCTGAAGAAAGCAATTCCAGTCTTCCGCTAACTTCCATATTACCGGTGACACTTCCGCCAATAATTGCATTTTTAGCTTTAATCAAAGCTTTAACAACACCGGTTTCCCCGATAACGATCTCATTGGAAGTAATAATGTCACCTTCTACTTCCCCATCTATTCTCAACCCGCCGGTAGACGCAATACCGCCTTTCAGTTGTGTCCCCTGTCCAATGAGCGTCCCTACATGATCACCGGAGTTAACGGAAACTCTTTTTGTGCCAAACACGTAAACTTCCCCTTCCTAGCTACAAAAAATTGGCCGGATTTACAGCTTTATCCTTAGCCCGAACTTCATAATGAACGTGTGTACCGGTACTGTTACCCGTACTCCCCATCTTGGCAATGGGCTGTCCTTTTTTAACTGATTGCCCAGCTTCGACCAGCGTTTCCGCATTATGAGCATATAAGGTTTGAATTCCATTACCATGGTCAATTTGCACCAGTTTGCCATATCCGGCATACCAACCGCTAAAAACAACCACTCCGTCAGCGGTTGCGGAGACAGGCGTATTATACTCATCAGCAATATCAATACCGGAATGCCAATCACTGCCCCCTCCCCAGGGCGATCCGCGCCAGCCAAACCGGGAAGTTACTTCACCGCTTGCCGGCCAAATCGAAGGAGTTGCCGCCAACCGGGATTTTTTATCGGAAATCGCATCCTTTAAATTTAATAAGCTTTCTTCACGTACTTTAACACTATCCTGTAAATCTTTGACCAATGAAATCAGCTGTTCAGGCTGTGGTTTTATGACAGGGCCGCCCTGACCGCCTAGACCGGATGAAGGGCGAACAACACCGGAACGGGAGGTCTGAGCCGAGTCTTCACTGCTAACCATGCGCCTGAGTTCGGAGTCTAAGGTATTTAGACGGTTCATATCCTCCTGCAGCACTGCTGTTGCTTTAGCCAGCTCTTCAATTTGCTGCACCTGCACGCCATTTACCTGGCGCAGCTTATCCAGCTCAGCTTTATCACCCTGTGCCACTTGAACTGTATAGCGATAATTTAAAAATACTCCTGAAAGAAAAATGAACGTGATAGCAAGTGCTATCCCCGCGTATTTCAGCAATAGCATGGGTACACGTATACTGTATACTGCCTGTCCCTGGTGAGGAACAACCATCAGGGTATATTCACGGCGTTCCGATTTTTTGACTTTTGAACCTTTTACAGTCACTCGATCACCACCATATTACAAAATCCGACACACATTTATATCTGGGTATACATTCGCCCTATGGTATGATTTTCCTGCTAGCTTGTCCTGTTTTTTTTATTTATATTCCCTCGAACTAACGGCCTTACTAATTGCCGCCTTTTCCTCTGTAGTCAATAAATAAGTAGACTGCCCGTTTACTATTGGCTTTGCATACACCCGCGATTCACTTCTGCCAAACAAACTGGAGACAACTAAGCCGTTGTGGTGCCCATCGAGCAGCGCAATAGCAAAACTTAAATCACTGCCGGTATCAGCAAAGGCATTAAACCGTATTACCCCAACCTTCTGTAAAGAATTATTGCACATTATGTTAATTTCTTTACATTGATTCGATAAGGTATCCACTTTAGCTACAGCTTCTCTGACTTCTGCAATATGCGCATGCAGTAAACGCTCAAGATTTGCCCCCTCCGCTCCCTGCATGAGTGTTTGATAACGGCGGTTCATTTTGGACAGCTTCAAATTAATACTGATAAAAAATAATAAGGCGATAAATATAATAGTAGTCATTCCCAGCAATATATATTGCAAGTTAACCATAATAAAATCATTTATTTGATTAAAATCCACTTTTTAAAACATCCTTCCCAGCAAGCTAAGCTTATGACCATAATATCGTAATGATGGCTGCCAGTGGTATTGCAGGCAGCAGATTGGCAATATTGATTTTTTTTATATCCATTATCATTATTGCAATTCCTAAAATCAGCACACCGCCGGCTGCGGTCATCTCTCTGACGGCACTTTCGGAAAATATGCCGCTGATTTGACTGGCCAGTAAAGTAATTCCGCCTTGATAAAGGAGAATGGACAGACTGGAGAGTGCCACGCCGATTCCCATAGTGGCCGAAAAAACAATTGCCAAAACTCCGTCCAGCATTGATTTGGCATATAAGGTGGAGGCATCACCGGTAAGACCGTCCTGAATGGCACCAACAACAGCCATAGCACCAACACAATACACCAGGCTTGCAGTTATAAAGCCTTCCCCTACATTTCCATAGCGTGTACCGGCCTTTGCCGTTAGCCAGTCTCCCAAATTCTGCAGTCTTGTATCAATTTTCAGTGTTTCTCCCACTAATGCTCCACTGGCAATACTTAAAATTACTATTAGGATATTTTGTGATTTTATCGCCATTTGTACTCCAATAATAAAAGTTGCCATACCAATCCCCTGCATAATTGTCTTTTGGCTTCTTTCGGGAATACCGCGTTTCAGTAATAAGCCGGCCAATGATCCCGCCAAAATTGACGCAGCATTTACCACTGTTCCTTTCATTTCAACCTCCTCCGACCGCTGACATGCTCTGCCACGGCTCTTATTACTGCAGCATTTCACACTTTAGATTTAAAATCCGGCTGCCGGTCGGCGTTAAAGCAAGCTGCTACTCGTCCAGAATCATTTGTGCCAGCGGAAAAGGCCCCAGTGCCCGATACAATATACCATGAATTTTCGCAATTAGTACACCGTAATTCACAATCGGCACCTGTTTTTCTCTCGCCACTGCCAGACGGTATAGCATCTCCCGTCGATTAAGCATACAGGAACCACAGTGCACGATCAGCTGATATTGACTGATACCCTGCGGGAAATCGGTCCCTGAAACCCAGTCAAAATGCAGTTCTCCCCCTACCGTCTGCCGCAGCCAGCGGGGAATTTTTACTTTACCGATGTCATCTGCCTGACGGTGATGCGTGCAGCCCTCTGCTATTAAAACTTTATCCCCCGGCTGCAGCTTATCAATCGCTTTGGCGCCTGCCACCAGAGTCTCCAAATCTCCCTTATGGCGTGCCATCAGAATTGAAAAAGATGTCAGCAATACATTGTCCGGTGTATCGGCATCTACTTTAAGAAACTCCTGTGAATCGGTTACTACCATGCGAGGCGGCTGGTGCAGGTTTGCCAGCGCATCTTTTAACTCACGTTCTTTTACCACCACACAGGAGGCATCATGATCCAATATATCCCGAATTGTTTGAACCTGCGGTAAAATAAGCCTTCCTTTGGGAGCAGCCGTATCAATAGGTACTACCAATACAACCGTATCACCGCCTTGCAATAAATCACCAATAACCGGTGTTCCTTCCCAGTCAGCCGGAGCCTTCTCAATCAGCACCCGTTTTAATTCTTCTATTCCCTGCCTTGTTTGAGCGCTTAGCGAGTAAATTTTGCTATCCAGCTCTTTTTCCCAGAAGGTTAAAAAATCCTGGTTCGGTATGATGATATCAGCCTTATTCATTACCACTACCATCGGAATATTTCTTTTATCGATGCTCCCTTTGAGAGACATTTCAAAATCAGTAATGCCTGCTGCAGGATCAATTACGATAACTGCCAGATCCGTCTTGTTTAAGACCTGCATCGTACGTTCAACTCTCAAGGCTCCCAAGTCGCCCACATCATCAATACCGGCAGTATCAATTATCATAACTGGCCCTAAAGGCAGAATTTCCATGGCCTTATATACAGGATCAGTCGTGGTCCCCGGTATATCCGATACAAGAGCAATATGCTGATTCGTCAATGCATTAATCAAACTCGATTTGCCGGCATTACGGCGACCGAAAATAGCAATATGCAGCCTTGAGCCTTTCGGTGTATTTTGCATACCATATTCCTCTTTTCTATATTATCGAACTATAGACTATTTTTTCCGGTGAAGCGGATGCGTCATTTTTTGCACATCAAAAATAGTTATACATTCTTCACTGCTAACTAAAGCTAATTCTATAGCAGCCTGTCTAACCGGAATTGCATTGTGGTAAGCGTAACGTGCCGCCTTTGTTGCCTGGTCATAACCAACATATGGCACCAGGGCAGCTGCGGTTGCCAAGCTACTCTCCAACAGTTGATTGCATCTTTCCCGATTGGCTTCAATGCCGCGAATACATAATTCTTCAAATACAGCAACACAGCGGTTCAACATGTGAATATTTCCCAGCAAATGATGGGCAATTAACGGTAAAAACGCATTCAACTCCAGTTGTCCTCCCTGCGCGGCCAGTGTAATGGCCGCATCACCGGCAATTACATGAAAAGCAATTTGATTCACTGCCTCGGGAATAACCGGATTCACTTTTCCCGGCATGAGAGAAGATCCGGCCTGTCTCTCCGGCAATCGTATTTCTCCCAGACCAGCTGCCGGTCCTGACGACAACAAACGTAAATCATTTGCTATTTTATTTAAATTAACTGCGAGTGCTTTGATTAATCCTGAAACTTCTACAAAAACATCGGCATTTTGCGTTGTATCGACCATATTTTCAGCCCTGGAAAGGCCAATTTTTGCAAGCTGTCTTACCCGCTCATTAATTAAATAGATATATTTTTGATCGGCATTCAGACCTGTGCCGACTGCAGTTCCACCTAAATTGGTCTGGCGCAGCCGTTCTTCTACTTTATACAGGCGCCATCTGTCGCGGGAGATTGCCTGAGCATACGCACTGAATTCCTGCCCAAGCATAATTGGCACTGCATCCTGTAATTGCGTACGCCCAACTTTAACAATACCGGCAAACTCTGCCTCTTTTTCCTGTAAGCGCTGCTGCAATAGCGCACAGGCTTCACTCAGCGGTTGTAACAACCATATTGCCGCTATTCTTAGCGCTGTAGGATAGACATCATTCGTTGATTGATGCAGATTCACGTGATTAAGAGGGTGAACCAAATGATAATCGCCATGCTCACCTTCCAATATTTCAATTGCCCGGTTTGCCAATACTTCATTAACATTCATATTAGTTGAAGTACCGGCTCCTCCCTGCAACGCATCTACAATAAACTGTTCCTGCCATTGACCTGCTATTACTTCTTCCGCAGCCTGACAAATAGCCTTACTAATCTCAGGGGCTAAATAGCCAAGTTCGCAATTGGCCTGTGCCGCAGCCTTTTTAATTAATGCAAGGGCCTTAATAAGCGTATTATTTACAGCATAACCGCTCATCGAGAAATTTTCCACTGCCCTTACTGTGTGGATTCCGTAATATACTGCTTGCGGAACTTCTCGTTCGCCAAGGAGATCTTTCTCAATCCGAGCTCTTTTATCCATCACCATCACCTGTCATTTTTGTCGTGAGCCTCTGGACGCTGACTTTTTGTTTCACGTGAAACATCACACCACTAATGGTCCCTGCAGCTTACAGGCAGCAGCTTCTGCCTGTGTTCCGCCGAGAGTCTCAATAATGCGTTCCAAATCATCACCTGAGTAAAACTCAATTTCAATTTTACTTTTCAGTTTTCCAGGCTTTATCTTAACTTGTGTTCCCAGGATCATCTTAAGACGGTCTTCCGCCTCCACCAGGAAAAACTCTCTCTTTTCCGGTTGTACTTGCTTTTTCACTCGCGGTGCTGTCGCTAATCGCTTTACTAACTCTTCAGCATCACGAGCAGATAAATCTTCTTCAATAATAATTTCCGCTGCCTCAAGCTGTAGTTCTTCACTCTCAAGCGAAAGAATTGGTCTAGCCTGTCCCATTGATAATGTTCCACGTGAAACAAATTCCTGAACAGTTGCAGTCAGGTTTAGTAACCGGACGATATTGGCAATGTGCGAGCGGCTGCGGCCAATCTTGCGGGCAACTTCTTCCTGTGTCAAGCCGAACTCTTCCATTAGTTTCTTATAGGCAAAGGCTTCTTCTATCGGATTCAAGTCTTCCCGTTGTAAATTCTCTATTAAAGCAATCTCAGTCATTTCGGCGTCGGTATATTCCTTGGTAACTGCTGGTACAGTTTTTAGTCCAGCCAGTTGCGCAGCCCGCCAGCGACGTTCACCGGCAACCAATTCGTAGCCATTTAAAGTCTTTCTTACAACAATGGGCTGAACAATACCATATTGCTTAATCGATTGGGCTAAATCAGCCAATGCCTCTGAATCAAATACCCGCCGGGGTTGAAATTTATTCGCAGTAATCATGGTCACCGGAATATCGGCAGTTGGCCCCATTTGATCATTATTAGCTGTTGATGATGTTTGTATTAATGCATCCAAGCCACGGCCTAATCCACGTTTACTCATCGCCAATCACCTCTTTAGCCAAATCAAAATAAACTTCCGCACCTTTTGATTTCGGATCATAAATCATCACCGGCTGTCCATGACTAGGAGCTTCACTTAAGCGAACATTACGGGGAATAATCGTTTGATAAACCTTATTGCGAAAATGATTTTTCACCTCATCCACAACCTGTATGGAAAGATTGGTGCGGGCATCAAACATTGTAAGGACAACTCCTTCCAAGGTCAGTGAAGGATTTAAATTTTTCTGTACCAATTGTATGGTGTTCATTAACTGCGTTAAGCCCTCCAGTGCATAAAATTCACACTGTATCGGCACCAGCACGGAGTTTGCGGCAGTTAAGGAATTAATTGTTAAAAGGCCGAGTGACGGCGGACAATCAATAAGAATAAAATCATAATTATACTTTATCTTATCCAATGCACGCTTAACTTTTGTCTCACGGGACATAATCGATACAAGTTCGATCTCAGCACCTGCCAACTGGATTGTTGCCGGCAATAATGACAAATTAGGAACCTCTGTTTGAATTGTTAATGATTCAATTGGTACATCATTTACCAGAGCATCATACACGCACCGTTTAACAGTTGATTTATTTACTCCCAGACCACTCGTAGAATTGCCTTGCGGATCTATATCAACAAGCAGTACCTTTTTGCCAAGAGCAGCCAAACAGGCACTCAGATTAACGGAAGTTGTTGTTTTCCCAACCCCTCCCTTCTGATTGGCAATGGCGATCACTTTAACCAAAATAATTCACCTCATCTAATGTAAGTCTTCCTGAAGTTCCACATAAAGCCATTTTTCTCCTGCAAAAAAAGCGCTTTTGACAGCAGAAAAGCCAATACTAAAAAATATTATTTTTTTAAATTAACATAATAAATTCGAATTACACAAATAAAATTCGTTAAATAGTTAACATAATTATAAATCCGAAGCTTTAGTTGACAACCTCTTGTCTTTTAGTATATAGTAATTGCATTGCAATAACTATATACTTATATCTCTTATCCAGAGAGGTCGAGGGACTGGCCCGATGACACCCGGCAACCGGCAGAAATGCAGTGGTGCCAAATCCAGCAGGAAATGATTCCTGAAAGATGAGAGGAAAGGTATTGCCCCCTTTCCTTCGCGGAATGGGGGCTTATGTATTAGTAAGGAGGGAAATCAATGCCGGTATATAACGCTGCCCTGCAACAGATCGATGAAAAGGAAACCCGCCGCTACGCCGGACTGGCACGAAGTGAGGATTTCCCGACTAAACTAATCAGTGAAGCCTGCCTGGATGTACAAAGCTTAGCAAAGCCTATGGGTATTTATGAAATATATCCTTACCGTTCGGAAGAGGCAGTGATTGCTGCTGATCAGCCTCTAACGCTTACAGGCGAAATCGTAAAAAAGCATTTATCCGGCGCCGAAAAAATAGCCGTAATGGCTGTGACAATCGGCAGTGAGCTGGAGCAGGCAATCGCTGCCCATTTTGCCAAAGGGGAATATACATCGGCATTACTCCTGGATGCCGCAGCGACGACTGCTGTTGAAGCGGTGGCAGATCAATTGAATGAACTGATTAATCAGCAGGCGGCCCGGCAGGGTTATACAACTACCTGGCGATTCAGCCCCGGCTACGGCAATTGGGATATAACCGCTCAGGCTGCAGTTACTACACTCGCCGGAGCACAACAAATCGGTATATCGGTAACGGAAACCGCAATGATGTCTCCCCGGAAATCAGTTTCGGCTGTAATTGGTTTTATTCCCCGCACTTCAGCGGCTCCTCAAGCTGCTAAGGTGAAACAGAATTCCTGCACAAATTGTACCCAAACAAACTGTGCAAGCAAGAACAGCTAAATTAATTCATTACAGGCAAATGCCTTTATAATAGGAAAGGAGAGTTATTTATGATCCACGTATTTGATGGTGCCATGGGTACAATGCTGCAGGAGGCAGGCTTGCCGCTCGGCTACTGTCCGGAACTATACAATATTGATCAGCCGGAGATCATTACCGCTATTCACCGTCAATATATAGCAAGCGGTGCAACAATTATTGAAACAAATACCTTCGGTGCCAACCGGGTTAAACTGCAGCACTTCGGTTTAAGCAATAAAGTATCCGAGTTAAACAAAAAGGCAGTTCAAGCGGCTCGCCTTGCTTGTGGTTCCCATACAAAAATTGCCGGCTCAGTAGGTCCCACAGGCAAATTCATTGCTCCTATCGGCAATCTAAGTTTTGATGAAGCTTATGATGTTTTTTATGAGCAAATTTGCGCGCTTGCTGATGCCGGTGTTGATTACATACTGATAGAAACAATCATCGACATTCAAGAAATGCGGGCCGCCCTGCTGGCCGCAAAAGCAGCCACAAATAAGCCGGTCATTTGCCAGCTTTCTTATGGCTCAGACGGCCGCACCGTTACCGGCACCGATCCCCAAACGGCAGCAATCATTTTAGAAGCAATGGGCGCAGACATTATCGGGGCCAATTGTTCGCTCGGCCCGGCTCAACTGCTGCCAATTGCCGAAATCATTGCCAAAACGACCTGCCTGCCAGTCAGTATTCAGGCAAATGCCGGCATGCCGGAACTCATTAACGGTCAAACCGTATTCCCCATGAGTGCTGCCCAGATGGCTGACTGGATACCTCGTTTATTATCTGCAGGAGTCTCTTATATCGGCGGCTGCTGCGGTACAACGCCTGACCATATTAAAGCCATCCGGCAGGCAGTGGATAGTTTCGCCGCTCCTCTGCCCGAGCGTCAAATAGCAACATATACGGCACTAACCAGCCGCAGCAAAACAGTCTTTCTTGGCCCCTCCTTCCCCACTGCCGTTATTGGCGAACGAATTAACCCTACCGGTCGCAAGGCACTAGCTGCCGATATCAAAGAAGGTCAGTTTATTTCTGTAAAGAAAGAAGCAATTGGACAAGTCCGGGCAGGAGCAAAAATCCTTGATGTCAACATGGGTGTCCCCGGCATTGACCAGGCTGCCGCTATGGCGCAGGCGGTCAAAGAATTATCTATGCTGGTAGATGTACCGCTGGCGATTGATACTACCGATGCTGCCGCTTTAGAGGCAGGTTTAAAAGCATACCCCGGCAGGGCCCTGATTAATTCGGTAAGCGCAGAACCGGAACGGCTGGAAAGTTTTCTTCCACTAGCAAAAAAATATGGCGCAGCAGTCTTATGCCTGCCGATAGCTCCCGGCGGCGTTCCTCAAACAGCCCAGGAA
>Ga0074195_1003739_pt1 | contig 13705 bp, 16 predicted proteins | sample EPASupsiteHSE623_FD_64525 | JGI IMG/M metagenome (GOLD analysis project Ga0074195, IMG submission 64525) | Bioremediated contaminated groundwater from EPA Superfund site, New Mexico - Sample HSE6-23 | ecosystem: Environmental > Aquatic > Deep subsurface > Groundwater > Contaminated ...
ATAGGCACAGCTTCATTATAATAAATCTATCACCTGTCTTGACGAAAACACAAAAAAGTAGGACTATAGTAATGGTACACTATTCTTTCTGGAGATGATTATTTATGAATAAAATTCCCGTGCCGGCCAAATATTTGCCTGCCATACTATTGGCTGTCGTACTCATTGTCGGTCTGCTGGGAATCAGCTACTTTGGTACTTTTTCGTCTACGACTATGACACGCAGCCCAGTCAGCGTTACCACCACACCTATTAGCATGATAAGCAAGCCAGTAGAAATCGTATTATCCGGTTCTATTCAAAGCCGCCAGGCAGTTATCATCAGTGCGGAAATTCCCGGTCGTATCAGCGAATTAAATGCCAAAGAGGGAGAATTGGTAAAAGCAGGTCAACAGCTTGTGCATATTGATGGCTCAGGTGAACAGGTTGTAGTAGATGCGCCTGCTAGCACGTCTGCCGTCCAAAATTCTGATCTGCAGGCAAATTATGATAAGCTTGCAAGAGAATATGAGCGCTACCAGAAGTTATATCAGGTAGGTGGTATTGCCAGGAAACAATTTGAAGAAATGACCGCCCGTTTGCAAGCAGCACGAGAAGCCCTGCAAACCGGCTCTGCACCTGGCAGCAGCAGCCAAGCGCAACAAACTGGTGCCGCTAATCTCACAGCTCCAATTAGCGGCAAAGTGACCGGACTTTCTGCCGCTATCGGAAAAACAGTACAGCCCGGTCAACAACTCATGATCATAGATACTGGCGGCGATGTCCGTGCCATTGTTCATTTAGAGCAAAAAGATTTATATCTTATACAGGCCGGCACACCGGTTGAAATTATTGTTGAAGATTCAGGCAAACACTCGCTTACAGGCCAAGTGGAAGCTATTTATCCTGAAGCAGGAAGCAGTACGCCGTTATTTTTTGGGCATATCAGAGTGGACAATTCTAATGGCCTGTTGAAACCAGGGATGCCGATTACCGCTCACATAAAAACAGATCAGTCCACACCGGTTCGCGCAATACCAAGCTCTGCAATACTCCAAGAGCAGGAAAACACATATATATACTTGGTCATTGATGGTAAAATTGTCAAACAACAAGTAACTGTTGGTGTAATCATTGGTGATTTAATAGAAATCATCGATAATTTACCTGAACAAACTATAGTAATAGCCAGCGGCATGCAAAATGTAAAAGAAGGCGATGTCGTGCCGCAGCCTTAATTCAATCTTTTAGACAAAAAAATCGCCTCACCCGAAGGTAAGACGTAAGAGGTCACGTCATAGGGATGCGTTTCCTATGACATATATAGACTACACATAGAATATTAAAAAACTATTTAATTCTGAAAAAATTTGAAAAAATTTTTCGTAATATAAAACGCCAGACTGCGCAGTCTGGCGTTTTATTTACAGCATTCCTAAAAACGGAAATCGCGTTTGCCATCACTTAACTCACTCAAATGTTCAATGGCGATTTTACGAACTTTTTCATTGGTAATACGAGGAATTTCGTTGGCAATTACCTTCTCGCCTTTTGCCTTAGTATCTGCCGCAGCATAGTCTTCTAAATATTCCTTAAGTGTCATAAGTGCATTGGGCTGACAACAGTTGGCAATCTGTCCTGATTTCACAAGACTCATAAACCTATCGCCAGTGCGGCCTTCCCGATAACAGGCAGTACAAAAACTCGGAATATAGCCTAAGGTTAACAGCCAATTTACGATTTCATCCAGGGTGCGTCGATCATTTACATCAAATTGTGCCGAATTATCATCTTCTGCTTCTGGCTCAACATAACCGCCGACACTGGTACTGGAACCGCCGCTGATTTGAGATATTCCTAACTCCAACACTCGTTCCCGTGTCTTTTGCGATTCACGGGTAGAAACAATCATGCCGGTATACGGAACCGCAATACGGAGCACGGTAACGATTTTAGCAAATATATCATCAGAAATGGCGTTGCTAAATTCCTCAGGATTAATATCATCTGCCGGTCGAATCCGCGGTACACTGATGGTGTGCGGCCCAACTCCCATAGCGGCCTCCAGGTGTTCTGCATGCATTAAGAGACCAATAAAATCATAGCGATACAAATTCAAACCAAACAGCACACCAACACCAACATCATCAATGCCGGCTTCCATAGCCCGATCCATCGCTTCGGTATGATACGCATAGTCCTTTTTAGGCCCGGTTGGATGCAGTTTTTCATAAGCTTCTTTGTTGTAAGTTTCCTGGAAAAGAATATACGTCCCGATACCGGCATCCTTTAATTTACGGTAATTTTCCACAGTAGTTGCAGCAATATTAACATTAACACGGCGGATTGCACCATTTTTATGTTTGATGCTATAAATAGTCTTAATGCTTTCCAGCACATATTCAATTGGATTATTAACCGGATCTTCCCCGGTTTCTAGCGCCAGCCGTTTGTGCCCCATATCCTGCAGGGCAATTACTTCACGGACTATATCTTCCTGGGAAAGTTTTTTACGAGAAATGTGCTTGTTTTTCGAATGATAAGGGCAGTACACACAGCCGTTTATACAGTAATTAGAAAGATATAGCGGCGCAAACATTACAATGCGGTTTCCGTACAGTTTTTGTTTAATTTCTTTTGCCAGTGCCTTCATCTTGGCATTCTCATCTTCCAAATCACATTCCAGCAGCACTGCTGCCTCACGGTGAGTCAGTCCTTTGCAATCTTTTGCCCTTTCAATAATGCCCGAAATTAATTCACGATTGCTTTTGTTGGCCTGGGCATAGGCAATCGTATCCATAATTTCCTGATCATCAATAAATTCAGTGGCAATTTTCGATTTACAATTATACATTAGCAGGACTCCTTTTTATTTATTCTTTCTTAACAATCCCCCGTTAGCCTGCTATCAGTCTATGTCCGTATTTGCAGGCAGCTTCGAATACACTGTTTTGCTGTTTACATGAGGAACCATACCTAACTTTCCAGACAAAGCACTGATGATATCACTGGAAGCGTCAACGACAATGCTGATTACCGAAACATTGCGCTTGGGATAAGGAATTCCCATTCTGCCAACAATGTGTTCGCCATATTCGTGAAGAATATCGTTTATTTTTTTAGCTGATTCCTTATTTTCAACCACAATTCCAATAAGGGCTATCCTCGTTTCCATAAAAGACTCCTCTCCCATTAAAATGAAAAATCCTTGCACCCAAATAGGCACAAGGATAGACGTCATCAATAAAAGCAGCAAAATAAAATTTACTCCTCATACATTACACCTATTCTCTCGCCTTCTCATTTGGGACGAACCCTTATGCAATCAGCACGATACTTTGTTTTATTCCATTACCCAAGGTTTACCGCAAGAAAGAAATATTCATTCAATCTTAAACAGTTCACCTAATATTGTGTAAATTGTAACATATTTTCAGACAAAAAACAATGCTCACGATTTCTAAAAAAAAAATTTGCCCAGACTTCTTTGGAAGCCTAGGCAAACCCTATACTATTTCGCACTTTAAACTATTTTAATTCTACACAATATACTGTTCACAGCACAGAACTACCTGCATGCTATATATGAAACTTTGCCAGAGAATGCTGCATTTTTTCTGCAAGCTGTGCGAGTGACTGACTGGCTGAAGCGATTTCTTCCATAGATGCAGTTTGCTCCTCTGTAGCCGCCGATACGGTCTCTGTTTCTGCTGCTGTATCCCTGGCAATTGTTTCAACCTGATGTATAGATGCTACAAGTTTCTGATTGCCCTGGGTCACCTGCTTAACAGCACTTGCCACTTCATTTACATGCAGAGAAACTTGTTCAACCATTGTTGAAATTTCATGGAAAGCTTTTTCTGCAGAAGACACCAGATTAGTTCCTGTTTTAACCTCGCTTGTGCCTGTTTCCATAGCTTTTACCGCTTGCTCGGTATCGGCCTGTATTTCCTGAATCAAATCAGAAATCTGTTTGGCTGCTTCATGCGATTGTTCAGCAAGTTTTCGGACTTCTTCAGCCACTACGGCAAATCCGCGTCCTTGTTCACCGGCGCGAGCAGCTTCGATTGCAGCATTTAATGCTAAGAGATTGGTTTGTCCGGCTATTCCGGCTATGGTATCAATAATTTGTCCAATTTCCTGCGAGCGCGTGCCGAGTTTCAGAACTACCTCTGCCGAATCAGTAACGGTTTTCTCAATATTGGACATTTGTTTGATTGCGGAATAAACGGCTTGTTCGCCGTCTTTAGCAGCAGTTGCCGTTTTTTCCGACACTTCTGCTACATTTCCTACTTTGCCGGTGATCTGCGAAATACTGTCTGACATTTGTTCCACCGCACCAGTAGCTTGGTCGATCATCTGTACTTGGTTTTCGGCGCCGCGAGCTACTTCAGTAGTAGAGCTTGCTACCTGAGAAGATGTCTGAGCTGTTTGCTCAGATGTAGCCGTAAGCTGTTGACTGGCGGCAGCTACTTGGTTAGAAGAATCTGCTATTTCCTTTATGAGTTCACGCAAGCTTGCCTTCATTTCATTTACCGATGTTGATAACGTGCCGATTTCGTCACTGGATTTTATCTTTAAATCAGCAATTCCCAGATTGCCATTAGCAATCTGACGTACGCCTTCTGCTGCTTCCACAATAGGAGCAGATATCTTTCGGCTTATGTACAAGGCTATGGCTGCCGAAATACTAAGTCCGATTATGGCTATTAATACCGCAATACTTATATCGAACACTAATTTACGTTGATTTTCTTCGGCTTTTTTGGTTACTTCTTTTTCAATATTGTCTACCCAGTTACCTGTGCCAATAACCCAGTTATAAGGCGTAAATGCCAACGAATAGCTGCGTTTAGGCAAGTCCTGTTTTTCATTGGGTTTAGGAAACCAATAATCAGCATAACCGCCACCTGGCTGCATACCGGCATCAATTATTTCACGAATGAATTTTTTTCCTTTGGCATCAACAGAATCAATCCGGCTTTTGCCTTCCGCATCCCGTCCCAACAAGACAACATTAACGCCTTGCGTTGTATCAATCCAAAAATAATTGCCATCATCAAAACGCAAATCCCGAATCAAGGTTGTCGCTTGCTTTTTTGCCTCTATTTCAGTAATAAGACCTTTTTGTTGTTGATCATATATCTTTTTCACTAAACTATGGGCAGTTTCTACCTGCAACCGTATACTTCTGTCAAATTGTTCAAATAAGGTTGTACGATATTGTTTTATATCTTCATCATTTTTTCGGATTGTACTTACAATATTATAACAGGAAAGAATAATTACACATACACAACTAGTCGCAACTACAGCAGCAATTAACTTATACTTTAGTTTTGTCATAGTAAGCCCCCATTTCTCATCCGAAACTAGTAGACTCTTAAGCTATAACCCATATTGGTTTTCTTAGTCCTCACGCTCCAATCACATTATATTAAGAATTTTCTCAATATAATTATAAACCATTTTTTCGTTGTTTTATGTCGAATTTTGTCATTTAACTTATAGTAGCTCAATTTGCGAATTTTGTAAAGTTTTTCGCACTTTTTCTGTAATAGTATCATTCGCGTTTATATGCCCAATAAGAAGTGGAGATTTCACATGATGGTTCTTTGCATTTATGTGTAAAACTTTTTCACTCGAACTCGCATAGCAATAGATACAACCATGAAAACAGCAGTCATAGGCCCCGATGTCAATACTTTCGATGCACTGACAGAAGGGCCGTTGTCCTGCCTTTCTTGCACAAATCGGACTACCAATAACAGCCTCGACTGTTTCCTTATTAATACAGGCAGAATGTCCTATGCCAAATTGACTGAGTTCGATTGCTTCAGAACAAGTTTCCAGTAAGATGTGATTCGAATTTGCAATCTCGGAAAAGCATTTGGCGATTTCCACCATGTGCTGGTTATCAACTTCCTGTTCAAGTATGCTTTGGGCACGTTTTCTGCTTTTGGCGTACAAATCAACATAACTAAAAATACACTTGTTAGTATATCCCTTCAATAAGCGGCACAGCACCCCAAATCTCTCCATATGATACTCGACTGTAAACTTTCGGTTAACAATGACCGGATCATACCGCCAGATAACCCGCTGACTGCCTATCCTATTGCTGAGTGCTTTAAAGCTGTCAATAATTTTCGCCTTAGCCGGCAAATTGCCCTCCACGTCTTTCCCATAAGGATTTATTGTCCATAAAAAATAATAATGATATCCCATGGCGTCAAGTATATCGAGCTTATCCAGCATCGGTGCTGCATTCTTTGTCCAAAACACAATGCAATCTACCAGTCCGGGATTTAGCGATATTTTACTGATTTGCCTGGCATTCATAGGATTTTTTACATACACAAAACCGACTTTCACTCGATTTATAAACCAATCAGAATAGAAAGCCGGTATGTCGGTTCGCCGGCTTGCGCTGATTATCATTAGCTCACCGCCTTATTGCTGGCATTAATATCTTTTAAGCCTTTCCTGACCATATTAAAATGACAAGGCTTTCTTGGGACATTTTTCTACGCATTTACTACATTTCAAACAATCGCTATGGGTAAAGCCCTGCGTTTTTCCTTTTTCCGTATAGGGAGTCAATTGTAACGGACATGCATTTGTACAAAGTTTACAATTGACACAAGAAGTTTCCACCTGTAACGGCATTGCTTTTGATTTGGCACTAAACCAGCTAGCCAAAGTACCCATAGGGCAAAAAGAGCACCAGGTTCTTTGATGATAAACCAGGCCTAATACAATGCCAACAATGGTAGTAATCAGGATGATCCGGACAAACACCCTTCCCATCTCGCCTAAGTCTCCCCACGCATAATACATTTGTATTCCAAAAACACCCATGATAAACACAACCATAAATGCCCGGAAGCTTTTACTGCGAAAAAAGGCTGGTATTGGTTTCTGCGGAGATAGTTTGGCAATTACATTATCATAGAAGCTGCCACGCGGGCAGAAATTTCCACACCAGTAACGGCCTTTATAAGGAGCGAGCACAACCGGCGCAAGCATACAAATGATTGCGAGCAAGCCAATTGCAGGATAAATGATACCTATCGCGAGAAAAAGCAATAAAATCCAAAATAAATACTGTTGCATACGTTTTTTCATATCATCACCATTTCTAGGTTGATTATTTCTTCACCATGGTAATCATGGCTTTTGTCAGTTTTTCAATCCGTTCGCGGGATTTTGGGTCATTAATACTCATATCTCGCAAACACTCTTCTGTATATCCTTCCAGAATATGCGCCCCTAATTTATTGACGGCGCCCATTACCGCATTCAGTTGGAACAAAATATCCTCACAATTCTTGTCTTCCTCCACCATTTTCTCAATACCGGTAATATGTCCTTTAATTGTGCCTAAGCGTTGAAGCACGCTTTTTCTCATCTTTTCATTAGCCATTTTGAACGCCTCCTGTCAGATAGTAGTACCGCAATACATTTCGCAGCTACATACCCGCCCCCACCAGGAGGGGGCGTGATTCGTATTATAGTTTATATTTTGCCCAAAATCAACAAAAAAATAAACCTTACTACTTTTTTTGAGCAAGGTTTATTTCTATTCAAATGCCTTCCAGCATAATTTTCTCATGAATTTTTAAAATCTTTTGTCCATAATTAATACCTGGTACAGCCCATTTACCGTTAAGTTCTGTCCAAGTTTTTACCGTGCCAAAATGCTTACTGTGCTTTACTAACGTATATCTTGGATCTACGATTTCTTTTTTCGGTGGCATGGTCGAAGAATATCCCAGTAGATGCTGCACCTGGGCTCTAACCCCAATTTGAGCGGTAAAGAACCACGCTCCACCTCTTCCGTTACCGGTGGTTCCTAACCCACAATAATTATTCTGCAACGGTACTACATCGCCGCCAAATTTAAAATAGCCGGTTTCAAGCAAGGCCTGAGCAAATACAATATCAGGCCGAATGCCTTCATCAATAGCTTCATTATAAAAAAAAGCAACTAGTTCTTCCGGTGTTACAGTAATCGCCGGAAATGGGTTATTTCTAAGCAAATGCTGCACACATTGCTCTTTCATTGCCAACGGCGGCCCCATAATTGATAAATCAAACATCGTACTACTGTTAAGTTCGTCCCCTTTTAGGCTTGGCCCGGCAAGGGTTACCGAAACATTGAGAAACATACAAATAAGAACCAATGCGAAAACACGCACTCTATTTCCTCCATATACTGCCCCCATGAAACAGCCTCAGCAAATCGGGTCTTTACTCATGGAAATGTTTAAATAAGAAGTTCGCCAATACATGCAAAATTCAGTCCAGGCGATCACATTACTATTATACTCTCGGTATTTAAATCCTTTGTACCCTTATATTCGCATATCAACTTGGTTCCCTATTTCAGATTCCTGTGGCTGCTTGTCCATAGTTGCCGTAGTTGTCCTGGTCTCACCGCCAGATACATAGGTCTTTCCGCATTCCGGACACACCGATGTAAAAATGCTGACACTTTGAGAAACCACCTTACGCCCCTCATTACGTGCCTCTGCCTGTTCATTGACCACATGTTCCTGCTCATGCGCACTTACAGCCGCAGCTGAATTCTCCGGCGAAATATGCCCCGGACTTTTAAACGATACACCAGGATCATCCGAGCCATCCTGATATTTCCGCTCTTTACACGTCTGGCATTCAATCTGCCCAGTCTCTTTCAGTTTGCGAATCTCCGATTTGGACAAATCATCAGTTGCAGAAAGCTCCAACTGATAGGCCGGTCCAATTTGTGCCGCAAGACCAGCCTGCCCGTCTAAATCATTTTGTCCACCAATAACTGGTTTATTTTGAACGTATTGTGTGTTTAAAGTTGAAGGTTCATTAACCGCAAGCCTTTGCAAATTAATATTTAGCATTATTACTATTCACATCCTTTTACTATAAGAAATGAATTGTATGCCAATGTTTTATGATAGTATCGTAGATTTTTCTAAAACACATAAGGATAAATTTCTCATGACCTTGCGGTAATTATAACATTCAAACTTATATTTACACAAAGGGACTTTAGTCATATTTTTGCCTTGTGACCGTTCCCGCTTATTATGGATCAAATTGTATGCTGGAATTTAAGGTTGCGACACTATTAGCTATTGCAAGAATACTATTCAGATTAGTAATGGGATCTAACGCAAGTTGTTCTAAAACCTCTTCCAAAACCAGCATTGTAAAAATCACAACCGAATTCCCGGCAACTATCGTGTCATGGGTAGAAGCAGCCAACCTGCCCGCCTTTTTCTCCAGTTCTTCCACGCATTTACCATGATACGGCGGCTCTAGGCGACTTTGGCTTTTCATGCGATACCGCCCCCTCTCTGGTTTAATATATTCATTCCAATATAAAATGCTCTGGCGATCTGTTTGGCTAATGCAAGCAACTATGAATATTTTTTCCGAAAATCTATTCGGGGTTTATTGCTAATTTTACTGCCATTAAATAGTTGACGCAAAACATAAAGTATTTCTGCCGGGCTCATACCGGTTTTGTAGCCTAGTCGCTCAAATTCATGTAAAATACTTTCTTGCATTGTTGGTGAAAGCTCCAGTTTGTTAAGCTCGGCGAGAACATTTTTTATCTCAGCATTATCCATCATATCCATGACTTTTTTCCCATTTTCAAAACCAATTATTATTAGAAACGCAGCTACTTTTTGAACGGAATTCAATGTAACCTCTCCTTCACGATTCTTGCGCCTGCTATCTTACTGCCCACATCTGTTCTAAAAAAACACCAACAGCCTATTATACTAAGCTGTTGGCTCAAATCATTTTGATTTGCTACAAAACCAAAAAGCGAATTGGGTCAACTGGATTACCGTTTACTCTGATTTCATAATGAAGATGTGGACCGGTACTTCTCCCTGTACTGCCCAGATAAGCAATAACCTGTCCTTTTTTCACAACTTGACCAGCATTTACTATTACGCGTGAATTGTGCCCATAAATGGTTTCTATCCCTTTGCCATGGTTAATCTGAACAATATTACCATATCCACCAGACCAGCCACTTAATACAACCTCGCCATCCGCAGTAGCAAAAATAGGCGTCCCCAAGCTGTTGGCAATATCAATTCCCGCATGTAATTCCTGCCCGCCACCCCAAGGCGAGTTTCGCCAGCCAAAACGTGAGCTAACCTCGCCGCTAGTCGGCCAAATCGATGGAGTAGCCGCTAAATCAGCCGCATTCTTCACAATCTTGTCAACATTTTGAGTTGTTCCAGTTTCGCTAGGTTGATTAGATTGCATTTCAGTTACTACGATGTTATTAGCATTGTTAGCACTGTGTGCCTGATAATAATTCGAAAAAACTCCCAACAAAACTATGGCAAATAAACAAAGCGCTGAAGCAAGCCATTTGACTGAAATACCGGTGGTCTGGCCAGCATTCACATTCTGTTCATTATTAAATTTACTTAACATATTCATTACTTCTCTGCTCCTTTTTAACTGAAACCTCTTCTTGACAGAAACCTATCTGTTACCTGCGTCATCATCAACCTATATTATAACGGAAATTTATATATTTGGGTTACTATACAATAAAATTTTTTTCACCAAAAAGCAAAGGGCTATTCCCAACTATTAAATAAGTACTATCAATAAAAAACTGCTGAAAATGCGTTTCTTAAATAAAAAAAAACGCCCCAAACTATAAAGTTCCTGGCGTTTCATAAGACTAATGGAGCCACAATTTATTTTGTTCTAAGCATATTATATGCTTTGGCTGAAATATTTGCGATAAAGTTACTGGCATAAGGTACAGCACGTCGAGTAGTTGTGTACGCACTAATAAGTATTACATCCCGCCCGTCATCAACAATTCCCACGTCACACTGCACTCCGGGAAGCTCGCCAACTTTATGCAACACTTTAACCTTTTGCATATGCCTTGGAATTTCCTCATTAAAAATAGTCGTACCCAATTCTTCTTTCAAAATTGCGGAAAGCTCTTTACCTAAATAGGTTTCATTATAGACTGCTTCAATAATCACTGCCATCTCATATGGAGTTGTTACACTGTGATAACCATATTTAGCAAAAGCATCCCGGCTGTGAATTCTTGTATGAACCAGTTTAAGATCTGTTAAAACACGTGTAAGTGCATCCGGTTTTTTCCGCTCAATATCATCCAATAAGCGATAGAAAGCCGGGTTATCACTTATAACAATCATCTGATTAATATTATTGTCATATCGCTTTTTCTCTTCTGCAGCAGCGTCTGTATACAAATATTTGTAGATAGCAAGCGCAACAACAATTTTATGAGTAGATGCAGTAGGAAAAACAGCATCTTGATTAAAGCCAAAAGTTGTACCTGTTTTTAAATTTTTTGTATACAAACCTGTTTTTCCGTCAAAATTCTCTAAACTGCGTTGAAGTTGTCCTCCAAGATCAGGCGGAGGTTTTGAAGCATTCGTATCAGGCTGCACGGCTTCCGGTTTTAGTTGCGGAGTATTTACAGTGCCACAAGCAGCTACACATAATGAAATTAGGATTAGCAATAGTAAAAACATAGATCGCAGCATACTAAATCACCCCGGTTTAGTATGCTACTCAAGACAGCCATCTATCCTTTTATTTCTCCTGGCTCCAATTAACTGGTACATATCAAAGAAAGCGTGTGCCGCAATTTTTACCGAATAATCATAACAGGACAGCGTGCTCGCTGCAGCACATAGCTGCTTACACTGCCTAATACCAACTGAGCGATTGAACCTAATCCCCTGCTGCCAATTACAATCAAATCATACCCTTGTTCAATCGAGAAAGATACAATTACCTCAGTAGGTACACCAACTTCAACAACTCCCCGGGCTGTTATACCGGCAGGAAGCATCTCCAGTGCTTTGTTAACACTCTCTTGGCCCATTTCCTTAAAATCATCTATTACACCTTCCGGCACACAAACACCGCCACTTGGATCACTGAAAGCAGCAACTGTCGAAGATAAGTTGACAACATACAATAGATCAAGCGAAGCACCGCAACATTCTGCCAAATATCCTGCATACTCCAGTGCCCTGTGCGAATTATGCGAACCATCTACCGGTACAAGAATCTTACGCACTGCGACCATCTTTATTACCTCCTGAATCCTTTTTTACAGTCTTCATTCAACATCGTAACAAAATATCCCTTCCTATATAAAACACGGGGAAGTTTATTGCCATAACCGGCGACTATGACTAAGGTTTCGATTAAACACCAACCAAATAGGACTCGGCAAATTCAAGAAACAATTTAGCCGGATATGAAATTGGACGACCTTTTTTCCAAATAACCGACATACTATGAACAATTTCAGGATTAATAAGCGGAATTGAATGCACAAGATCAGGGCTCAATCTTTCACAGATATTCTGCGGTATCAACGCTATACCTAAATTAACAGCTACGGTTTGCACCATAAGTTCACGCTGTGCAGTTTCCAGAACAATTTTGGGATGAAATCCTACCTCGTTACATTTTTTGATCACTTCATCATGCAAACTAAAATCACTGCTTGAAAGAATAAAGGCTTCCTGTGATAACGCAGAAAGGCAAACCTCTTTATATGCAGCCAGCCTATGGCTGGGGTGAACCACTACTTTAAGCGGATCTTGGGCAAAAGAAAAAGAATCGTATATTTCCGGATCGCTTGGCAAACGGCAAATTATGCCGATATCTAACAGCCCATCATGGATGGCGCGCTCTATTTTTTTCGACCCATATTCGGTGAGCTCTGTTTCAATTTCAGGGTACTTTTTTCGAAAAGCTCCTAAGAGCTGTGCAAACGCTACTGCTTCAGTCATTAGCGGTAAACCAATACTCACTTTACCCTTGGGAAGTTTATATTTTTCCCCAAAACTGCTGGCAAGATTGTTAAAAAGAGTAACAACCTTATCAGCTTCTGACAAAAAGGTGTCACCGGCATCAGTCAATGTAACTTGTTTGGAATTGCGGTTCAGCAATATAACGCCTAACTCCCGTTCTAAGTCTTTTACCAGTTTGCTTATAACAGACTGTGATACATGAGACGCTGCAGCGGCTTTACTAAAGCTCTTATGCCGGGCTACTGCAATGAAATATTGAAGATGAAGTATTTCCATATAAGCTTCTCCTATAACGTTTAATATTCAATTATCTATTTTGTATATAATAGATATCATTATTATATATTTTACTAACACGTCTATCAACGTTATAATAATAACAGGAAAAAGATACTAGACTAAGTCATAACCTCATCAACACAAGGAGTGAATCTATTTATGTTAGAAAAAATACTCGATTTCTTTTATGCTGAAAAAAACACAAAAATTCATGATTCTATTAAAACTGAATTAGATGAATACCAGAATTTCTTGGAGAAAAACGGATTTTCCGTTAAACGTTCCAAGCATCTGATAAATTATGAGGCTGCACAGTGTCTCACTGCCGAGAAAGGCGATGTTGTTCTCACTGCTACCCGTTTTTTGCGCGGAGGAAAAGACTTATCAATGCAATTAAAACGCGGCGGCTATGAAACTGTGGTTCCTTTATTTCCTGGCAAACTTGCAGATACGGTAGCATTTGTAAATGCTTCGCAGCGTATCCGCTAGGAATACAGATGAGGTTTTCTGTACATTTTCTTACATCATTCAATAACCAAAAGCACTATTTGCCTAACGTATAGTCAAATAGTGCTTTTTGCTTACTATATATT
>Ga0074195_1003740_pt1 | contig 13704 bp, 13 predicted proteins | sample EPASupsiteHSE623_FD_64525 | JGI IMG/M metagenome (GOLD analysis project Ga0074195, IMG submission 64525) | Bioremediated contaminated groundwater from EPA Superfund site, New Mexico - Sample HSE6-23 | ecosystem: Environmental > Aquatic > Deep subsurface > Groundwater > Contaminated ...
AAAAAAATATTGGGTTGGTTGTTAATGATTTTTATAAGTATATAAAAGGCTGGTTCCAACCTTGAAGATGCTACTGACTTTGTGATCAACATTGGCTTTTACGTTATAACGATCCATGGCGTCATTCCGAAGTAAACCTTCTTCAGCCATTGTCCCTAAAGAGAGGTTAAAATTGGTTTTTTCGCTACCACCCGATACGGAAACTTCGTAATTCTGTGTTAATCCGTTTTGCAGAATAAGGTCAGCCCAATCGGTATAAGACCCGTCATTATAAATTTCCATTTCGGCGTATGGAAGGTTATTGGCAGCAGAACTACTAAGTACATCAGTAACTTTAACATCGCCAACTTTCGTATCGCCCCAGGCACCGGTGCCTGCAGCTACCAGTTTCTGGTCTCTTTTGTACCGTTCAGCATTGATTCGACGCGTTACTTCAGTTTCGCCATACATTACTTTAGGAACATTGGTCGGCTGGTTAGAAGATATAAATGAATTGAAATTCACTTTTGTTTTACCTGCTTTACCACGCTTAGTCGTAATAATTACGACCCCATTCGCACCTTTTGTACCGTAAATAGCTGTAGAAGAAGCGTCTTTCAACACTTCCATCGATTCAATGTCAGATGAATTAATGTCGAGAGTCGATCCATATTCCACACCGTCAACTAAAATCAAAGGATTGTTGGATGCGGTAATAGAACGGTTTCCCCTGAGGTTCATCTTTAGTCCTGATCCTGATTCTCCGCTTGATTGCTGGATGTCGAGACCTGGAACGCGGGCCTGCATCGATTGCATGGCATTACTTGATGTCGTTTTAGCAATGTCATCGGCTTTAACAGAAGACACTGATCCAGTCAAATCTCTTTTTTTAACAGTTCCGTACCCAATGGCTACCACTTCATCAATTTCGAGCGTACTGTTTGCTAACTGTACATTAATTACAGTTTGCCCGTTGATTTCTATCTCTTTCGTTTCAAAGCCAATGAAAGAGAACGATATCACATCCTTCCGCATATCGGCAGGAACAATGGAATAACTACCGTCACCATTGGTTATCACACCATTTGTAGTTCCTTTAATAACTACATTAACGCCTGGAATTGGAGTATTCAACTCATCAACTACTACACCGGTAACTTTTTGGGCAAACGATTGCGCACCCAATAAAAGTACAAACAGTGCTAACAGGCAAACTTTTACAGGAAAACTTTGCTTCATTTTCATCATAGATAATTGTTAAGTTTGTTAGAGTATTATATTTATTCATTCAAATTGAATTCGAGAGATGCCATTATAAAAGGGCCAACACCTTTCGGATCGTTATCACGCACCGGTTCACTGATGTAATATTGATATGAACCATCCCGATACGGATTTCCGCCCAAACCAGCAACTGAGCAGCATTTCGTAAGGCTGATGGTTCCATCACCGTTGTCGTGTATAAAATTTTCGAGTATTCCCCGGTATGCTTTTTCGGCTAATATTTTGTAATCTTTACCAATATAACCTTTTCGGGCAGCTTTCAGCAAGGCATATGTAAACATCGATGAAGCCGTCGCTTCCAAATAGTTTCCTTCACGCGTACCCTGGTCGAGCACCTGATACCACAATCCGGTTTTTGGATCCTGATATTTTTTAAGCCCTTCAGTAACCTGATTCAGAATTTCCAGAATCGTAACACGACCAGGATGTTCTGAAGGAATAAAATCAAGCACATCAACCAAAGCCATAGCATACCAGCCCATTGCCCGTCCCCAGTAATTTGGTGAACATCCGGTAACCGGGTCGGCCCATTTTTGCGCTTTGCTGTCGTCCCAGCCATGGTAATTCAAGCCAGTTTCAGGATTATAGGTGTATTTATGAACCAACCGAAATTGATTTACCACATCATCAAAAAGCTCCGGTTCATTAAAATACCGGGCATACTGCGCATAAAAGGGAGCTCCCATGTATAAACCATCGAGCCACATTTGGTGCGGATAACGTTGCTTGTGCCAGAAACCACCTTCCGAGGTGCGTGGATGTGTTTTAAGCTGATCGCGCATTTGGTGAATGGCTTTCAGATAGCGGTCATCTTTGGTTTTTTCATACAGGTCAAAAAGAAACTTTCCTGAATTTACACAGTCGATGTTATAATCTTCAACCTTGTATCCGGAGATAAACCCGGTAGAATCAATCATTTTATCGGCATATAATTTCGCATAATTATAAAAAACCTCGTCTCCATTCACTTTCCATATCTTAATCATCGACTGGGCAATCAAACCCTGAGTATAATTCCAAATGGGTTCCGGATTAAAGTCAACCGTCCAGGGATCGGGGAAATGCCTGATTTCCGAATTGGCCATTTGAGCGGCCACCTCAAGTCCATTAATTGATTTAACCTTCTCTGGAGAAGAACAAGACTGGAAAATAATCAGAAAAACAAGAATAATTATACCTTGACTTTTCATTCGTGTCAGTTTAAATTTTGTTAGTTATTCGTTTAGAAAGAGCCAAATAGAATTGTTGCCCGAAAAAAAGTGAATTTGACAACTTGAACTGTCTCTCCGTAAAATTACTTATTCCACCATAATCAAGCCATTTAAAAAGTATCAGAATAGAAGTGTTTAATTCTCAGTAGCGTGTCAGAATTCCCAAAATACGAGGGTTATTTTCCCACACCAAATAAGACCGGAATTCTACAACAAACCTTTATCCTCTCATTACAAACAACTTATCGAATAGAATAATTTCTTCATATCCTTCTATTTCATACTGTATTCCAATGACGCCATGATAAACGGCCCTACTCCTTTCGGATCGTTATCACGCACCGTTTCATTGATATAGTATTTATAAGTACCATCGCGAAAAGGATTTCCTCCCAAACCAGCTACCGAGCAGCATTTGGTCAGGCTGATGGTTCCGTTGTCATTTTTCTTGATTAGGTTTTCCACTATTCCTGCATAGGCTTTTGCCGCCACCGCTTTGTATTCTTTACCGATGTAGCCTTTCCGTGCAGCTTTTAGTAAGGCATATGTAAACATGGAGGAAGCTGTTGCTTCGAGGTAATTTCCTTCGCGATTACCCTGATCGGGTACCTGGTACCAAAGACCTGTTTCTTTATTCTGATACTTTTTGATTCCGGCAGCAACCTGGTTGAGGATCTCAAGGATTTCAGCACGACCCGGATAGTTTTGCGGAAGATAGTCAAGCACATCGACCAGGGCCATGGCATACCAACCTTCGGCACGCCCCCAGTAATTGGGAGAACAGCCAGTTTGAGGATTAGCCCACTTTTGTTCTTTGCTTTCATCCCATCCATGGTAATTCAGGCCAGTTTCAACATTATAAGTGTATTTATGCACGAGCACAAACTGCCTGACCACATCATCAAACAACTGGGGTTCGTTCATTTCCAAGGCAAACTGTGCATAAAACGGGGCACCCATGTATAAACCATCAAGCCACATCTGATGTGGATACCTTTTCTTGTGCCAAAAACCACCTTCGGAAGTACGCGGATGAGTTTTTAGCTGATCTCGCAACTGATGAATCGCCTTCAAATAGCGTTCATCTTTGGTTCTGGCGTAAATATCAAAAAGAAATTTTCCTGAATTTACGGCATCAATATTATAATCTGTTACATCGTATGCACTAATGCCTCCATCCTGATCAATAAATTTATCAGCATAGGTTTTGGCATAATTGTAATACGTTTCGTTGCCGTTTTCTTTCCAGACCTTGATCATGGCATGTGCAATCAAGCCTTGTGTATAGTTCCATGCCGGTTTGGGATTAAAATCAACAGTCCAGGGCTCCGGGAAATGCTTGATTTCCGAATCGGACATTTTTACAGCCATCTCAAGCCCGTTCGGCTGATCGGTTTTGGCTTGGGCAAAACAAGACTGAAACAGCATCAGTAGGCTCAGAGAAGCCATCCAAAATCTTTTCATTTGCGGTTAAGTTTGTTAGTCAATTGACTTCAGTTTATCCTCCACGATGGTCTGAATCACAAGCTGGTTATTATCAAAAATGTAAGGATAGCCGCCAAGATAATTGTCGTCATGATAATGCCCCACGAAACCCCTTTCAGTTTTTTGATTATTTTTTCCATAAGTTATTCAGAAAATCGTTGGGTAAAGCTACAGCAATATGATTTGTGGGGCTTATTAAAGCATATCAGAAACGATGGACAGGCGTACCACCAGGGGGATATATTTCCCAAAATGCGGGACAACTTCCTTCGCTATCCTACAACCTGGAAACACACACAACTGATTTTAAACACATTAAACTCAATCATACCAACTCTTTACTTTTGCCAGGTTGTTAAAAATAATTAAGCCGTGTTTCTTTATTAGTTGGAAGTTTTTAAAACTATTTTAATACTTTAGCACATCTAACTCTTTATAAACTATCTAAAACTAAATTAATGAAACAAGTAAATCAAAAAAAACTTTTTATTGCAGCTTGCCTGGCTCTTCTAGTCACGGCAATTACATTCGCAATCAGAGCAAAAATTGAGGGTGTTTTTTCTACAGATTACGGATTAACCAAAGAGCAGATCGGATATGCTTTTGGCCCAGCCTTTTGGGGCTTTGCGGTTGCCATGTTTGCCGGTGGTTTTATTATCGACATCGTTAAAACCCGAACAATTGTTTGGTTAGCTTTTGGAATGCATTTTATTGGCATTATCCTTTTACTTCTGGCAAAAGACATGACGTCCTTATTTATCGCCAATGTTTTTATCGGATTGGGAAATGGTAGTGTAGAAGCTGCGTGTAATCCACTCATTGCCACATTATTTCCAAACAAAAAAACTAAAATGCTGAATCGGTTTCACGTTTGGTTTCCGGGAGGAATTGTAATTGGAAGCCTTCTGGCAGCATTAATAATGGATAAACTGAATTTGCCCTGGCAGGTACTGGTTAGTATGCTATTTATTCCTTTGGCAATTTACGGGTTCTTATTTTTTGGGCAAAAAATTCCGGAAACAGAACGTGTTTCAACAGGTGTAAGTTATAAAGAAATGATGCGTAATGTGGGAGCTCCATATACCATAACCCTTGCTGTAATTTTTATGATTCTGGTAGCTACAGTACCAGCTATATCTGAGCTTATTTCATCAAACAACGCTCTACCATTTATAATTGTTAGTGTAATTGCGATTTTTATTGTTATTGAAGGTCAATTCGTAAATAAAATTACCTTGCTGTTCCCCTTTATCTTCTTTTGTATGTTACTTACCGCATCAACTGAATTGGGCACAACACAATGGATCAATGCCCTTCTTGCCAAAAACGGAATAGGGCCAATGATCATTCTGGCGGTTGTAACCGGAATTATGGCGGTCGGACGTTTTTTTGCCGGAGGTTTAATACACCGCTTAAATCCAACCGGAGTGTTGTTGGGATCGTCGGTAATTGCAACGGCTGGTTTATTTTTACTTAGCCTTTCGAATAGTGCAGCGATGACCTTAATTTCGGCTGCCGTATTTGCGGTGGGCGTCTGTTATTTCTGGCCTACAATGATTGGAGTAGCATCGGAATACGTGCCCAAAAGCGGCGCACTCGGAATGTCGATTCTGGGCGGAGCAGGTTTTGTAGCAACATCAATGGTATTACCTATTATGGGTAAATCAATCGAAACCGCCGGCCCACAAATCACACTCCGCAACATGACGGTTTTACCGATCATTTTAATCGTTGCATTTATCGGACTTTACATCATTATAAAAAACAAATCGAAAAAGCAGATCTAAGCGCTAATATGTCGTTTCAGAAAGAAAAAGGATGCTGTTGCAGCATCCTTTTTCTTTTTATCAGCAAAATAAATGTGCCCAATTGGGGTTCTTCCATATAATAAACATCAGTATTGGTAACGATAAATAAGTATTTTTGCAACATCAGTTATCAATATACAATAAAACAAACAGATATAATGAAACCAACCCTTTTAATCTTAGCTGCCGGAATGGGCAGTCGTTTTGGAGGCCTAAAACAAGTTGAACCTGTTGGCCCAAATGGAGAAACCATCCTGGAATATTCAATTTTTGATGCCATACGCGCCGGATTTGGTAAAGTCGTGTTTGTAATCCGTAAAAGCTTTGCCGATGATTTTAGAGCTCGGTTCGAACCCAAACTGGCCGGAAAAATAGAAATTGAATACGTTTTTCAGGAGATTGATAAGTTGCCTGAAGGATTTAAACTTCCGGAAGGCCGCGAAAAACCCTGGGGAACCGGGCACGCCGTATTCATGGCCAAAGATGTTATAAACGAACCATTTGCGGCCATCAACGCCGATGATTTTTATGGTGCAGAAGCCTACCAGGTCATTGCCGAATACCTGAAAAAATTGACCGATCCGAAGCAATATGCAATGGTTGGTTATCAACTAAACAATACGCTTTCAGAATTCGGCTCTGTTTCGAGAGGTATCTGTGTAACCAATGCCGAAAAACAATTGACAAAAATTACTGAAACGCATAAAATAAGACAGGAAAGTAATCGTATTTTATGCGAATCGGAAACTGGTGAATTAACAGGTAATGAAATCGTCTCGATGAATTTCTGGGGATTTCACCCTTCCCTTTTTCAAAATATCGAAAACCAATTCATCGATTTCTTAAAAGAAAACATTCAGGTTCCGAAATCGGAATTTTACATTCCTTTCGTCGTTTTCGAAATGATTTTAAAGGGGCAGGCAAACGTTGATGTTTTAACTGCCGACTCTCCCTGGTTTGGGGTTACTTACAAGGAAGATAAGCCCTATGTCATTGAGCAGATTCAGAAACTTACCAATCAGGGAGTTTATCCGGATAAACTTTGGTAAAATCAAGAACTTCAGGCAGAAAAGCAGTTCAATAAGCTTTTTTGCCTGAAATTACAACAGGCCAAACAGGAATGATTATTTGAGCAGAATTTTTTTGCTCTTAATGTTCCGTCCCAGGAAAGTGGTTGCATTCCTTTCAAACACCTCTTCGTTTTCGGTAGTAAAATACGTTACGATACCCGATTTTGAGCATTTTTGATCCATTTCCGGGTGGCGGATCAGGTATTCAATCAACTTCGAGCTTACGAGTTTTCCCTGTTCGAGTAACTGGACATTTTCGGGAATAAATTTACGGATAACCGGCAACAGCAACGGATAATGGGTACAACCCAAAATAATGGAATCAATCTCCGGATCGGCTGATAACAGGTTGCGAATGTTTTTTGCTACAAAATATTCGGTACCGGGCGAATCGATTTCATTATTTTCTACCAACGGAACCCAGATTGGGCAAGCTTCCTGCGTGGTTTGAACAACCTTTCCGCCAGCCCATTTCTCCAACTCTATGGGGTACGAATTTGACAATACGGTACCAACAGTTCCAAGAATTCCGACATGGCCGTTGCGGGTATAACCGCCTATCGATTCAACTGCCGGGCGAATAACACCCAACACTCTTCGGTCGGGATCAATATGGGGCAAGTCGTTTTGCTGAATGCTGCGCAAAGCTTTGGCCGATGCTGTATTACACGCTAAAATGACCAGGTGGCAGCCCATTTCGAATAGTTTATTTACTGCCTGAAGGGTGTATTCGTACACTACTTCAAAAGAACGCGGACCGTAGGGAGCACGTGCATTATCGCCCATATATATAAAATCGTATCCGGGAAGGTCGTTTAAAAATTCTCTCAGGATAGTTAATCCACCGTATCCTGAATCGAAAACACCAATAGGTTGATATTCGGAAGCCATTTGAAATTGAATTTGAACAAAATTAAAAAAGCCATCTTAAATAAGATGGCTTTTCGCATATTTTTATTTCAAGCCAAAACTATTGAATTCCTAATTTGGTTTTTACCAACGGAAGGATATCCAAACTTTCTTTTGAGCTATACAGAATAACTCTTGAACTCATATCAAAAACATACACTAATCCTTTTTCAGCGCCAACATCTTTTACAGCTTTATCAGCTTTGTCAAGCATCGGTTTAATTAATTCCTGCTGTTTGGTCTGCAACTGCTGTTGTGCAGTTTGTTCGTAAGTTTGTATCCGTTGTTGCATGGAATTCAAATCTTCTTCTTTCACTTTGCGAACAGTTTCAGACAAAGAATCTCTTTTAGAAAGATATTCCACATATTTTGTCTGGGCTTCTTTCTGCATCATGGCCAATGCATCTTCAAGTTCTTTTCCAAAAGCAGTAATTTGCTTTTCAACAGCTGCTCTTTCGGGCATAACCTGGTAGAGTGCCTGTAAATCGATATGACCAAATTTTGGAGTCTGAGCATTGGCAAATCCTGCTGAAAACAACAGTATTCCTAAAACACAAATTTTGAAAACACTTTTCATACTTTTTTGGATTTAATTTATTTTGACAAATTTAGAATATTAATTTTTATAACCAAGTTTGGTTAAAACCTGATCGGAAAGGTCGAATTTTGGGTTCGTATAAATAAGAGTAACCCCATTGGCTTTATCGAAGATTACAGCGTAATTTCCTTCGGTAGAAAGCTCCTGAATGGCATTAAAGATATCGTCCTGGATAGGCTTTACCAGTCCCTGGCGCTTCTTGAAAAGATCTCCTTCGCGTCCGAAATACTTGCGTTGCAATTCTTTGTATTCCTTTTCCTTCGTGATGATAACATCCTCGCGTTTACGTTTCATCTCGTCTGAGAGCAACACGCTTTCGGATTGAAAGTCTTTGTACATCTGATCAATTTCGGAATGCATAGATTCCAGTTCTTTCTGATACTGGCCCGATAGCTGATCAAGTTGTTCCTGGGCAGCTTTGTATGACGGGATATTTTCCAAAATATACTCAGTATCGACGTATGCAAATTTTTGAGCAAATGTAGTTGCTGCAGCAAGCAACAAAATACCTGTGATGATAGCTAGTTTCCTCATGATGTCATTTTTAAAATTTGTTTCTTTCGAGGTTTTATCAAATACCAGACCAAAGCAAATTGATTTAGAATTGTTGTCCGATTACGAAATGGAACTGGCTTCCGGCAGCATCGCTTTGACCAGCAACTTCATCGAATCCATATCCCCAGTCAATACCCATCAAACCAAACATTGGCAGGAAGATTCTGACTCCGGCACCAGCCGATCGGTGAAGTTTGAAGGGATTGTAATCGTCGAAATTATTCCAGGCGTTACCTGCTTCAAGGAATCCAAGTACATAAATGGTTGACGACGGTTTCAGGATAACCGGATACCGAAGCTCCATCGATAATTTATTGTATATGTTCGAACCATAATAATTGCTCAAACTGTAATCTTTATACCCGCGAAGTGAAACAATATCGCTTCCGTAAAGATTATACCCCGACATCCCTGATCCTCCAACCCGGAATCCTTCGAATGGTGACTGACGATTCTTGTCGTAATAACCCAAAAATCCGTATTCAAATTTGGTATGTAAAACCAGGTTATTGTTTTTCGTAATTGGTGAATACCAGTCGCCTTTAAACATCCATTTGTGGTATTCAATCCACTTGTAGCGTTCTTCGTTCGTTAATTCAGGATTGCTGTAATCTACACCATTCCATAACGAATACGGGGGAGTAAACTGAAGCGAAAGGGTAAAACTTGATCCTCGACGGGTATATAATGGGTTGTCCAAAGAGTTCCGCCCGAAAGCTGTTTTGAAACTGAAGTTATTAAATCCGCCATCACCGCTTCCCGTACCATCATTCAGGAAGTAATAATAACCGGCCATATTTTGCAGTTTATAGTGCTGAAATGAAAGCTCATGATACATAGTAAAGTAATCATCAGGCCAGACTAAACGATAACCATAACCCAAGGCCATAGCAGTAGTTACCTGTATCTGGTCATCTTCATCGGTCTCAGTATCGTAAGTATAATTGGATCCATAGTCGTAACCTGTACCATAGCCATAACCGTAGCCATAAGGAGAATAACCGTAGCCATAAGGAGAATAACCACTGTAACTGCTGCCATAATTACTGTTACCATACATGCTGCTGTACGAGTTATTCGCTGAGTAGTTTACCTTCGAGTGCGAAAATGAGAACGTAAAAGAGTTGGGTTTTTTACCGCCAAACCAAGGTTCGGTAAAAGTAACGCTGTACGATTTGTAAAATTTACCACTCGTTTGCGCCCGAAGGCTTAAGGATTGTCCATCACCAGTAGGCAGTGGGCGCCAGGCCTCCTTGTTCAAAATGTTCCGAACCGAGAAATTGGAGAATTTCAAACCAACAGTACCAACAAACATTTTGGCTCCCCAACCTCCGGAAAGTTCAATCTGGTCGTTCGCCTTTTCTACTAACTCGTAATTAATATCTACCGTTCCGCTTTCAGGATGAGGACGAACATCCGGATTAATGGCTTCAGGATCGAAATGTCCGAGCTGCGACAACTCGCGAACCGTACGGATTATATCGGATTTACTGAACAAGTCGCCGGGCAGGGTTCTGAGTTCGCGACGGGCGACATGCTCGTTCGTTTTGGTATTTCCTGAAATAATGATTTTATCGATCGTTGCCTGGCGGCCTTCATAAATTCGCATTTCAAGGTCAATCGAATCGGATTCGATATGGGTTTCGATTGGCGATAAGTTGAAGAATAAATATCCGTGATCGAGGTAAGTACTGCTTACCGCATCTTCGTCGTCTTTGGTACGTTTATCCAGCAATTTCTGGTCAAAAACATCACCTTTTTTAATACCCAATACCGCATTTAAATAATCGCTCGGATAAACCGTATTCCCAACCCATTTAATATCTCTGAAAAAATATTTGTTTCCTTCTTCAATCCAAACGTCAAGCCGAACACGGTCGTCTTCGAGTTTCGAAACCGAATCCTTCACAATAGTAGCATCACGGTAACCTTTTTCGTTATATTTTTTAATCAGGTTCAGCTTATCTTCGGTATATTTTTCGGCAAGAAACTTCTTGGAACTGAAGAAATTGAGAATTTTTTTCGCTTTGGTTTTCTTCATCGCTTTCTCTAAAACTAAAGGCTTTAGGTTTTCATTCCCGTGAAATACAATTTTACTAATCTTAACCTTTTCTTTTTTATCAACATGAATATCCAGAATGACACTGTTGTTTTGAGTAGTATCGTCGCGCTGAATGATATTCACTTCGGTATTTAAAAAACCTTTCTCAAAAAATAGATTTTTTATGGTCTTTTCGGCTGAATTCACCTGATGATCAGTAACCTGACTACCTTTCAGCAACAAAACTTTTTCGGTTATATCATCTTTTTCCGACTTTGTTATGCCGCTGAAATTGACTTCGGCAAGTCTCGGCCGTTCTTGCAAAACAACCCGCAGCCAGATATTCTCTCCTACAATTTTGTCGGCAATAATTTTTACGTCAGAAAAAAGGCCATGATTCCAAAGCTTTTTAATCGAATTGGTTATCTCTTCGCCGGGAACTGAAATCCGGTCACCTACATTCAATCCCGAAATCTGTAACAACACCTGGGTATCCAGATATCTTATTCCTTGTACATCCAATCCGGCAATAATGTATTCTTTGGGACTTGAATAGTAGATGGAGAAGTTCGTGCTGTCGCTTTCAGCTTCCTGTGAAAACATTTTTATGCTGATTAACAGCAGAATAATAAACAGTTTTAATTTTCGCATTCTGTTCTTTATTGAATTAGCTAACTAACTATTTGTTGACTCGTTTTACCAAACCTTCTTTCCCTATTCTGAAAGTCATAGATGGCTTCAAATAAATCTTCTTTTCTGAAATCGGGCCACAATTTGGGCGTAAAATATAATTCGCTGTATGCAATTTGCCACAATAAGAAATTACTGATCCGGCATTCGCCGCTAGTGCGGATTAGTAACTCCGGATCGGGCATATCTGACGTATTCAGGAAACGATTCATCAGATCGTAATCAATTGCTGAGGGTTCAATCTGACCCAGTTTAACTTGTTCTGCAATTCGTTTTACAGCTTCAACAATTTCCCATTTTGAGCTATAGCTCAGTGCCAGTACAAGTGTTAATCCTGTGCAGTTATTAAGTTTTTGTATGGACCAATCCAGTTTTTCCTGTACATTTTGAGGTAAGCTTTTTACATCGCCAATAACACGTAAACGAACATTACTTTTCTGCAATTCATCCGTTTCATCCGAAATAACATGCACCAGAAGCCCCATAAGAGCATCAACTTCCGGCTTGGGCCGCGACCAGTTTTCGGTTGAAAAAGCATAAAGAGTTAAATACCTCACTCCAATTTCGCCGGCACCTTCAACTACTGACCGTACAGCCTCAACGCCATGTTCATGGCCAAAAGTACGTTCATTCCCAAATTGAGCAGCCCAACGCCCATTCCCATCCATAATAATGGCCACATGACTTGGGACTTTATCTTTTTTCAGTTTATCTTTAAATAACATTGCCATCTCATTTTATCAAGCTTACCGATCTGCTTAGTTCCAGAAATCAAAAAAACTCGGTTTATTCTTTTCTACTCCGATTCCATATTCCCCAATCTATAATCTTCTTTTTGGGGGTCGTTAATGTCCATTCCCGATTCCCGTATATCAATTTATAAACCAGATGTACGCCTGCATAAGCAGTCCAATCGTTGTTGTGCCATAAATCGGTATATTTTATCTTTATATTATCTGCGTTGGTATAACTTAACGGATCATTCAGATTATCCAGCTTATCAGAGAATGATTTTCGGAAACTACCTTCCAAACCTATTCCCCAGCGCCTGCTTAAGTTATACTTAACCCCCAATCCAAAAGGAAGAGTAGGTGTAATTTCAGAACCTTCTATATCATCAATGTTATATTTATAAGTCTGCATACCAAGCCCTCCATAAATAAAGGTTGACCAGGGAGTCTCTTTATCGCCAACAATGTATTTCAGGTAATTAAACTCAAAAAGAAGAGAAATATCCAGCACATTTTTATTGAAATTCCACTGATCCGATTCAAATTCACCTTCGGCCCCGATAGTTCCGTTCAAAACATTAAAACGTAGAGCATACCTTGGATTAAAATTATACCGGAGAAAACCTCCATAGGCAGGATTTACCGATTTCTGAAAATCAATTTTTGTCATGTCGCCAAAATAGGTACCTGCACCTCCAAAAATACCTACATCAACGCTTTCCTGACTAAGCGCAACAACTGATAAAAATCCGAATAGAAAAATCACTAATAATCGCTTCATTGAAATGCATTTTTGAAAGGGTTTTAACTCTATAAAACATTCAGACACTATTATTTACACTCTGAACATAACACCTTTCAAGGGTTACAAAAGTAATACAATTCTTATATATCCATGCCTGATGCATATTATAAAACCCAAATAGAGGTTAAAAATTGTTAAGCTGCTGAAGAAATCAATTCCGTTTATCGGCGCCCCACATGAGCTTATTGCGAAGGGTTGAAAAAAAACTATGGTCTTTAAGCCTGATTGTCTTGACTTTAAAAGGAGCCTTCTTAATTTTTAAAAGTACTGAAAAGTATATCGCCTCAGATTTGGAATCTACCGAGGTAAGAAACTGTAGTCCACGCCCCTCTACCTGCAAGGTAATGAAATGATGGTCGGGAACTACAATGGGTCTGACAGTAAGGTTATGCGGAGCAATTGGACTGATCACAAAATTTTCGGAGTCAGGGGTAAGAATGGGACCACCAACGCTCAACGAATAGGCTGTTGATCCGGTTGGAGTAGCAACAATCAGCCCATCGGCCCAGTATGTGTTCAGAAACTCACCATTCACATA
>Ga0074195_1003741_pt1 | contig 13703 bp, 13 predicted proteins | sample EPASupsiteHSE623_FD_64525 | JGI IMG/M metagenome (GOLD analysis project Ga0074195, IMG submission 64525) | Bioremediated contaminated groundwater from EPA Superfund site, New Mexico - Sample HSE6-23 | ecosystem: Environmental > Aquatic > Deep subsurface > Groundwater > Contaminated ...
ACCCACCGCGAAACCTGGACCGAAGCCGAAGTGTTGGAAATAATCCGGTCAAACGGAGTTGATTCTGTCCTCACTTTCGCGTTTAACCGAATGGCAGCGCCGGTAACCGATCCTGAAAAATTGGAAACATGGATTCAGAACTTCGCTGGAAATCTGAAACAATTGGAAAATCAACCTGAATATGCAGAAAAGGCAGCCTTTTTTGAACAGTTTAAAGATCGCCTGAAATTATTTGGCTTCCAGCTTGCCCGCCAAATCGTATTGGTTGGACAGGTGCAATAAAAATAAACTCCCCATTTTTCTTCCGGATCAGAATTTCGCTAACTCGTTCCTGTTCCGGAAGATTTCTTCTTTCTTCTCATTATAAAATCCATCTTATTTAGTTTCATCCCTAACTTTAATCGTTCTTTAACGGTATAAAAGATTCTGCAATCGACGTATTCGTTTGATTTATTGGTTATTTTAATTTATTTCCGATTACAAACCTGTTAATTTAATCGTTTTGTAATATTTATGTAACAAGCATGTAATTGCAGCGCTTAATCTTTGTATCGGCTTAGAATTCAAAAAATAATCTTGAGTATAAATGAAAAAACCAGTATTAACAACCTTGGTGGTACTCTGTATCACTTTAATTGCTATGTCGCAGGAAACCAAAGAAGCATTTAAACCGCATGGGAAGCCAATTATCCGGGTTTTCGGCAATGCAAACACATCGTTTGCCGATGGCGAATCCAAATCTGCCTTCGAACTTACCCGCGTGTACCTGGGCTACGAACACTTCTTCAGCGAAAACTTCTCCGGAACAGTAATTTATGATGTAGGCAACCCTGGAGCAGGGAAATTGCAAATGACCGCTTTTGTAAAAAATGCTTTCCTGAATTACAAATACAATAATCTTTCGGTAGATTTTGGAATGATTCCGACCACGCAATTTAAAGTTCAGGAAAATTTCTGGGGATATCGCTACATGGAAAAGGTATTTCAGGATGCTTATGATTTTGCTTCGAGTGCCGATTTGGGAACCAGTGTAACTTACAAATTTGGAGATGCTTTGTGTGCCGACGTTGCTTTATACAATGGCGAAGGATACAAAAAAATACAGTCGGACAGCATCCTGAAAGCGGCTTTTGGACTTACACTAACCCCATCAAAAAGCTTGATTATTCGCGGAATGTATGATTTTATGAGCAGCAATGTAACACAAAGCACCTATGCCGGATTTGTGGGTTATAAAGCCAAAAACTTATCATTGGCAGCCGAATATAACTATCAGAAAAATCATTTGATGGTGGATGGCAACGACTATTTCGGGCCTTCATTTTACGGAACATATATCGTTTCGAAAAAAGTAAAAGTATTCGCCCGGTACGACGACCTTCAATCCAAAACTCCATCAGGAGAAACTGAAAACTGGAACTTGGCCAACGACGGAAAACGATTTATGGCAGGGGTTGAATTTACTCCGGTTTCAGGAATAAAATTAACACCAAATTATCGGGGCTGGAGTCCGGCTAACGATACAGCGCCATTTGTTTCAACACTGATGTTGAACTGTGAAATAAAATTTTAAAACATAAAACAAGAAAATTATGAGAGCAATCATTAGCGTATTGGTATTGGCAGTCCTTTTTACTGCCTGTCAGAATTCAGCAAAGAAAACTGAAAAATCGTCGGGCGAAAAAGTTTCACTGACCGCTGCAGGAGCAACGTTCCCTCTTCCCTTCTACAACCTGGTGTTCAAGAATTATACTGAATCAAAAGGAACGCTGGTCACTTACGGTGGTATTGGCTCCGGTGGAGGTATCCGCAGTCTGACCGACAAAGTAGTCGATTTTGGAGCAACTGATGCCTACCTCGAAGACAAACAATTGGCCGAAATGCCTGCACCGGTCGTGCACATTCCAACTTGTTTGGGAGCAGTGGTGATTGCCTACAATCTGCCCGGGGTTGACGAATTGAAATTATCTGACGAGTTGCTCGAAAAAATCTTCCTTGGTGAAATTACCAAATGGAACGACCCGCAGATTGCTGCAAATAACGCAGGACTAAAACTTCCGGCTAAAGACATCCTGTTTGTTCACCGTTCTGACGGTAGTGGAACTACACATATTTTTTCGGACTATATGACCAAAATCAGCACCAAATGGGCCGAAAAAGTCGGAACCGGAAAATCGTTGAACTGGCCGGTTGGCATGGGAGCCAAAGGCAATCCGGGCGTAGTGGGAACCATCAGCCAGACAGAAGGAGCAATTGGATATGTAGGTTCTGAATTTGCATTTTCTCAAAAAATACAGATGGCCAAAGTGCAGAACAGTAAAGGCGAATATGTGTTGCCAACTATTGCTTCGGTTAGCGCTGCCGCGAAAGGAAGTATTCCTGACGATACCCGCATCATGCTGACCAATTCAAGCGATCCGGAGTCATACCCTATCAGCGGTTTTACCTGGATTATTTTGTACAAAGAACAGTCGTACAACGGCCGTTCGCTGGCACAGGCCGAAGAAACCGTAAAATTACTCGATTGGTTGGTAAGTACGGAAGCTCAGGCTGAAGCTGCGAATGTAAACTATGCCCCATTGACCGAAGATGCTGCGGCTAAAGCAAAAGCAATTCTTCGTAGCATTACTTACGACGGAAAAGCAATTCTTAATTAAGACTCAACACAGCTAAATGAACAGCGACAAGATTACAAAAATCGTATTATTTTCTGTTTCATTTATCATCCTGTTTATAGCAGGAGGTATGGTATTCTCATTAGTTGGGGGCGCCATACCTTCGTTTAAAACTTTTGGTTTAGGTTTTATTACCTCTTCGCAATGGGATCCGACTGAAGGAAAAGAAAGCTACGGGGCGCTTCCATTCATTGCCGGAACACTGATTACCTCGTTTGCGGCCCTGATCATCAGCTTCCCGCTTTCGTTTGCTACTTCGCTCTTTTTAGGCGAATATTACCGGAATACCCGTGTTGCTAAAGTTCTTGGGACAATGGTTGATTTGCTGGCCGGAATACCCTCCATCGTTTATGGATTATGGGGATTTTATGTCCTGCGTCCATTCCTGATCGACATTGGTTTCGAAAATCAGGGGTTTGGAGTATTTACTTCCAGCCTGGTTTTAGCCATCATGATTATTCCTTATGCCACTTCTTTAAGTAACGAAATCATTTCAATGGTTCCGAACGATCTGAAAGAAGCGGCTTATTCGCTGGGTTCCACGCGATACGAAGTGATTATGCACGTTACCGTTCCGGCTGCACGTTCAGGAATTTTTGCCGGATACATTCTGTCTTTTGGGCGGGCTTTGGGCGAAACCATGGCCGTTACCATGCTCATCGGTAATGCAAACATTATTCCTGACAGCTTATTTTCGACCGGAAACACGATGGCTTCGGTAATTGCCAACCAGTTTGGCGAAGCCGATGGCCTTAAACTCAGCGCCCTGATCTCCATCGGGTTGTTGCTTTTTGTAATCACCGGAATTGTAAACGGAATTGGGAAATTGATCATCAAGAAAATGAACTAATTCAAGGCAAAAGTGAAAGCACAAAACAACGGAGAGTTTCAGATTTTAACGACATTCAGTAATTCAATCCTTCAGTAATTCAACAATGCAATCCATCAGCACAAAAGATAATATCAGCGTAAGAATTAAAAAAGACCGTATCTTCCTGGGACTAGTGGTGCTTTTATCCGTTGTAACCGTTTCTCCGATTGTTCTGATTATCTTCAAACTAATTGCGAAAGGGTACAAGCAACTCAGTTTTGGCTTTTTGGTTGAAAAAATGCCAGATACCATGCAGGCCATGACCGCCGTTACCAACAACGAGCTGATTCCCGGAGGTATCGCAAACGCTATACTCGGAACACTCCTGATGGTTGTTCTGGCTTCGGTAATTGCCATTCCGGTTGGAATCATCTCAGGAGTTTATCTCTATGAAAATCAAGGGAAATGGATGGCCAACCTGACCCGCAGTGTATCCGATATTTTGCAGGGAGTTCCATCGATTGTGCTGGGGCTGATTTCGTATATCTGGGTAGTTAAACATGTTACCCATGGTTTTTCGGCGCTCGCCGGAAGTGTTTCGCTGGCTATTATGATGTTGCCGATGATTGTCCGTTCGACTGAAGAAACTCTGAAAATGATACCGCAAACCCTCAAAGAAGCCGGGCTGGCACTGGGAATTCCATATTGGCGGGTGCTCTTCGGAATTCTGATTCCAACAGGGTTCAGCGGACTGATGACCGGAATACTCCTGGCTGTTTCGAGGGTAATTGGCGAAACAGCTCCGTTAATGCTTACTGCACTCGGCAGTTCAGTAATCAATGCGAACATTGCTAAACCAACCAGTGCTATTCCATTGGTGATTTGGGAATTTTACAACGATCCGAACATGGTGGACCTGATTTGGAGTTCATCACTTTTATTAATGATCATGGTACTTGCATTTAATCTGACTGCCAAACAGATTGCGGCGAGCAGAAAATAGAAAAAAATGAATACAAACATATTAGAGATAAAAGATCCGATACTCTCCATTCAGGATTTGTCGGTTGCCTACGACAAAAATGTGGCAGTAAAGAGTGTGTCTGTCGGAATCAAAAAGAACAATGTAACAGCCATCATGGGGCCATCGGGCTGCGGAAAAAGTACGCTTCTGCGTGCGCTCAACCGGATGCACGAGCTGTACGAAAACATTACAACTACCGGATCAGTCTTGCTGAACGATGAAGATATTTTCAAAATGTCGCCCATCAAACTTCGCCGGAAAACGGGAATGGTTTTTCAACGCCCCAACCCATTCCCGACCATGAGTATTTACGACAATGTAATTGCAGGATACAAATTGAATGGCATCAGCCAGAAAAAGCAGGAACGCGACGAAATTGTGGAACGGTCGTTGCGCGATGTCGCTTTGTGGGACGAGGTGAAAGATTCGCTTACCAAGAAGGGTACCTTTTTAAGCGGAGGCCAGCAGCAAAGGCTTTGTATCGCGCGAGCCCTGGCATTTAATCCTGAAATTATTCTGCTCGACGAACCTACTTCGGCACTCGATCCGGTGGCCACCTCTAAAATCGAGGATTTGCTCATCAAGCTGAAAGAAAGCTATACCATTATCATGGTAACGCACAACATGTCGCAGGCTGCACGCATTTCCGATTATTCATTATTTATGTATCTTGGTGAATTGGTGGAGTACGGCAAAACCAAAAACATGTTTACCAATCCGCAGGACAGACGCACCGAAGAATACCTGACCGGAAAATTCGGTTAACGTTCTGGCATCTGGCAGTTGGCTACTTGCCACTAGCTGCCGGTAGCCAGCAGTTATAATTAAGTTGCAAATCATTCCTAATAGTGTTAATGATATAAATGATAAAAACATGTCAGTAAAAAAAGACGAAGCAATGAGAGATATTTTGGCTGATTACGAGTCGCTGGCCAATTTGGTACTCAATCAGCTCGACATTCTGGAAACCCTTATAATAACCAGCGAGTTACACTTGTCTGACGAACAACTCAGCACGATTCGCGAAAACGAAGATAAACTCGATAAATGGGAGGTAAAACTCAGCGATAAAATTGTAAATACCATTGTGCTTTATCAGCCGGTGGCTTCCGAAATTCGTAAATTAATTGCTCTTTACCGGATTATAATTAGTTTAGAGCGAATTGGCGATCTAGCCGTTAGTATTACTAAATTTATGAAAGAAATAAAGAACGAAGAGGTGTATGCCAGCCTGTCAGACTTTATTTCGAACATAATGATACTGAGCGTTAAAATGGTAAAGAATGCGATGCTTTCATTCATGAATAAAGATATGGATTTAGCTATCTGGACCATTAAAAACGAAGCTGTAGTTGACGAACTGAACCGAAAAATGCTGAAAAAAGCAATTGGCAAAGCCCAAAAGGCCGAAGAGAAAAAGCATATCCTGATTAGTTTTATCAACATCAAAGAGATGGTTTCGAATATCGAACGGATTTCGGATCATGCAGCCAACATTGCTGAAGCTTCGATTTATGCCTTCGAAGGAAAAGACATCAGGCATCATCGGATAGAGAAACTCGAACAACAAACAAAACTAACAAACAATGAGTGACACTTATAAAATACTGGTAGTTGACGACGAAAAGGACCTTTGTGAGATCCTTCAGTTCAACCTGGCAAGCGAAGGGTTCGATATTGAAGTAGCCTATTCAGGAGAAGACGCGCTCACCAAGTCGATTGACCGTTTTGATCTGCTGCTGCTCGATGTGATGATGGGTGGCATGTCGGGTTTTAAACTGGCCGACAAAATCAGGAAAGAACTGGGACTTTCGGTACCGATTATTTTTCTGACAGCCCGGGAAACAGAAAACGATATGCTCACCGGGTTTAATGTTGGCGCCGACGATTATCTGTCGAAACCATTTTCGATTAAGGAACTGGTAGCCCGCATAAAAGCGGTGCTTCGCAGGGGAAAAAACATGGAGGTAAAGCCCAAAGTAATTACGATTGATGGTATGGAGTTGGATTTGAACCGCAAATCGGTGACCATTGACGATGAGCCTGTATTGCTCACCCGCAAAGAGTTCGAAATATTGGTTATGCTGATTACGAACAAAGGGAAATACCTCAGCCGGCAGGAAATTCTGGATCGGATCTGGAGTGACGACGTGATTGTAACCGAGCGAAACGTGGATGTAAACATTGCCCGCCTCCGAAAAAAAATCGGTGTGTTTGGCAACTGTATCAAAGGCCGCTCCGGATACGGATACTGCTTCGAAAATTAGGAAATAAGAAAATAAGTCACATCGAAGGGACAGTTCGACATTTCTTATTTCTTGCCCGTTTTATTTTGACCAGACAATTTTAATCGCATAAAAACTGAAAACCGTGATTGTACAACGCACCTTTCGCCGACGAATATTTATCAACTTCTTTGTTGTATTTTCTATTTTCACCCTGGCGGTGCTGGGGTATCAGTACGATCGTGAAAAAAGCTACCGCACTGGCCAGCTCGAAAATATTCTCGATAATATTTCGGAAGTGACCCATCGGTACATCGAGCACAAGCAGATTTTCGAGTCGGGTGATTTTAAATCGTTGGATACATTAAAGATGCTCTTGCCTATCGAAAATACCCGTTTGACCATTATGGACATGACCGGAAAAGTGGTGTACGATAGCTTTGTTGCCGACGTTGAGCCGGTAGAGAACCATCTGCATCGGCCCGAAGTACAAAAAGCGCTTTATTCCGGTAAAGGTTCGAGCATTCGCCTTTCGGCTACCACCAACCAGAAGTTTTATTACTATGCAAAAAATTGCAAAAAATATTTTGTAAGAACTGCGGCCATTTATAATGTCGATATCGTCAAATTCCTGAAAACAGAACAGGTATTCCTGGTTTTCGTTGTTTTTCTGTTCCTTTTGATGTGGATTTTATTGCATTTTACTACCCGTCGGTTAAGCGAATTCATCGTCAAGCTGAAAGATTTTGCGTTGAAAGCCGGGCAAAACGAAGACATCTCGAAGATGGACAGCAACTTTCAGGACAACGAACTGGGGGTAATCCGCAAACAGATTATACAAATTTACGACAACCTGAAAACGGCCAAAGACGAGTTAACCAGTGAAAAGGAAAAGCTATACGGTCATCTTCAGGTGTTGAAAGAAGGGATCTCTATTTTTTCTCCTGAAAAGCATAAAATACTGGCCAACAGTCATTTTATTCAATTCATCAACATGATTTCAGATAAATCGACCATTTCGGCAGAACACATTTTTTCGGTTCCTGAATTCAGTAAAGTCGTTGAATTTGTTGATCAGTACCGCGACAAGGACATTCAGACTCAAAATAAAGAACTCCCGCAGATTGAATATACCATCGAGAAAAGTGAAAAATTTTTTCAGATCAGGTGTATCATTTTTGTCGATAAAAGTTTTGAAGTACTGATCAGCGATGTGACTCGTCCGGAGAAACAGCGTTTACTCAAGCAACAGCTCACCTCCAACATTGCCCATGAGTTGAAAACACCATTATCATCCATAAAAGGTTATCTCGAAACCCTTTTGAATAACCCCAATATTCCGGTGGAAAAACAGACTTATTTTCTGGAAAAAGCCTTTGCCCAATCGGGGCGATTGACCGATCTGCTGAACGATATTTCGTTACTCAACAACATTGAAGACGCAGGAGGATTGTTCGAATTTAAGTCGTTGATATTAAAACCCGTTATCCGCGATGTGATTGAGAACCTGAAAAGCCGGTTGACCGAAAGGAATATGGATTGTGTGGTAGATGTCGATAGCGGCGTGGTGGTTAACGGAAACGAATCGCTGCTTTTTTCGGTATTCCAGAACCTGATCGAGAATTCGATCAACTACGCCGGGCACGACACCCGGATTGTTATCCGGAAATACCTGGAAGATGATAAATTCTACTATTTTCAATATTCCGACTCCGGGGCCGGAATTCCGGAAGAACATTTGCCCCGCATTTTTGAACGGTTTTACCGGGTTGATTATGGCCGGTCGCGCGAAAACGGGGGGACGGGTCTGGGGCTTTCCATCGTAAAGAATGCTGTTTTGCTGCACAAAGGAGAGATTTCCGTTCGAAACAAAGCCGAACGTGGATTAGAATTTTTATTCTCCCTATCAAAAAAATAGCACCCGCGAATTCAGCATTCTGGAATTCAATAAGTTAAACAGAATAAGCTTTTCTTCTTCCGGATCCTTGATTTTGCCCACAAATCTTTTACATGTTTGAAAGTACCTTTTAAATCATTTCTGAATATTTTTTTTAAATTTATCAACAAGGCTTTACTGCTGTTGTTATAAATTTGAAACGAATATAATTATGGACATAATACACATTAGTGCAGAGTGTTATCCGGCTGCAAAGGTTGGTGGGTTGGCAGATGTTGTGGGTGCATTGCCCAAATATCAGTCTTTATTGGGGCATTCGGCTACCGTAATTATGCCGTTTTATCATGGGAAATATAGCAAATCGAACGAATTCTCGGTGGTTTTTTCAGGTTATGTACGGTTAGGATACGCCAACTTAGTGTTCAACATATTGGAACCGGTAAATAATAATTTGGGGCACCATCTTTTTTTTGTTGACATCCCCGGTTTGTTTGACCGCGAAAACGTTTATTCCTATCACGACGATACCGAACGGTTCATTACCTTCCAGATTGCTACACTAAACTGGTTAAATACGCTTGAAAAAACTCCCGATGTGGTGCACTGTCACGATCAGCACACCGGGTTCATTCCGTTTATGATGTCGAAGGTTCGCGAATACTCCAGATTCGAACAGATTCCTTCTGTTTTTACGATTCACAACGGGCAATATCAGGGACAGTTCGGTTTCGACAAACTATATTATTTGCCTCCTTTCCATTCGTATTTTAATGGATTAATTGAATGGAACAACCTGATCAATCCATTGGCATCAGCCATTAAATGTGCCTGGAGGGTGACTACTGTTTCGCCAAGTTATTTGGAAGAGATAAGCTATGATATGAAGGGGATGGAAGGGTTGCTTCGTGCCGAACGGGGCAAATCGGTTGGGATATTAAATGGAATTGATGTTGATGTCTGGAATCCGGAAACCGACCCGATGCTGGAGCAGAATTTCAGCTTAAAAACTGCGGAAGAAGGTAAAAAAGCGTGCAAAGATTTTCTATGCCATCAGTTTGGTTTGAATCCGGATAAGCCACTTTTCACTTTCATCGGGCGATTGGTTGGAGAAAAAGGTGCCGATGTGCTGCCTGAAGTCATTTATAATGTTTCGAAGTATAATCCGGGCGAACAAAATATTCTCATCTTGGGTTCAGGCGAAAAGCACATTGAGAATTCGCTGCTTCATCTGGAGTCCGAATTTAAAGGCAGCTATTGCTCCTATATTGGGTACAACGAAAAACTGTCGCATATGATTTATGCCGGAGCCGATTTTCTGCTGATGCCGTCGCGTGTTGAGCCTTGCGGCCTGAACCAGATGTATGCCCTGCGTTATGGCACCATCCCGATTGTAAGGCGAACCGGTGGCTTGCGCGATACGGTGATTGATATCGGTGACAATGGATTTGGCATCTGCCACGATCAATGCTCAACCTTCGATATTATTCATTCCATACAAAGGGCAAAAACGTTGTATAAAGATAAAAGAACCTTTAAAAAGGCCAGAAAACAAATTATGCAAATTGACCATTCGTGGAACAAGGCCGCAGCAGAATATGTAGAATTATACGAATCACTTAAATTATAATTTATGAAAAAAGAAACATTAGCAATTATTCTGGGAGGTGGTCAGGGATCAAGGTTATCCCCACTAACTGAAAACAGATCAAAACCAGCCGTTCCCATCGCCGGAAAGTACCGGTTGGTCGATATCCCCATTTCGAATTGTATTAATTCCGATATCAACCGCATTTTTGTACTGACGCAGTTTAATTCAGCATCGTTAAATAAACACATTAAGAATACCTATCAGTTTAGCTTTTTCAGTAATTCGTTTGTCGATATTCTGGCCGCCGAACAAACTCCTGACAATAAATCATGGTTTCAGGGTACTGCCGATGCAGTACGCCAGTGTATGCAGCATTTTGTGAACTACGACTTTGATTATGCACTGATTCTGTCGGGCGACCAGTTGTATCAGATGGATTTTAATGAGATGATTGAGGCTCATAAAAAAGCTGGTGCTGGAATTACTATTGCCAGCTTGCCTGTTGTAGCCAAAGAAGCTCCGGAATTTGGAATTCTGAAAGCCGATGGAGAGAATATCATTACTGAATTTATAGAGAAACCTGCTCCTGAATTATTGCATGAGTGGACTTCAGAAGTTAGCGAAGAAATGCAACGCGAAGGAAAAATTTATCTGGCATCGATGGGAATTTACGTGTTTAATCGCGAATTACTGATTGAACTGATGCAAGACAAAGAAACCAAAGATTTTGGTAAAGAAATTATTCCTCATGCTATTAAAACCCATAAAGTTTTAAGCTTCCCTTACGAAGGTTACTGGACCGATATCGGTAATATCGATTCGTTTTATGAAGCCAATCTTGGGTTAACCGATGATATTCCGAAGTTTAATCTTTTCGATAATGCAAAGCTAGTTTATACCCGTGCTCGATTACTCCCTCCCTCAAAAATTTCGGGTACTCAATTAGAGAAAACTGTCGTTTCTGAAGGCTGCATTATTCATGCCAGCCGAATAGAGCACTCGGTTATTGGTATTCGTTCGCGAATTGGAAAAGGAACAACCATCGCTCATTCCTACATCATGGGCAACGACTATTATCAAAACCTGGAAGAAATTGACAGCAACTACTATAAAGGAACGGTTATGGGCATTGGAGAAAGGTGCCATTTAAACAACTGTATTGTCGATAAAAATGTCCACATTGGTAACGATGTCAGGGTAAACGGAGGGAAACATCTACCCGATTCAAACAATACCCTGTATTCAGTAAAAGAAGGAATTGTGGTGATTAAAAAAGGTGCTGTGCTTCCTAACGGATATGTAATTTAGACCATTGGGCTTAAATTCCGGTTTAAAAACTGCCATAACTAACCCGTCTGAGTTGTGGCAGTTTCTTTTTTGTAAAATGTTATGATTTAAAACTGTTTTCGCTGCTCTTCATTGCGCTATTCCCGATAGCTAATTTCGTTCAGGCCCAGTCGAAAGTTCTGTTGCGCCTTAATCTTCAGAAAGGAACATCCTACGAAATGTCCATGACTGCTGTCAACCACATCGATCAGGGATACCTTACTTTTGATAATTAACACTGAAACTAAAATCCGGAATCAGGGTTAATTGTTTTCAGGACATCTACTTCCATAAAAACAAAAAAACCTCTTCCGGCTTAAAGAAGAGGTTTTAATCTTGAGTACAAATGAACTATTTAATCTGCAATCTCTGTTATTTTGAAGCTTGCAGCTCAATTTTAACCTGATTGTTTTTTGATTTAATGCTGAATGTTTTTTCGTTTTTGTTGTACGATGTATAACTTGCAACCAGCTTACACTGACCAGCTTTCAGGTTTTCAATCACGAAATGACCATCAAAATCGGTGTATGTTTTTAAATCCGAACCTTCTACTTTCACTTCAACGCCTACTAAAGCTTCTCCTGAAACTTCGTCAATAACGTTTCCGCTAACCGAAAGTACTGCGGCTTCGGCTTTTGCTTCCGCCTTGGTTTCAGCCTTTTCTGCAAATGCACTGGTAGAAACTAAAGCTACCAAAAGGGCAAAAATTACTTTTTTCATGGTGTATATTTTTTCGTTTTTGTTTCTGAATTACACCATCAAAAGTATAACCAGTCGATTAAAGCTTAATTAAGCATTGATTAAAATTTTGTTACAAGAAAAGGAAAGTTCCAAATTCCAGGCTTCGGTAGCGACACTACCGGCTGTAACTGACCATTGATCGCTGCCACTGACCACTTTTCTACTTTTTCTCCGGATACTCGCGCTCGCTTACTATTTCGCCGTTTTTGCCGAAGTTGCGCCATTTGCCTACTTTTTCGCCCAGGTTGTAGTGCAATTCGTAAAGCAGGTTTCCGTTGGCATCCCAAATCATCCAGGCACCGTGCTTCAGCCCGTCCTTGTAATTGGCCAGTCCAATCAAAACTTTATGTTCGTTGTAGGTAATCCACGAACCATGCATCAGGTTATTTTTGTACGATCGCACTTCGTTCAACTGGCCGTTTTCGAAATACACATTGGCAGTGCCATTTTTCAGCCCATTTTCAATGTTCAGCTCAATCTTGATTTTGCCATTCGGAAAGTGGGTCACATATTTTCCGGTATAAGCCACGCTGTCGGCATAATAAATACCGTTAATTTCTTTCAGTTCCTGGGCCTTGCTCACCAAAGCCAACATGCCGATTAGTACGATTAACAAACCAAGTTTCTTCATGGCGATCTTTTCTTTTCCTGACTTATACTTTGGTCAGTCGATTAATGTTTAAAAGAGGCTGTCTCAAATGTCATTAGTTCCGTCATCCTGAACTTGTTTCAGGATCTCAACTGCATCAGACCCTGAAATAAATTCGGGGTGACTTGATTTGCGACTATTTTGACTTTTGATACAGCCTCCTGTATTTTTTATAATTTCTTATTTCGAAATCATCTTGACGACTTTCTGGTCGTTGCCAGCAATTGCTTTGGCAAAATACATTCCTTTTGGCAGAGCAGTTCCATCGAATACAAACTGGTGTTTGCCTTCTGTCAGGTTTCCTTCCTGAAGGTTGGCGACTGTACGTCCGGTCAAATCCATTATAAAAACACGAACAAACGATTCGTTTTCCAACTGAAGTTCGATGCTGGTCTTTCCACTGAAAGGATTCGGATAGTTTATCAGAGTCATTTTGTTTGAAATAACTACCGGATTTACAGCCGTTGGAATCCAATATGAAGCATTTAGCACAGGAGAACCAGTTGCAGGCTGGAAGTTTAAAGCCGTGTAATTAAACGGATCAGTAATTTTTACATCAGCGTTGTCGGCTATCAACATATTTTCTCTTATAGCGGTCAGGAACCATGCCTGTAAAGTAGTAGCATCGAATATGGTTCCATCTTCTTTAAACTTGTCGCCACGGATACCTGCCAGAATACAATTTTTTACAGTCAGCACATCGGTGTTGGCTGCCGTCTGGCTACCGTCTTACTCCACACCCCATCCCCCTCCCCCACCCCATAACA
>Ga0074195_1003742_pt1 | contig 13703 bp, 12 predicted proteins | sample EPASupsiteHSE623_FD_64525 | JGI IMG/M metagenome (GOLD analysis project Ga0074195, IMG submission 64525) | Bioremediated contaminated groundwater from EPA Superfund site, New Mexico - Sample HSE6-23 | ecosystem: Environmental > Aquatic > Deep subsurface > Groundwater > Contaminated ...
ACCAGGGATCAGCCTACCTTCGATTTTTATGATATCGCGGGCACAGTTGCGGGTTTTTTTACGCCCTCCTTTATGGCGTCGCTGAACGTACCTGGTCTGCACCAGCATTTCCTGTCGTCAGAGCTAAAGCATGGCGGCCACCTTCTCGAATGCAGCCCCACAAAGGTGCAGATAGGCATTCAGTTCATCGACAGATTGGAGCTCTCCTTGCCCATGACCCTCGACTACCTGACTTTGGACTTCACTCGCGATACAAAAAAGGATTTGGACAGAGTTGAAAAATAGAATCGACGATTGGTAACGAATGAACGACAGTAATAAACGGGCGATGGGCAGCAGGCAATAAGCAAATCAGCGATAGGGGATAACGATTGAGGGACAAGGATATTAGTGATATAATAACAATAATAATTATGATATGATTGTCGGCGATATAATTTCGGCAATATCCAACATAGCAATTTTAATACAGGAAAAAATTAAATAGACAAAGAACCTATCTCTTGATAAAGTGGAGAGCAGAAGTGGTGCTATGAGGTTCAACCTATCAACGACCCAGATAACAGCCTTTATTTGTCTTGTCCTGATTCTAGGCATGACTGCCGCAGTCCAGGCTACAAGCCCGGGAACTTCCCCCGGTAACATCAAAGATTTTCACTCCAATTTCATTCACCGTTCAGATAAATCACCCGTAGGCCAGCTTGTGCTTCCCAAAGATACGATCTATTTCCCGTGGTATGGGCGTGACGAAATTGGAGCCAAATCGCATGCTTGTGGTGCTGTGCCTGCAAAACGGCCTGTTAAAGAAGATATCCGCATGAAGGGATCTTTCGCCCAGAACCAGGTTCAGGATCTTAAAGCGATGAACTCAGTAAAACAGAGGGACATCGTCTACAATGAGGTCCAAAGGGGCGATGCGGCGTCTCAGGGCATGGCCAACTCTATGGACATACAGGTAACCGGTGAAGCGAATGGGGATCAGGGCAGAGAAGAGAATGTGATCTTTGGAAATGATATCGAGAACCTGGTGGACTCTGCAGTAACTTCAGGCATGAGCGGGGCTTACAGCGGAAAGCCGGCATCCGTCAGGGGCAGCAGCTTTGGCAATAACATGAACATAGAGGTCAGCGGCATTTCCGTTTCCGCCATCAACACAGTAGAAGGCGGCAGCGCTGTTGCCAACTCGAACATAATAATAAAGCCGGTGCAGATCATCAACGCCCCTGCCGAAGTTGACGAGAAGCTGAAGTGATTGTGCAATATATTTCAATTTTTCATTAAGCTTTTCTTCATCAGCGAAAGCATTAAGCTCACCCTGATGCTACTTCAGGCATACTGAAAGATTATACTGCCCTTAATCCAAGTACTGCCCTTAATCCAAGACCCAAATCTCTGCGATGTGTTTTAGCACACTACATATTATCGCTTCTTAAAGGACGCTGACAGGACCGGTTCAGTAGCTCATTTGCTGTATCCGCCCATCCATTTAGTAGCCCTGGCTATTGGTGATTGTGTTTTCATGTGCGACATATGCATATGTTTAAACACCGCTATCGCTACAATAATTCCTACCAATGCAAAGAGACACTTCAGCTTCATATGTAACACCTAAATTTGATTTTTAATTATATTAATCACCCATACTATTTAAAAATTTTGAACCGAAAGGCTTCATCGTTTATCCTCAACGCCCTAAGAGGGATTATGCTGGGACTCAAGAATCATTAAATGCCTATTTTCAGGTTTTCTGCACCTCTCTTGCTTACAGCATGCCACCAGTGCAGCTTTTAGCGCCTCCATTTTTGTCGGCTTACTTATGTAGCCGTCCATCCCAGCAGCCAGACACATCTCTCGATCGCCCTTGAGAGCGGAAGCCGTCATTGCGATGATCGCGGGCTGCTTTTCAGCCGGCCACCTCTGGCGTATGGCTTTAGTCGCCTCCAGGCCGTCCATCTCAGGCATCAGTACATCCATCAAAATGATATCGTAATGCTGGCGTTCCATGGCCTGTAAGACCTCGATGCCGTTGCCCGCCACATCAGCCCTGAACCCCAGCTTACAAAGCATTCTCTGAGTCACTTTCTGGTTGACGGCATTATCTTCCGCAAGCAATATGCTCAAATCGCGGTCCAGGTAACCATCCTCCTGCCAGGAAGCAGGCTTACTGATATCAATAGGCTCGCAAAGGGTTGCTTTTGCAAGTATTGTGAAATGAAAAGTGGAACCAATGCCTTGCTCGCTCTCGACCCATATCTTTCCACCCATCATCTCCGCAAGCCTCTTGGAGATCGCGAGACCTAGGCCTGTTCCGCCGTACTTGCGCGTAGTAGATGCATCGATCTGGCTAAACGACTGGAATAATCGACCTATCTTATCTTTAGGAATACCAATTCCCGTATCTTCAACGGCAAAATGAATTTCATAGTTGCAGCCTTCGAGCTTTATGCTGTAGACTGAGATGATTACTTCTCCCTTTTTGGTGAACTTCACTGCATTATTGAGTAGATTGATTAAAATCTGACAAAGCCTTGTAGGATCGCCCAAAACCGCCTCGGGGGTGTCATAATCGATTGTATAAGATATGTTCAGGCCTTTGTTCCTGGCGTCTGCTGCCACCAGGTCTATGGACTCCTCAATACAATCGCGAAGGACGAAGGGCTGGCGTTCCAGCTCTATCATATCTGCCTCGATCTTAGTCAAATCGAGGATATTATTTATGATTGCGAGCAGCGCATCCCCGCTGGCGCGGATGATCTCAACGCACTCTTTCTGTCCATCGGTTAGGTCCTCATCCAGTAAAAGGCCTGTCATCCCTATGACTGCATTCATGGGTGTTCGAATCTCGTGGCTCATGTTCGCCAGAAATTCGGACTTAGCTCTCGTCGCAAGTTCGGCCTTCTCCTTGGACCTCTGCAGATCCTCCTCGACGTGCTTTCGTTCAGTGATGTCGCGAATAGACTCAATCGCTCCCCAGTAGTTTCCCTCGGAATCGTAGAGCGCAGATGCGCTTCCTAGAAGATAAGTTTCGCCTTCTCTTAAGTTAGGCATGTAGGCCTCGCCTACCAGAGTGCCGTCTTCTTGCCGCTTTATGCTGTCATACTTCCCCTCAAAATGCGGATCTGAGCTTTGCACCAGGTCTATGAGAACAGGCCTTCTCTCACCGTAGAAAGGCAGTGCGTACTCATAGTTTCCCTTACCAATGATCTGCTCTGCCTTGATGCCGGTTATCGTCTCCATAGCATGGTTCCAGGATATCACCTTGCCTTCTTTATCGATGACAAAAGTTGGGTCGGGAAGGAAGTTTATGATGCTTGAAAGAAGGCGCTCGGACTCTTTTAAAGCACTCTCAGCATTCTTTCGACCGCTGATATTCAACGCTACGTGAACGGCCCCTGTTATCTTTCCATTTGCATCCTTGATGGGATTGCTGCGAGACAGCCAGGTCTTTCCATCTGGTGTAACAAGTTCTCCTTCCTGGGACTCCCCTGTTTGAAGGGCAATGAATGCCTTACATCCCGGACAGGGTGCGTCGAGGCCGTAGATGACCTCAAAGCAGCGCTTCCCTTTTATCTCGTTCTCGGTTAAGCCTAGAAACTTCCGCACTGTTGAATTGACCCAAATGATGCGCATTTGAGTATCGAGGTATTCTACGGCCACGTTTTTCAAGCCGCCGAGGATTGCCGCTTTTTCCTGTTCCGATCTGCGTAAAGCTTCCTCGACATACTTGCGCTCGGTTATATCCCAAAGTACCTCGACTATGTACTTTTTCCCCGATTTGTCTTTATACAGCGTCTTCTTGGTTATTACCGTGCGAGTATCTCCGCTGGCATCGGTAATCTTCTCCTCGTTTACGTTCTCTTTCCCAGTCTCTAATACTAGTTCGTCCTTCTTCCAGGATATATCCCTCTGATCATTTGAGAGGGTATCGCAATCAATTCTGCCAAGAAGCTCTTCACGCGTATGTCCGGCCAGGCGACATTTTGCATCGTTGACCATGACCAGCCGGTGCTGACTATCTTTGACAAATATGGGATCGCCAATCGAGTCTATTATCTTATTGAGAAACTCCTTCGACTCCAGAAGGGCTTCTTCTGCAAGCTTTCGTTCAGTTATGTCTTTTACCGTTGTGAACAGGATCTGTTTGCCTTTCCAGGGGATGGCGATAAGAGTAATTTCAGCAGGGAACTCTTCGCCGTTCGCTCTGCGACGAACCCATTCGAATTGATGAGTCCCATCTGAAAAGGCCTTTTTCATCATCTCCTCTGCCTTTTCATAGGAGCTGCGTCCATCGGGCTGCCTCTCCGGCGCTAGTTGAGAGGGATGAATGTTTAGCAGCTCATCCTTAGTAGAGCATTTCATCATATCCATGGCTGCTTTGTTGCAGTCGATGAACTTCCCGTCGTCTAAAAGAAATATGGCATCAGCAGATCGCTCGAACAGCAACCGAAACTTAGACTCGCTTTCTACGAGCAACTTCTCGGCCTGCTTTCTCACTTCAATCTCTGACAGAGTGGTCGCAAGCAATCGATTGCTCTCATCGAACGTCACCTTCTGGCGGAAGAACATCAGCCCGATGATCAGCGCAACTGTTACAGCTACAGCATAATAGTTGAGGAAGCGCGAGTATTCATGGCCCCAGATGAGAAGCGAGAACGCCGCTCCAATTCCCAGGTAGGGCAAGTAGTGAGTCCAGGAAGCGCTCTTCCTGCGGATGGAACCTGCTGCTCTCGACTGATCTAAAGCGGAAGCGTTTACATTCAGCACCCCGGACAGCCCCACCAACAGGTAGCTTACCAACCAGCCGGTATCAATGAAGCTGCCTGATACATAAGTCTCCTGCTGTGTCTGGATGCTGAAGATTGCGTCCGTAACGATCAATGTCACCATGCTGAGAGCCAGAATAATAGTAGGAGATCCTATGGGAGAGTCGAGCTTTCTGAAGAGCAGCTCAATTAGAGCAAAGAATAGAATCAGATCCATGATAGGGTAGGCCAAAGAGACTGCTAAGTCTAAAAAAGCAGCTTCGTTGGAGGCAATAATAGGGGCAATTAGGAAGACCCAGAACACCAGGGCGGCTGGCACTATAACGATTGCAGAGTCCAGAAGTATCTTGAGCTGCTCACGAGGAGAGAGAGAAACCTCTGGCAAGAGGTAAATGCCTATAGCGAACAGAGGGTAGAACATGAGGTAGCCGACGTCTGCCACCGAAGGAAACGGATTCTGATGGAAGCCGACCTCGATTACAGTCCAGGCCAAATCTCCCAATGTGTTGGCTATTTGAGCAGCGGCTAAGACCACCCATGCGCTTTTCGACCTTCCCTCAGAGTGCCGCGCGGCATACAGCATGCCTGCAGCAGCAAGCCCGCTGGTCGCAGTTATAAGCGTATCATCAGCAGGAAGCAATGCCTCTTTGTCTTCAATAAGAATTAACAGTGCCAAGTGGGCAAACAGAATTGAGACCGCAAGGATCACTGCTATGCGAAATGACATGGCCTTGCCTTTCCCGATATAACCAATCCTCCTAAGCCTCCTCAATCAGTTCAATCGTAGATATTCTAATATCTGGTAAAAAAACTTTCGGTGTTTATTCATAAATGATTGAACTGCATGAAGAAAAGCTTATACTGGACATTGCATGGCGATAAATAGGCCTATGTGTGATCAAAGGTTGCCTTTGACAAGGCCAGGAGCCACAGTGGAAGGAACAACGAAAGGGATGATAAGTACGCTCCCATTTTATAATTACCCGTATTCCATCAAGCTCAAGCTATCGAGTATCTGAGCAGCCGCTTCTGGAGAAAGGCCATGATGCCTGCAGATAGTTAGAACGCGAACCAACTCAGCATTCTCATCTGCTGCCAGATAAGCCTGCTCTGCATACACCACTGCCGCATCGTAGCCTTTCTCGATTAAAACTCTTTGAACGTCCTTTATCAATGCCTTATTTAAGGGAAGCCTAGACTTCCCAATGGCCTTGATGGCATTCCTGATAGTCTCAAGTTCTTTACTAGTGGGCAATCAGCTCACTTCCCTAGTTCTTTATTAAGCTCTTATCGGGATCAAACTCGATACTCTAACGCCAATCAACCTGACCTTCTTGTTGCCTCGCAGAAATGGTGCTATTAATCTCTTTGCATTGTTCCTTAGAATCTCAAGGTCGTCTGTTGGAAACGAAAGAGACCTGGCCCGAGTATATGTATCAAAATGCTGATATCTGACCTTAATGGTGATTGTTTTGAACTGAAAGGCGTTATCAACTATCTCTTTGTGCACCTCTTCCGCCAATTCATTAAGGACTTCAAAAATTATATTCTCATCATCTATATCTTTCTCGAATGTAACATCTCTTCCTATCGATTTTGTCTCGTACTCTTCAATTACCTCGCTGTTGTCAATCCCGTTCGCATACTCGTGCAGCCTGACGCCCCAAATTCCAAAGAGCTTAGCTAAAACCTCTGTATTTGCAGCAGCCAAATCGGCTACAGTTTCAATTCCCAAATCCTTTAACCGCCCTTCAGTCTTAGGGCCCACACCAGACAGGCTTCTCACCTTTAAGGGGAACAAGAAATCTCTCACATTCTCCTCTTTAACTACAGTCAGACCATAGGGCTTTTTGTAATCAGAGGCAATTTTGGCAATCATTTTATTTGGCGCGACGCCTACGGAGCATGTCAACTTTTCTTTGTTTAAGACCTCTTTCATCAGCTTCTCTGCAAATTCCTTTGCTTCATCAAAATCCTTAACTCGACTCGAGATATCGAGATAGGCTTCATCTATGCCCGCCTGCTCGAACTTATCGCAGTGGCTTTTTAAGATTTTCATTATGCTGCTAGATGCTCTGGTATAAAGATCGAAATGGGGTCTGAGATAGACACAGTGAGGGCACAGCCTCCAGGCCTTGGATATAGGCATTGCAGACCTGATGCCATATCTCCTGGCCTCATAAGAAGCGCTGCTCACAACCCCTCTTCCTTTGCCCTCCTTTGGATCAGCTCCAACTACTACGGGCTTATCCTTTAACTCCGGATGCTCTCGAACTTCCACTGAAGGGAAGAACGAATCCAGGTCGACGTGAAGGATTACTCGCATGCCAGCTCTATATCTGAGTAAACCATCTCAAGGGATATTGCATTTGCGATGGACCTAGAGCGCTTCTATCTATGAGGCCAGACCAATTGGGCCTTCGCGCACAGACTGCCCAAGGTTCATGGAGCTAGATAAAGCCTTAGAGATTTGGAGATGCTGGCGAAGATTTTCGATACTTCGCTGCAGAGCTTATCCGGAGAGTTCAGTAGGCCTTAGGCCATAGCTCCTTGTATTAATGCCAGTTTACCCAGAAAAGGTTTAAAGAGCGTGCAGAAGAGGTTTAAGAGCAATGACGGTATCGAGAGAGCTGGGCTACGCCGAAACTTACATGCACCTGCTTCAGGCAATGCTTTGCGGGAACGGACAGATCGTCTGTGCCGTCCAGCTGGTGGGGCCGCTAACACCTCAGCTTTTTATCAAGGCAATTAGGGCCATTCATGAGCGCCAGCCGCTGCTGCGAGCAAAGGTCCTCAAGAAGGACCGTTATTACTTCGATCTGTCGGTAAGCTTTGAGGACGTCCCGATACGAATCTTGCCGCGTGAGGATTCATGCCACTGGCAAAGAGTCATGGACTCTGAGCTGACTTCAATCGTCCCTGCAAAGAAGTATCTGTGGTCCATAATTCTGCTGTGTGGCGGCGAGCGCCAAGATGCACAGCATGAGATCGTCCTTAAAATGAACCATGCTGCTGCCGATGGCGTCTCTATCATCCACATGTTCGACGACCTTCTGCACATACTGTCTACTCTGCGTGAAGGAGCCTCTGTCGATCTGCCTGCCTATGACCTGTTGCCTCCAGTGGAGCTCCTGCTACCAAGCCCTCTTACCTGGGATGAGTTTCTTGCCAACAAGACCGCATCGCAAGTTGAGCCCGACTTGATGACTGCATGGAAGTATCATCAAAACGCTCCGCTCGGCCAGCGGCGGACGAAAGCTGTCTACCGAAAAGTAGATGCCGAAACTACCCGCAGGCTGGAGCTGCAGTGCCGGCAAAGAGGAACGACGGTGAATGCCCTGCTAAGTTCAGTCCTGCTGCTTTCTGCACAGCGTCAGATGGGGGCAGGGGCCACCATCAGCTCGCCCCTCTTCTCCATGGCGAACCTGCGAAACCGGACAGTTCCTTCAGTTGTCGCCGATTATCTCGGATGCTATTTCTCGGTGGTGGCCACCTATCACCCGCAGATTAGCGGGGAAACGGATCTGTACGAACTGGCTGAAGGCTATCGTCGGATGCTTAATGCTGCCATTCCCCTGCAAACAAACTCACCCAGGGAGTTCGACCTGGCCGAGCTTGAAAAGATGGTGAACGATATCGTGGTCAGCTCTTCGAACAGCTTCAATCTCGGTTTCTCCTGCAGCAATATGGGCGCACCGGCGATAGAGACATCCCGCAAAGATTACAGGCTCAAGGCATTCTACGCAGTGACGAATCAGTCGGCAGGCAACTTTCCGATGATGCTAAACGTAATAACCCTTTCAGGCGAGATGTTTTGCACATTTATCTATACTCATCCTTTGATGAGCGATGATTGGGCGGCAGGATATGTGGAGCGATTCCTGGATATCCTGTGTAGCTCGATTGAGTAGAGTTATATTTTTGGCCTCTATAAACACAAAGCGATCAAAATCCAAAGAAATGTTCAAGCGTATCTTTATCCATGCGGAGAAGCAGAGATCCATACTTTGCAGTTCGGTCAATCTAATACTATAAAGATGTCAAAATATTTTAAGATTACGGAGTGCTGACCGGATAGTAAATTGGCCTACTTGCTATTCATGAAGAGAAATTCTGGTTTTTTGTTTATGCCGGAAATGACCAAGTAAAAATTGAAATAAGCAACTACTGCCTGACAAGAATTCAGATCTTGTTGATATCAACTCCATATGAAAAATAGAGCTTTATCTCATCTCGATCTATTGAATCTTGGATTTCAGAAATATCCCCGCGAGTTGATAAATATGAATAAGACCTGGATATTGTTTGCCGTCATCATGTCGTTGATGGCATATGCTTCAGCAGTGCAAAGCAGTGTGGAGATACTGCCGGGAGAGGCCAGGGCAGAGATGCTCTTCGATCTGGGAATCGGCGAACCCTGGGTAGGTGGCAATCCGCCATCTTCAAGTGCGTACGAGTCGAAATTCTCCCAGTTTTACTCGACGCACAAGGGATCTTCCGCTAAGAAACATATCGAAGCTCCAAAGAAACTGGCTATAAAGGATAAGACGCCCACGACCGTTTACTTCAGCTATCAGATGCAATCGATACCGTATTCTCAATATCAGAGCTATGCCACTAATGCCGGAGGCAACTCATTTTGGATACAGGGGTCTACAAGCTGGACTCAGTATGCCCAAGTTCCTCAGGGATCAAGCCTCTCTCTGCTGGCGACCAGCTCTACAGGGGGCAACGGATACCTGTATGAGATTGCACCCGATGGAAGATTATCCAGGAACAGCTTCTACTTCTACCCAGGCAGTAGCCAGATCGGCTTTTATGCAGATACGGTTGGACAGTACGTGCTGCTATTCGTTATTGGCAGCCAGGTAAGCAATGCAGTGGTCGTCGATGTTACAAGCTACTATCCGGCCATCCAGCAGCCGGTTTATGCATACCCGTCGACCCAGGTTCTTCCTCCTACTTCAGGAGATACGCCTGTGACGATTGTATCCAAGGGCATGAGAGGGTATCAGGTTTATCTGGATGGGAAATACATGGGCACTGAAGGAACTGGCGGCGATCCTCTTGACGGAAGGTTCAGCTTCAAGGTGGTTGGAAACCAGAACCACGATATAAGGGTTTACGATGGCCAGTTCAATTACCCCAAGACCATTTACTTCGCAAGGGGAGTTACGAAGATGATCTACGTGGAGCCAGGAACAGCGGTCTATATTTAGACCGCGTTATCTTTTTATGGTAGAAAAAACTAAAACTATTCCTCTTTAACTCTGAACCTCTTCCTAAACGGGTATTTTAGCGATGCCCTAAAATCGCTATACGGTCTTCCAACGATTGCCAGATATACGAAGATCCCTGCCCATGCCCAAACTGCAAGGCCAAATGGTACAGTTAATATCAGGAAGAAGAATATCAGAAGGACTAAGCCGATAAAGAACAGCAAAATAGCTATGAGTATATAGTACAGCCGGGTGATGTTACTTATTTTTTCATACATGTGATAATTAATGGATGCATATATCAGTTATAGATTTCTTAATTCTCCTGCAACGCAAGAATTGTCTTCTCAGGTTTTCCGTTTCTTATCGCCTTTAATATGCCAGATAAGCATGGAACAAATTAGGAGGGGGTAGCCCGCATGCGGCCCGATCTCGCCCTAAGACAGGCCACTGCCACCCATTCCTATAGGTATCTGGCTTATATCCCCGACGCCTGTCAGAATCCTGTCTGCATCCTGGCGTACATCGTGATACTTTGTCTTCTGTCGATTTGTCGTCTGTTGAATTATATCAGAAGTGGCATTAATGTTTGAGATGGGTATCTCCGGCGTGAGCTCCTTAACCTTGGCAGGAGAGTAGCTGGACAACTCTGGGTTTATCCACATCGCATTAAACTCGCCTCGGCTGGATATATTGTCCCCGCCTGTCTGAAAGAACCTGCCGCCAATGGAATCGGCTGCAAAGGTTCCTTCCAGCAAGGTTGAGACTTGATCTGTTCCTTTCAGGGCAGTTATTACGAGATGCACTTGATCTCCCAAGACCAAACCTGCGACCACTCCGTTCCACGAAACGGCATTGGCATTCTCAGGCTCATACTTGGCCTTTCCAAAGAGGTCGTTTCCCTCTTGGTTCAGGGCCATAATCACCGAATCGTTCTCGATGCCGGTTATGGACCAGATGTACATTAAGTTTGGAACCGTTATATTATCTTGGGAGTTGTAAATATCTTGACCTGAGGATAAACCAGCAGTGGAAAACAATATTAAGAAGATTATATATCTTTTATTCAAGCATATGCCTCCGTATTTCGCAACTGTGAACTTCTGCACCTTCGCCCAGAATTAGCCTTTATTTAATCTATCCCCTTATAAGCCTTTCATATGCCTCATTACCGCTTCTATGCAAATTTTTTGCGATTATAATCATTTAAACTGGATGTTCTGAAAGCTATAAGTATTTGTGAACGCTTCAGTTGAGAACAGCATCTGAGGCAACTTAACTGCATTGGCTCATGCAGATCACAGAAGCGGTATGGGCATGCAGACATGGCCATGTTTTGTCAAATCCCAAAACTAACGATACAGGACACGTCGGCCAGACTAGATCAAGTGAAGCGATGACAAGGTTCTGGATAACTTAGATAAGCTAGCTGGAACATCAAAGGAGATTGAAATGAATTCCCCCGAATGCGACCTTAAGGGCCACGGACCTTGCGGTGGCCCTATCTGCCAGCGTGGCATGAGCCTCAACCACAGGTGCGATGCACATGTGAGGCTTCAGTCATACTGGACTGAGCGTAACCCAGGCAAGAAGCTCACCGATTGGCTTGATGGACTTCAAAATGCAGAACGTGAGGACATATTAAGGAAAGCTTCGCCTAGGGGCAAGTACTGGCAGGAGGTCAGTGTAGGATCGGCTGAAGAGTAAAATGGTAAGGCTAACTACCTGAGCAGTAGTATACTCGTAGTATAATCGTACAACAGCTATGAGTTCTAACTGGCCTTCAAAGGTTTAAGCGGGAAGCCTCGCTGTAGCCTTTTTTGAATAAAGCTTTTCCTTGGCCAGGTTTATCTTTATCGAGGTGTGCGATTTCTCGCGTTTTCGAATACCAAATGTTATTGCCAAATGGTATTACCAAATGTTATATGCTGGTTTTCTAAGACAACAAGCTGAATGCCTTTTTGTTTAACTTCCTGTGCCAGGCCGACATGGTCTGGATGGTAATGCGTTACCAGCAAATACTTGATATCCAGGACCAAGACACGCCTTCTCTTGAGGATATTGAGCAGCTTGGGCAGTGTGCCGGGCCACCCAACATCGATTAAGAGAGGGGTGGTGTTCCGGCCGACCAGGTAATAGTTAGTTGAATCGTATCCGACGTTTAGGATGTTCATCTTACGCTGCCAAGCAGGATCGGTAGCTGCCACAGGATTCTCCTTCTACTATTATCCTCGTCTTATCGGAGGATGCCTCCATTATAATGTTTCGAGTTCTCATATCAACCTCGTATGAGAGGTATCTTTAAATTTCTATGAAAATAAATGTGGAGCTAATGAAGCAGTTAGGAATATTACCCATTCTTCTGCTCCTGTGGATGGGGATAACCAGTGGGCTGGCAGCTGCAGAGCTGACGGCCAGCCAAAGCGTGCCATCGCTGGCAGCCGTGGGGGAGACCGTGCAGTTAACGGTGATGCTGACCTACAAAGGAGATAACACAGCGCAGGCTATAGTTACTCCCAGGCTTCCAACAGGTGTAGTGACGGATACTCCAGAAGGCCAGGCCACAGAGCTGTCCCCTGGGTCCACTGAGTCCATCAGACATCCTATCAGAGCAGTACAGAGTGGGACATACACAGTTATCTCTCAGATAGCATACGCTGAGGACGGAACCTGGAGGGAGCTGCTGCTGGAGGCGCCCTTCACAGCAGTGGGCGAGATAGAACCTCCTCCAAGAGAGGAGTTTGGCATCATTCCCGGCAGCGAAATATCCGTGGGTGGAGTGCCTATTGGCGAGACTCCTTCCGATGAAATATGAAAGTACAACCGGCTCTGCCACTGGTGATGCTGACCTCTTTAGGGCAGCGTGTGCCTCCCAACCATGCTTACTTGACCTTAGCCTATTAAGAGGCATCCCACTAATCGTTCCCGGTCATTTAGCTTGATTCCATCAAAAATTCAGTAACCAAACGCACAAACATCTGTGGCGCTGTGCTCATGGCGATATGTTGTTGCCCAGGCATGACTACAACCTTGCTATTGGGTAACGCTGCATGCACTGCCTTAGTTGCGGCCTTGAAAAAGCCAGGACTTTGTGCACCTTGCAGGAGCATGGTAGGAACATTCAGGCTCTTGAACCGTAAGGGATCAAGGATGTAATCCTCGTCAGCAAATTCCCGTGGTATGGTATGCGCCGCTGCCAGGCGGGCTAACCAACTAGGCTCCTTTCGCAGTACAGCGATTTCATGCTCCGGGATGCCAACAACCTCGCGGGAAAATGCTAACAAGACTCCCTCCCGGTCCCCTGAATCAAGTAACGCCTGGATTTTTGCCCGTGTGCCGGGCGGATAGAGAGGTACTCCTATGAAAATAGCTGGTTCGTAGAGGATGAGTTTGTTGAGATTTGTAACACGCAGAGCTGCTTCCAGAGAACACAATGCTCCATAAGAGTGCCCCAGCAGGTTTACCGGCTCCGGAATAGAATCCACAACCGCGGCTATATCTTCGTATTCACGCTCGATGGAGTAGACTGCAAAATCTCCACTCTGACCGCGACCACGCCGGTCGACGGCATAAACGGTGAATTTTTGCTCCAGCATTGGAAGGACAGACGCCCATCGCGTGTGGTCTGCACCTGTGCCATGCACCAAAACCAGAGCCGGGCCAGTCCCACTTCGCTCGTAGGCGATAAGCGTTCCGTCCTTAGACTTCACCTTGTCCATAT
>Ga0074195_1003743_pt1 | contig 13702 bp, 12 predicted proteins | sample EPASupsiteHSE623_FD_64525 | JGI IMG/M metagenome (GOLD analysis project Ga0074195, IMG submission 64525) | Bioremediated contaminated groundwater from EPA Superfund site, New Mexico - Sample HSE6-23 | ecosystem: Environmental > Aquatic > Deep subsurface > Groundwater > Contaminated ...
GGGAGATGTAGATATTGTGATTTATGTGGGATGGGGGGAGCGCGGCAATGAGATGGCCGATCTGCTGCATGAGTTCCCAGAGCTGCAAGACCCAAGAACAGGCAGGCCCCTCATGGAGAGGTCAATCGTTTACGCCAATACCTCAAACATGCCTGTGGCTGCTCGTGAGGCATCCATTTACACCGGAATGACCACTGCAGAGTACTACAGGGATATGGGCTACGACTGCCTGATGACCGCTGATTCCACTTCACGGTGGGCAGAGGCCATGAGAGAGATGGGCTCCCGTCTTGAAGAGATGCCTGGTGAGGAAGGTTATCCCGCATACCTGGGTGCCAGACTTGCTGATTTCTACGAGCGTGCTGGACGTGCCGAGGTTCTCAACGGCGGCCAGGGTTCAGTCAGCATCGTGGGTGCAGTGTCCCCAGCCGGCGGAGACTTCACCGAGCCCGTCACTCAGAACACTCTTAGAATGGTCAAGGTATTCTGGGCACTGGACTCAAAGCTTACCCAGCGCAGGCACTTCCCGTCCATCAATTGGCTTGATTCCTATTCCCTGTATGACCAGATCCTAGAGCCCTGGTTCGTGGAGAACGTCAGCCCGAACTGGAACAAGAACAAGAGACGCGCCATGGCCATTCTGCAGGAGAATGCCGAGCTGGAAGAAATCGTGATGCTCGTTGGCTCCGATGCCCTGCCTGAGGATCAGCAGATCACTCTCGAGGTGGCAAGGATGATCATCAACTTCTGGCTGGCTCAGAGCGCATTCCATCCGGTGGATACATTCGCTCCCTACAAGAAGCAGTTCGACCTATTGGAAGCCATCTTGAAGTACAGAGATCATGCCTTCGATGCAGTCCAGAAGGGCATACCTGTGGCGGCGATTACATCCGTTCCATCCAAGGATGCTCTGGCAAAGGTTAGGCTGGAAGCTGAGTATGAGCCCATCCTGGCAAAGGTTATGGCTCAGATGGATGCCGAGTTCAAGGCGCTGAAGTGAGGAGGGTTCAAAATGACCAAGGAATACAAGACTATTACTGAGATCTCCGGACCACTCATCTTCGTAGATAAGACCGAGCCAGTTGGCTACAATGAGCTCGTCGAGATCAGGACTGGCGGAGAGCTGAAGAGAGGACAGGTTCTGGATACCTCTGATGAGATCGTGGTTATTCAGGTATTCGAGGGAACCGGCGGTCTGTCCAAAGATAGCGCAGTCAGCTTCACCGGAGACGTCATCAAGATGCCACTGTCTCCCGCAATCGTTGGACGCGTTCTGTCCGGATCCGGAAAGCCCAGAGACGGCGGGCCGGAAATTGTTCCCGAGGTACTAAGAGATATTGCAGGAGCTGCCATCAATCCAGCTTCCCGCGAGAAGCCGCGTGCTTTCATCCAAACCGGCATCTCTACCATAGACGGCACAAACACACTGGTGCGCGGCCAGAAGCTGCCCATTTTCTCTGGCGCAGGTTTGCCACACAACGATGTTGCCCTGCAAATTGCCAGGCAAGCCAAGGCTCTCGGCGAGGCCGAGTCTTTCGCAGTTATCTTCTGCGCCATGGGCATCACCAACGAAGAAGCTCAGCACTTCCTGGCTGACTTCGAGAGAACAGGCGCCCTGGAGAGGGCAGTGGTGTTCCTCAACCTGGCCGACGACCCGGCTGTGGAGAGGATTCTGACTCCCAGACTGGGACTGACCACCGCTGAGTATCTGGCTTTCGATTTGGACATGCACGTGCTCATCATCTACACGGACATGACCAACTACTGCGAATCTCTGCGCCAGATGGGCGCTGCTCGTGAAGAAGTGCCCGGACGCCGCGGCTATCCCGGATACATGTACACCGATCTGGCCATCCAGTACGAACGCGCCGGCATCATCAGGGGCAAGAAGGGAAGCATCACCCAGTTCCCAATCCTGACCATGCCCGGTGACGACATCACCCACCCGATCCCAGACCTGTCTGGATACATCACGGAAGGGCAGATCATCGTTTCCAGAGAGCTTCACAGGAAGGGCATATATCCCCCAATCGATATCAGACCCTCTCTGTCCAGGCTGATGAACTCTGGAATCGGCAAGGGCCATACCCGCGAGGATCACAGAGCCGTCTCGGATCAGCTCTATGCATATTATGCAGAGGGCAACGATCTCCGAGGCCTCGCTGCAATCGTGGGCAAAGAGGCTCTCTCCGAGCGCGATAAGCTAGTCCTGGAGTTCGCAGACAAGTTCGAGAAGAGATTCGTCAACCAGGGCAGGGATGAGGACAGGAGCATCTTCGAGACCCTCCAGATCGGATGGGATCTCTTGGCGGATCTGCCTGAGGCGATGCTCACCAGGATTGACGATAAGTACATCAAGGTCTACCACCCCAAGTACGCTGGAACTGCCAAGGCTGCAGAAGCACCGAAGAAGTGAGATCATGGCCGTAATTCGAGGAACAAAACCGACCAGGGCAGTGCTGATCGCCCTTAAGAGAAGGATGAAGGTCGCAAAGACTGGTCACTCGCTCCTCAAAATGAAGCGTGACGGCCTCATGATTGAGTTCTTCGAGGTGCTAAGCAAGGCCAAGACAGTCCGGAAAGAGCTGGTTGAAGCTCTGCTCATAGCCGAGCAGAGGCTTCAAATGGCCATGGCTGTGGAGGGCACAGTTGCCATCAGCAGCGTGGCCTATTCCCTGCAAAAGGAGCCGGTGATCCAGCTTGAATCCCGAAACATCATGGGCGTAGTGGTTCCCAAGATCGCGGCAGAGGCCGTGCAAAAGAAGATGTTCGAGCGAGGCTACGGCATCATTGGAACCAGTGCGGCCATTGATGAAGTGGCTGATGCCTATGAGAAGTTGCTTGATAAGATCATCCTGGCTGCAGAGGTAGAGACCGCCATGATTCGGCTCGTCGAGGATATCGACAGCACCAAGAGGCGTGTCAATGCTCTGGAGTTCAAGGTGATTCCTGATGTCAAGGACACCATCAAGTTCATCAGCATGGCCTTGGAGGAGATGGAAAGGGACAACCTGGTCAAGATGAAGATGCTCAAGGGCAAGTCCGAGAGGAAAGCAGCAGCTGAAGAAGCTAAGAAGCTAGCAGCCATAGCTGCAGAAGCGGCTGCCAAGGCATCTGCTTGATTGAGCCGAAATGACGTCCAACTGGTTTGAGCGAAAAGCGGAAGACTGGTATGGGACGCCCGAGAAGAAGATGCGTCTTCTTCAGTGGTTGGTGTACATCACCAACCTCTACATTATTTTTGGGATATTCGTCCTCATATGGATATTATATGGCAAATATATTATACATGCATATAATAATATTATGAGTTGATTAGTCTCACCAATTGCAGAAACGTTTCCATATCCAGTTGATTTTGCCAATGCTGGGAGCTACGAGGCTGTGCCTGCAGGCTCACGGCATCAGAGCCTACATCATTTGTTCTGTATCGTTTCATCTGGCGTCCTTGCGCATAGCCTATTTGCCCGCTTTGATCCGAGTGCACCATCGGTTCAGCGATGCCAGAGCTCCGATGATACAAATAATCCCTGCCAGGAAGATGCCTTTGCCCAGTATGCCGGAGAGAAGCTCCGGACCCGCCTCAAGAACTGCACCATGATATCCTGCCTGGCTCATCTGGAGCGAGACGATGATTCCAGAAAGCGATACACCCAGAGCCATTCCCAGGTTTCTCACGGTTGCCGTGACGCTAGAGGCGATGTTCATCTTATCCTTGGGCAATGCTCTCATTATATCGGTATTATTGGGGCTCTGAAAGAGAGCGCTTCCGATTCCCATGGGCACGAAAGTGAGCAGCAATAGATTCGGATCGACATCTGTTTTGCCTGCCAGATATCCCTGGGCCATCATCGCCAAAGCAAGAATCGTCATGCCTGTCGCAGCCATGTATCTGCAGGGCCATTTATCGTAGATCCAGCCGGTGATCGGTGCCCCGATCACAGTCACCGCGGGCACGATGAGATAGATCAGGCCGACATGAGAGGGTGAATAGCCCAGAACGCCCTGGAAATAGAATGGGCCGAGGACGATTATCATCAGGTTTGCGATGAAAAATACTATCATGCTAATGCTGAGCAGCGTGAAATCCCTGTAGCGGAAGATGGAAAGCTCAAGCAAGGGTGATTTCTGCCTCGATTCATTTATCAGGAATAGAGCGAGCGAAGCCATAAAGACCAGGGCAAGGACGTACGACGCCCATGCGCCGCTATCGGAGAGGGTTCCGAGGAGGGCCATCATGGATACTATGAATGCCACAAACGTTATGGCACCAATCCAGTCCACCTTCAGACAGCTCGATCTAGGATCTTCGATTCTCAGATAACGCAGGGAGAGAAGGAGCTGCACTATGCCGATGGGCACGTTGATCAGAAATATGTACTCCCAGCCGAGCGTATCAACAATGATGCCGCCGAGCGTCGGACCGATTATGCTACCGATGGCGACGGTCGCTCCAATGTATCCCATAGCCCTGCCCTGCTCGCCGTGGGGAAAGGCTAGAAAGATGATGGCTGCGCTGATGGAGAACATCATTGCGGCTCCGGTCGCCTGGATCATTCGGAATAGTATGAGCATGCTCATGCTGCCGGAAAGCCCGCAGGCCAGTGAGCTTGAGGTGAAGAGGAGCATCCCCAGGAAGAAGAGGCGCGCTCTGCCCGTATATTCGGCGATTTTCCCAAAGATCAAGAGAAGGCTGGTAACGGTCACCAGGTATGAGGTCATGACCCATTGCGACTGGGCCAGGCTCACGTGGAAATAGCCCGTGATGGTAGGAAGGGCGATGCTTACCACTGATCCATCCACCACGGCCATGAGGACTCCCACCAGGATGAGGAACAGGATCATGTAGCGGTTTTGGCTGCCTTGATCTTTAATCGAAATAAGATCAGGTTCTTTGCACTCAGGTTGGTTTTGCATCTCTGTTATGCCTCTGCTTGCTGCCGGTGCTCTTATGAGACTGGCTCGATTCGTTGCCTTCCAGAGCCCGTGTTTCTGCTTCTGAGCCGTACTCTACTCCAAATTCATCTCCTGCATCAGCGGATAGCGGGCTTTTCATCAAAGCCTCGATCAGGATTTCATAGGGCATTGTCTCGTCATTTCCTACGAACTTGAAGAATAGATGGACGAATTGGTCCTGCTCCTGGGCGGTCAGGCGAGAGAGGCATTCCTGCAGATAAGCAAAGGCCTGCTGCTCTCTTTGCAAAACCCATTGTTTTCCCATCTCCGTTGGAACAAGGAATATATCTCGCTTATCCGAATCACCCTTCATCCTGGAGATGTAGCCTTTCTTTTCCAGATTGTCGACGTAATCCGTTGCGGTGGATTTGCAGATGCCGAACGTGTTTGAGATGTCGCTCATCTTTATCTCCTTGTAGTAGGAGAGGTACACGATGGAGAGGGCCATCGGGGAAAGCCCGCCTTTTTTGCCCCGGTCTACTCCCATAATTCTGTTCAGGGCAATATGCATCAAAGCGACTGACTTTCGAAGGCTTACTATCGGGGTGTGGTGAGTTGGTTGCACTTCTAGGAAATGCAATCGAACCTGTATAAAAGTATTACGGATATCCTTACTAATTATTATTTCCCGGGAAAATTGTTGGAGCCTCTGGCAAAAGAGGGCACTCGATATCAGTTGCAGCTCGTATCTTCTTTAATTGAGCGATACGGTAGCCTGTCACGACCCGCCTTTTTCCTGAGAGAGCTTTATCCAGAATTCTATCGCCCGAATCCACCAGAAGATGAGGAAGCTCGGCCAGCTTGTGGGGCGTGGATATGATTATCAAGTTATCAATACCTACGCGCCACATGACCTCGGCGCTGATCTGCTGGCTGCCCCTTCCCAGGATGAAGCCTTGCGCGCCGATTGGGCTTAAAATTATCTTGACGCTTCTTTCTCCTTCCAGCAAATTCAAGATATCTCTCTCCGATACATCCTTTGCCATCAGCTTTCCATTCTTGACAACATCCACGCCAAGCAATGTCTTTTCAATTCCAAGGAGCTCAGCGATCCTGGCCGTGGTAGTTCCTGCGCCCAAGATGTAAGCCGAGCCGTCCCTCATGAACTCAGAGGCAAAAACCGCAATTTGATTCTTGAACTCATCTTCGTTTGCGGAGCTGTAGGTCCTCTTTCTCTCCTGCACCAGCACGGGCTTGTAGGGCGTCCTGGCAGTAGCATAGAGCTTTGTCTGCAGCTCTCCGGAGCGGTAGAGATCCTCATCAACATCCACGATCTCCGTTTCTCTGGCCAAAAGCTCGCCTCTGATGAAGCCCAAAGCAAGCTCCGCCGCCGCCTCCGGGCTGATGGCAAAAACGCCGGAATGCATCTTCACACCCGCCGGGATTCCCAGGATCGGGACCTGGTTGGCGGCGGAGGCAACGATGCGCGCCGTTCCATCGCCACCGCAAAAGATGAGCAGATCGATGTTGTTTTCCAGGAAGGACCGGCAGGCGGAGCTCGTATCCTCCGAGCTGGAAGGGGTTGATGCTTCATGGACCAGGGCGTACTCCAGGCCGCATTCTCTCAACGCGTCCTCGCCCATGTTGCCGCTGGCGGTGAAAAAGAAAAGCTGGTCGGCCTCTTTGGCCAGCCGTCGCAGGCAAGCCTTGGCGCGCTCTGCGGCCTGAGGCTTTGCGCCCCTGCCCTTTGCCACGTCGGCAAGGCCGTCCGTGCCCTTCAAGCCGACGGCCCCGCCCATGCCGGCGATGGGGTTGATCAGGAAGCCGATCTTTCCGACTCTCTCTGCCATCAGGCCAGTGGAAGCCTGGCGAGAGATTGCTTCACCAGGTCTGCCGGATACTCATAGTCCACCAGTTTGCCGTCGTTGTAGGCATCATAGGCAGCCAGGTCGAAGTGGCCGTGGCCGGTGAGGGAGATGAAGATGGTCTTTGTCTCGCCGGTCTTCTTGCACCGCAGAGCCTCGTCGATGGCGGGCTTGATGGCGTGAGCGGCCTCAGGGGCGGGAATAATGCCTTCCGTCCTGGCGAAGAGGGTGGCTGCTTCGAAGACCTCGTTCTGCTGCAGTGCTGTGGCCTCTATCAGGCCGTCGTGCACAAGGTTGCAGAGCAGCGGTGCATCTCCGTGATAGCGCAGGCCGCCTGCGTGAATTCCGGGCGGGACAAAGTCGTGCCCCAGGGTGTACATCTTGATGACGGGTGCCATTCCGGCCGTGTCGCCGAAGTCGTAGGCGTAAAGCCCTTTAGTCAGGCTGGGACAGGCGGATGGCTCGCAGGCCACCATGCGCAGGTCCTTCTTGTCGTTCATCTTATCGGGAATGAAGGGGAAGACCATGCCCGGGAAGTTGCTTCCGCCGCCGCAGCAGCCGAACATGATATCCGGATAGTCGTCGGCCAGAACAAACTGCTTCTTCAGTTCCAGGCCTTCAATGGACTGATGGAGCAGAACGTGATTGAGGACCGAACCCAGGGCGTAATTGGTGTCCTCGTGACTGGCTGCATCCTCCACTGCCTCGGAGATGGCGATTCCCAAAGATCCGGGCGTGTTCGGCATCTCGGCCAGAACCCTTCTGCCGAAGTTCGTTCTATCCGAGGGGCTGGGAATGCATTCTGCGCCCCAAACTCGCATGGCGCTCTTGCGGTAGGGCTTGCTGTCGTAGCTCGACCTGACCATGTAGACGGTGCATTTCAAATCGAAGAGCGTGGTAGCCAGGGACAGGGCCGATCCCCACTGGCCCGCGCCGGTTTCCGTGGCCAGTCGCTCGATGCCTTCTTTCATATTGTAGTAAGCCTGGGGAACGGCGGTGTTGGGCTTGTGGCTTCCGGCCGGGCTCACGCCTTCATATTTGTAGTAGATCTTGGCCGGAGTCTTGAGCGCCTTCTCCAGAGCCGCGGCTCGGTACAGCGGCGTCGGCCTCCAGAGCCGGTAGATATCGCGTACTTCCTCGGGGATGTCTATCCAGCGCTCCGTGCTCATCTCCTGCTGGATGAGTGCTTTTGGAAAGATTATCTCCATGTCCTCTGCATTGAGGGGCTTCAGCGTCCCGGGATGAAGGGGCGGGTCCAGGGGCGTGGGCATGTCGGCAGCTACGTTATACCACTTCTTGGGGATCTCTTCCTCGTCGAGCACGTACTTGATCTTCATCAGGGGACACTCCATATCTCGGCTATAATGTAATCTTGCGTACATCATTGATTCATCCGGTTTTATTTAAAGGCTTTGAAATGGTCTGAAGAGTTTTAGCCTGATCTGTAGTAGCTATGTTCATTAGGGTCAAGATTTATTTATCATGGATGAGATGGGCCATGCCTATGAGTGGCCAAACCCTATCCGAGAAGATATTCTCAAGAGCGGCAAAGAAAGAGGCGCGAGCGGGCGAGTTCGTCATGGCGGATATCGACTGTGCCATGATCCATGATATCACCGGCCCGCTTGCGGTCAAGGGATTTTACGAGATCGCCGGCAGGGATGCAAAGGTTTGGGATCCCTCGAAGATCGTGATGCTCTTCGATCATCAGGTTCCTGCGGACAGCCTCAACGCTGCGGAGAACCACATTCTCCTGCGCGGCTTTGCCAGGGAGCAGGGGATCTTAAATTATGACATCCTGTGCGGAGTCTGCCATCAGGTCATGCCGGAGAAGGGACATGTGCTTCCCGGACAGATCGTTGTGGGCACGGATTCGCACACCTGCACCTACGGCAGCCTGGGCGCTTTCGCCACGGGCATCGGCTCGACTGACATGTCTTCCATCTTTGCCACGGGCAAGCTCTGGTTCATGGTCCCCAAGACAATGCAGCTCATGATCGAGGGCAGGCTCCCCAAGAACGTCACATCGAAGGATGCGGTGCTGAGGATCATCGGCGACGTCGGGGCGGATGGCGCGAACTATCTGGCCTGTGAGTTCCGGGGCGAGGCATCGACAAGGATGAGCATTCCGGAGAAGATGACCGTGTCCAACATGGCCATCGAGATGGGAGCGAAGGCCGGAATCTTCGAGACTGATGAGACGACCGTAAAATACCTGCGGGAGCGGGTGAAGGACGAGTCGGCCATCGAGAAAGGCATCGTTAAGAGCGATGAGGATGCGCTCGTCACGCAAAAGCACTGGAATGTGTCCGATCTCGAGCCCCAGATTGCGCTGCCTCATAACGTTGACAACGTCTTGCCCATAAGCGAGGTTCCCGAGACCAAGCTTGATCAGGTCTTCCTCGGATCCTGCACCAATGGCCGCTTCGAGGATCTCAAGCTCGCATCGGATCTGATGAAGGGAGAGCCTGTGGCCAGGGGCCTGCGCATGATCGTGGTGCCTGCCAGCCGGGAGGAGTACATGAAGTGCCTGCACGCCGGCCTCGTGGAGAAGTTCATGGAGGCGGGGGCCATGTTCGAGTCGGCCTGCTGCGGTCCATGCATGGGCGGGAGCTTCGGCCTGCTCGGCGCAGGCGAGCGCTGCCTCTCCACCTCGAACAGGAACTTCGTAGGACGGCAGGGCAGCCCCAAGGCATTCGTCTACCTCTGCTCACCGGCCACGGCAGGAGCGAGCGCCATCACCGGGTACATTACCGATCCGAGAGAGATCTGAGACTGTGCACTTGCAGTGATTGGCTTTTTCGCGCCTTCGCGGCTTCGCGCGAGGTCCTGTTTCACGCGAAGGCGCGAAGTTCCGATGAGGGAAGGACAATACGAAAAAGATGAAGATTGCACTCAAGCTCGCCTACCTGGGCGACAACTACTACGGCTTTCAGCGCCAGCCGGATCTGGTAACCGTCGATTCCGAGGTTCGAGCGGCGCTGGAGCAGATCGGCGTCATTCACGGCGACTTCTGCTATGCGGGAAGGACTGACCGTGGGGTATCCGCTCTCGGCCAGGTCATTGACTTCTGGATAGACGAGGACAAAGCCAAACTGGCTCGCCCAAGGTGCGTGAACGGGCGGCTGCCTCGCGATATCTGGACCTGGGCCTGGGCCGTGGCGCCGGTGGGCTTTTCTGCCCGCTGGAATGCCCGCTGGCGGCAGTACCGCTATCTCCTCTGGCATCCAGGCCTCAATCTGGAACCCATGCGCCAGGCAGCAGAGATGCTGCTCGGCGAGCACGATTTCCGGAATTTTTCATCAGCCAAAGTGGACACCGTGAAAACGGTTCAGATGCTGGAGATCAGGGAAGAGAATGGTCTCTTCACCCTCGACATTCGGGCCAATGGATTTCTCTGGAACATGGTCCGAAAGATCGTGGGCTCCCTGGAGAAGGTAGGCTCCGCGGATAAGGACATGAACTGGTTCTCGGATCTGTTAAGGCCGGAGCTGAACCACGGCGCGCCCACGGCTCCCGCGGAGGGCCTCATCCTCATGGATGTGGGCTACGAGGGGCTGGACTGGCAGGTGGACGAATACTCCAGGGCGCGAGCGGCGACGGCGCTATCAGCCAAGGTACAAAAGAGGATGGCAAAAGCTGAGGTGGCGAAGGCGCTGCAGAAGGCGATGGTGCCGCAGCCCGGATGGTAGCTGAGAAATATTGTGGACGGACGCAAAGCATTGCGTTCTTGTTTTAAGAGCTATTCAAGCCAGACGTTGGAGTCGATGAGATAGGTCAATCGCCCCACCAATCCAGGGATTTCTTCTGCAACTCCAGAGAAGTGTATTTCTCCTTGAGTTCGGCCAGCCCTCCCGCCCAGTCCAGCCTGAGCCTCCTGCGCTTAGGACTGGTCTTCTTTTCGACAAGGAACCGAGCGAAATCCCAAACCTCCTGCTGAAGCTCTGGAGGGAGCTTGGCCATGAGTTCGCCAAGTGCGTCCATAGAGACTCTCGGGTCCTCATGGCTAATATATTTTTTTATTATTCCAAACAGATGGAGCTGTGTCACGCCCGCGGCTCTGCCGAGGCCTCGTCCACATGGATGAGGCTACGAAGGGCTGGAACTGGCGGGTAGAAGAGCATTCTTGGACACGGACGGCGACGGCGGTCGCAGCCACAGCGCAGAAGAGGATGGCAGAAGCAGTGATGGCGAAGGCGCTGCAGACCGCTTTTTTTCGTGCCCAATATTCAATCCTCAGAATGCCAAGTTTTTTAATTGGCACACCATTACGAAAGCAAATGATCCTCAGGGAAATGACCGAGCAAGACTCCGCCGTCATTCAAAATTGGCCTGCTTATCCGATAGAGTTCGGGGATCTTGACTATGCCCTGCGTGAGGCCGGGTGGATAAGCGAGTATCTCGGCAAAATGGGAACGAATATTTACGTTGCGGAAGAGTGCGGCGTTTTGATCGGCTTTACCATCCTATCGAGAGACGATGAAGAAGATGGAAGCAGCAGCGCAGAGTTCAGGATTGTGCTGCATCCGGATTTCCTGGGGCGGGGCGTGGGCGGGAAGATCGCTGGCATGACAATTGAGAAGGGGTTCGAAGAGCTTTGCCTCCGAAGAATCTACCTCATAGTGCGCAAGAGAAATCTCCGCGCCGGAAAGCTCTACTGGCATTGCGGTTTTCGAGACACAGGAGAGTGCCGCAAAGAGGTTAACGGGGCTGTGGTAGATTTCCTGGAGATGGAATTGCTGCGAGAGAGTTTCAAAGGATGGAGTCGGAATGACAACGACCGAGATTGATGAAGCTTTGCTGGTCATTGATGTGCAGAACGAGTACTTCACAGGCCGTCTGCCCGTGACCCTTCCGAATGGCAGCCTGGACAATATTTTGAAGGCGATGGACCATGCCGCCCGCGTGGGTATGCCCGTGGCTGTCATCCAGCACAGTGCTGCTGCGAGGGACTCGCCGACCTTCCGGAAAGGCAGCGAGGAATGGAGACTGCACCCCGAAATAGAAATGAGAAAGCGAGACAAACTGATCGAAAAGAGCCTGCCCGGCAGCTTCACAGGAACGGGCCTGGAGACGTGGCTGCGGGAGACGGGCGTGGAGCGCGTTGCCATCTGCGGCTACATGGCGCAGATGTGCTGCGACACGACGGCGCGTCAGGCTTTTCATTTGGGATTTCAGGTGGACTTTCTCTCCGACGCCATCGGAACTCTGGACGCGCAGAACAGCGCAGGGGCCATCTCCGCCGCGGATCTGCACCGGGCGGTGATGGTGACGCAGGCGATGCGCTTTGCCGGGGTGGTGAAGACGGAGGAGTGGATCAGGGCGACGATCGAGAGATCAAATATCTCAGAGCCAAGCCAAAGTTAGAGACAAGCAACGAGCCGAAACATTCCGGAAATTTCCATCTTCATATCCCTGGCCCTTTGCCGGAATTCTTGCCTGCTCCTGTTTCCATCAACAGGTTGGCTGCCGCAACCAGGACGGCGGCCAGGATGATGGAAACGATGTAAACTGCATCGTCGTATGATGGAAATAGATAGCTGAGTAAGAGATACCCGAACAGAGAGCCGATCGCCCCTAAGGCGGAACTCGCGGCTACACTCAAGCTTCCTCTCTTGAGCGCTTTTCTGACTATAAATCCTGTTATCAGTCCTAAGCACATTAAAATAGAAATATAAGTTAATATGATTAATAATAAAAATATATTAAATATCTCGCCTATCAAATAGTTCGCGAGCCCGGCTCCGGCGCGGGCATCATCTCTGGAACCGCCAACGGAGGAGATGTTCTCGTAGTTGTCGGTGAATGCATTATCCAGAATTGAATTGTTTTCAGAAGTTTTTAATAAAATTCCACAACGGTTATTGATTAACTTATTGTGATATATGATATTATTCTCTGCATAATTCAGACTGATTCCGTTTTCGTTATTTCGGATTTCATTATCGAGAAGAGCATTGTGATCGGAAAAACCGGAAGGTCCAACCTCGGAAAGATAGCGATTTGATAGCAGTATGCCTTCTTCGTCATTCCCCTGGATGGAATTATTCCTGATTTCATTGTCACTGGATGCAGTGAGGCTGATGCCCCTTCGATTTAGTTCGACTGTATTATTAGAGATGGCGTTTTTTCCCGCTCCGGCTAGATCAATGCCACTTTGTCTATTGTTTTTAATTATATTATTCTTGATTACATTATATTCTGAATCGCTTACCAAGACACCGGCCGAGTTATTGGCTATGACGTTTCTTTGGATCGTCGTATTACTGATCGGTCGGAAATCAAAGACCGATCCAGTGATATCGACTCCGGGATCGGAACCGCCGGAGTTTATTATAGTAAATCCCTCCATGATTATTCCACTGTTGCCCAGCTTTATGGGAGTACCGCGGCCTTGCGCATCGATCACCGGATTTCCGACACCATGCAGAGCAACCCTGTGATCTACCAGGACATTCTCCAAATAAACGCCGCTCTGAACAACGATGGTGTCTCCCTCTCCAGAGGAATTGACTGCATCCTGAATACTCTTGAAATTCGCTCCATCGCTGCCTACGGTGATGTGAGCGGATTTTGCAGGACACAACATGAGAACCAGAGCCAGGATGAGAAAGAGCATAGGCCATTTTGCATTCATTGAAGGAAGCACCCGTAAGACCAGTAATCATTATTATTTATTTATGTCTTTCTGTAAGCTAACCTGATGTGTAGAGTCCTAAAAGTATTTCGCACACGCTTTAGCTATGCACCCGTAACACGGGTTATGAAATTAGACCAACGCAAGATACATTGGATTATCCGGCAAAAGCAAAAAGGATTGACTACAAAACAGATTGCGTTGGACATGAAGATCTCGCGGAGGCGAGTTCAACAAGTCTGGAAGAGCTATCGAGAACATATGCAAGAGCCAGCAGTTGGCAAGAACATGGGCCGACCCCGGA
>Ga0074195_1003744_pt1 | contig 13691 bp, 11 predicted proteins | sample EPASupsiteHSE623_FD_64525 | JGI IMG/M metagenome (GOLD analysis project Ga0074195, IMG submission 64525) | Bioremediated contaminated groundwater from EPA Superfund site, New Mexico - Sample HSE6-23 | ecosystem: Environmental > Aquatic > Deep subsurface > Groundwater > Contaminated ...
AAAAAAGGGAAGACGAGACAAGAAGAATAAAGCCGGCAATGCGGGGAAGAGTCAAAGTTGTTTTGAATAATGACAGGACTGCGAGAAGAATTATAAGATTAAGAACCATAGCCAAATCAGCTATTAATCCTGAAAGCGCATAATATATCGCCATGAAGATAAATACAATTCCAGCTCCGATTAAAATGGATTTTATTCCCTGATTTACGGAGTCTGAGCCAAGCGTCGGTCCCACAGACCTTTCTTCCACTATCTTAACAGGCGCTGGAAGAGCTCCGGCTTTCAGCACTATTGCCAAATCCTTTGCGTCATCTATTGTGCCGTTGCCCATAGAGATTTCTGTGTTACCTGACGGTATCCTCTCTCTCACAACAGGAGCTGAAACAATAACCGAGTCAAGCGAAAATGCAATTCTTCTGCCTATATTTGAACCTGTTATTGATGCCCATTTGTTTTTTGCTGTTCTGTTCATTGTGAGCTGTACTTTCACTCCATACGGATTATCACTGGTTCCAATGCCCGGAAGAGCTTCAAGTATCGCATCTCCCTTCAAAACAGGGTTCTTTTCAACAAGGTAAAGTATAGTATTTGTAGTTCCTTCTCTCTCTTTTTCCCTTCCCCACATAATAATATAATCTGCTGGTACAAGCTTCTGAATTTCATCAAGGGAAATTATATCTTTAATGACTTGAATGTTTTCTGGATATACTATGAAATCCGAACCGTTATAATCTATTGATGCTCCAAGACGGGCAGTCTCTTCGTATTTCAAGTCATCAAGTCTCTTGTCTATGTTTTCAATGAGTTTCTGAAATACGTCATTCTCTGCTACTATTCTGAATTCAAGCTGCGCTGTCTTACCGAGGAGCATCTTGGCTCTCTCTCTGTCAACAACTCCTGGAAGCTGTATGTTTATTCTGTTTGCGCCCTGTTTTTCAATTACAGGCTCAGAGACTCCGAATTGATCAACTCTGTTTCTTAGTATCTCAAGGGCTCTGTCAACAGCTCCGTCAGCTTCATCTTTTGAAAGCTGTGATTTGTCAACTTCAAGTATGAGGTTCATTCCTCCCTGTAGGTCAAGCCCAAGATGAATCGCCCTGTCTTTCAAGCGGCTTATCTCTTCAGGTTTCATTTTGACTTTATCCTCACTGGATAAAGTATAAAACCTGTAAGTAAAATAGAGTTGGTAAAGAGAAAGCACCAACACTAATCCTGCGATTAAGACTCTCCATCTGATATCCAGTTTCATTAAGCCTCCTATGCATTATATATAATTATAAAAACAATAAAGTATATCATAATGGGATAGTTATGTCAAGAAACTAAGTTGAAAGAAAGAGTAAAAGTAAAATCAATACTGCTTTCCCTGACTCGTTATTGCATCAGTGCACTTTCCTCTAACTCGCAAATCTAATTTTTTAACAGCATTTACAGGCGCAGCAAACTGCTCACTTCACGTATTGAAGCTTGTAGAGGTCATAGTAATATTTCCTGTTTGACAGAAGCTCTTTGTGAGTGCCCTGCTCGACAATTCTGCCTTTATGTATGGCATATATTCTGTCCGCATCCTGAATTGTTGAAAGGCGGTGAGCAATCGCTATTGTTGTCCTGTCATGCATTATTTTCTTTATAGCATCCTGAATCAGATATTCTGTCTCCGAGTCAATGTTAGAGGTTGCTTCATCAAGCACCAAAACCTTCGGCTGGTCCACAAGAGCTCTGGCGAATGCAAGAAGTTGTCTCTGACCTGTGGAGAGATTTGACCCTCTCTCATTGAGCATTGCGGAATAATTTCCCGGGATTTTATTTATGAACTTGTCTGCATTCACATATTCTGCATATTCAATCATCTTCTTTTCTTCAATATTCCTGTTTAAAAGGATATTGTATTTTATATCCCCAGAGAATATCATCACATCCTGCATCACAAGCCCGAAATAGGAGCGCAGAAACTCAACTGACATATCCTTTATGTTCACACCGTCAATTAGTATCTCTCCCTCCTTCGGGTCATAGTATCTCATCAGCAGGTTGATTATGGTTGTCTTTCCGGCTCCGGTCGCTCCGACAAAAGCGGCTGATGTGTTCGGCTCTATTATAAATGAAACATCCCGAAGAACAGGCTCATTCTTTTTATATTCAAAAGTGACATTTCTGAATTCTATCTTTCCGAGAATCTCTTTCGGCTTTATAGGATTTTCACTCTCCGTTATTGACGATTTCTCATCAAGCAGAAGGAATATCCTCTCCGAAGAAGCCATAGCCGACTGGTATATGTTGTATTTTTCAGAGAAATCAAAAATCGGCCTGAAAAAGAGTTCAATATAAGACAAAAATGCAAAGAGTATTCCTATCGTGAACTCTCCGTTGAATATTCCCCTTCCGCCGATGTAAATCATTACTGCAATTGTAATGTATGACATTACATCTATAAGAGGCCTGAATATGGAGAATATAAAGAGTTGATTCATGTTTGCCTTATAATAATTCTTTCCCGTCACTGCGAAATCATCATAGGACTGTTTTTCCTGATGGAATGCCTGAATAAGAGAGACACCAGTTATCGCCTCAGAGAGAAAAGCATTCACCTTGGCAAGAGTGGTTCTGACATCCCTGTATGCGCCCCTTGCAAACTTTTGAAAAAGCATAAGAAGAATTATCACGAAAGGCATTGCCCCGAGAACAACAAATGAGAGCTTCCAGGACATTCTGAACATTATTATTATGACTCCTATTATCGTGAGAATGTCCTTGGCAGAGTATATGAACACGTCTGTAAACAGCTCCCTGAGAGCGGCTATGTCATTTGTCGCCCTTGTCACGAGACGTCCGAGCGGATTCTTGTGGAAGAAATCCATAGACAGCGACATAAGATGCTTCATCATTTTGTCTCTCATGTCATACATAATGTTTTCAGAAACTATTGCCAGAATAATCACCTGCATATAATTGAATAAAAATGTAACTATTAAAAGAAGAACATAAAGCATGGCAAACTTTTTCACACTCGATATGTCTTTTTCCCTCACTTCCTTAAGATATTTGACATCCATCGACTTCAGAGCATTTTGTTCGACAAAACATACATCGTCTGAGTTTATGTAATCTATCTTTTCCTCATCAAGATAATTTCTGTATTTTACTTCAACAGGATAATATTTTTCCTCAAGCATCACAGAGTCCCTCTTCATGACAAAGTACTCATCCTTTGTTATCAATCTTGAAGGCACAAATATAAGAGAGTCCGTTTCATAAGAATATGATGTATTCTTTTCGAAAACTTTTTCTGATGTTTCCGACACTTTTAAAGCAGTATAGTTTTTCTGAATGTAATTGTCTATCGCAGTCTTTGATATTACAGGAAGAACAATCTGGAGGATGCTCATAATAATTAAAAATATGAATGTCAATATTATCTGCAGAAGATATTTTTTGGAATACGTCCAGATATTCTTCAGCAGGTTCTTGTCAGATGTCTTATACTGCCTTTCTTCTTCCATTTTACTCTTCCAGTCTTTGAATTCTGTAAAATTCCCTGTAAAGGGGGGAGCTCACTATCAGCTCCGAATGCTTTCCGCAGGATTCTACCTTCTCATCTCCAAGCACATAGATGCTGTCTGCATTCATAAATGAGGAGATCCTGTGGGATATGACAATTGTTGTTATCCCTTTCGAAAAATCTATCAGATTATGAAGTATCTCTTTCTCCGTGTTTGTGTCAACTGCGCTTAATGCGTCGTCAAGTATGAGAATCTTCGGTTTTCTTATGAGAGCGCGAGCTATGCAGAGCCTTTGTTTCTGACCTCCTGAAAGAGTGACTCCTTTCTCGCCGACTATTGTGTCCAATCCGTGCTTGAAATCCACAAGATCCTTGTAAAAGGCAGATGCCTTTACGACATCCTGCACCTCTTCATCAGAGGCGTCGCGCCTGCCGAATTTTATATTATCCATAATTGACATCGAGAACAAGAATGAATCCTGAGGCACATATCCTATTGAATCCCTCACTGAATCTATTTTTATCTTTTTGTAATTCACTCCGTCAAAGAGTATTTCTCCGCTCTGCGGCTCGAGAATTCTTAAAATAAGCTTTGCAATAGTCGATTTGCCGGTGCCTATTCTTCCGATTATACCCACATACTCTCCCTGCTTTATGTTCATCGAGAGTCCTTTCAGAACAGTTTTATCCTGATACTGAAATGAAACGTCTTTGAGTTCAATGTTCCCGTGCAGTTCCATTTTCTTCGCATCCTTCCCGTCCACTATCTTCGCCTCTTCCTTCAAAAATTCATACACTCTCTTATACGATGCATTTCCCCTTTGGAAAATATTGGATGCCCAGCCCACTGCCATCATTGGCCATGTTATTATGCCGAGGTAAACGAAAAACGCCACAAACTCGCCGGGAGTTATGCTTCCGAGTATCGCGTATTGGCCTCCCATATAAAGCACTATCGCGGCTCCCAAGTCGGCAAAAAGAAATATCAAAGGAAACATCGTGCCCCAGAGCATTATAAGATCTATGTTTTTTTTCACGTAGTCTTTGCTTGTCACATTGAATCTTTCGCGCTCCTTGTCTTCCTGTCTGAAAGCCTGCACAACTTTTATACCGCTTAGAAGCTCCTGCACCTTGTCCGTGAGCTGGGAGAAGGATTCCTGCACATCTTTGAAGTATCTGAACATGAGTTTCATTGCAAAGAGTGTTATGAGAGATATTATCGGAAGCGGCGCCATCGCGAGCAAAGTAAGTTTAATGTCGAGATTCAACATGAAAATCAATGCGGCGGTAAAAAGAAATATCGCATCAAAACCGGATATAATCCCGAATGCGGTTGACATTCTGATTGCCTGCATATCATTCGTCATGTGAGCCATTATATCGCCGGTCTTGGTTTTATTGAAAAAGTTCGCATCAAGCTTTAAAAGATGGTCATACAATTTATTTTTGAAATCATTCTCAATAAAATGGGATGTTCCTATTATTATCATTCTCCAGGTAAACCTGCATATTCCAATGCTGAGTGCAAGGCCTATTGTTATAAGAGAAAGCCAGAGAAGCCCGGAAATATCCTTATTGCCAGAGGCAATCAGATCTATTGCTTTCTGACCCATTCTGGGCACAAAGAGCTGAGCCAGATCCACAAGAATCAGCATTACGAAACCAATGAAGATTTTCAATGGAGCTCTCTTGTAATAAGATATAATAAAGCGTGCTAGCATAGAGATTAAATATAAGCATTATTTATTTTTTGTCAACAATATAGAAATATCCTTAATGTGCGGCGGCATTCGAAAATGATTTATCTGCAAATAAGCACAAAAGCCCAATTGACAATGATTGCTGTAAAAGAAGAACATACGTATGCAGAAAAAGAATATGAAGAAATTTTTTTGTTTGGAAAAAATATGTACGTCTTTCCCTCAATTAAATCCCGCAGAAAGTGAATTATCAAAGATGTGAAAATCATATATGAAAGTATGAAATTTCGTGAAACAAACCATACAATGGCAGATGCAATAAACGCAAAGAGCAGTGAATGCGTGTAAGGCCTCCTCCCCAAGGAGACAAGTTTTTGTATTTGAAATGACCATGCCTTTACAATATGGTCTATATCTATAAAAACCAAAACAAAAGCCCCTATGATGAACTCGTTTCTGTATTTCAAAAGAGGCATAGCGAGAATCAAATATAAGCAGAGATGCATGAAGGAATCAAATGCCGCATAAGCTGTTGAAACTGGGAAAAGAGGATTTTTGAGATTCTTTTTTTCTATGTACAGAAAAACAACAAATGAAAGCAATTGAAAAAGAAATATGAATTTATTTGAATAGAGCATAGTAAATGATGTTGGCTCCCATTTTAAGGGCGTCTTCCCTCTTTTTGTCAGGATCTTTGTATGTTTCATACGCTGCCCATCCGTCAGAAAAATTCGTATTGTATGTATAAAGAATGCCTATGTCATCATTTATATAAATTGCAAATGCCTCAGGAGAACCCTCGTAATGTTCGTGTATCTTTGGAAGCTTTTTGAAAGGATATACTGAAGAGAAAATTTTTTCATCCGCAGAAATTCTCACAAGCTCTCTTTCCGGAAAAAGCTCTTTCAAAAATATTCTGACATCCTTATTGAATCCGTAATCATCATCAATGTATACAAATCCGCCGTTTGAAACAAACTCGCGCATATTGACGATGTCTTTTTTCGAATATTTAAGTTTGTCGTGACCTGTAATAAACAGAAAAGGATAATCATGTATCCGCCTGTCAGACATCCTCAGCACGGTCTCATTCGTATCCATTATCAAATCCGTATGCAGATTAACATATTCAGCAAGTATTTTCAGGCATTCTCTGTCATTGTACCAGTCTCCCCCTTCATACTGAATTCTCACAGGAGTGAAATCAAATCCGCTCAGTGAAACAAAAAGGAACGGCAAAAGTAAAATCAATCTAAAAAGAGCCAGGTCAAACCTCCTTTTACGAGATACTCTTTCGTGTCCATGAAGAATCTGCTTCCGAAAAAAATATTGACATCTATGATTTTCAAATCAATAAAAGCGTCAATTTTTTTAAATGAATCATATCCTACAATAACTTTCGGTATAAGATTCCCCTGAAAAAGATGAAAAGAGAATGTTGAAAATACGTCAAACTGAAATGAATCCTGATAAGAGACATTTCCATTGAGAGTAAAATAAGCATAAGAAACATCAACAGATGTCTTCGCCATAAATCCGTCCCGGCTGTAACAGATTGGAAGAATATCCATATCTATATTGTCTGAAAAATATTTTATTCCTGAGGTTATTATGTCAGCATTGCCTCTCCTGGAATAATTCGCATATGCTGATGCTTCAGGAATGATTCTGTAGAGGATTCCCGCCTGCGCTGTTATAACAGAATCATATATCACCTGCGGCACAATATGAACTTTTCCAAGATTGAAATGGTATTTAGAAAACACAAAGCTCTTTATGCTTTCAGTCTTGTAATTATACTTGATATCAGAGTAAATGAATAAACCGAAGAGACTCACACCCTCCTTCGTCACTATTCTGTCATTATTGTCAAATCCGCCTTTTATGTCGATAATGTCATTGGAGTATCCGGCAAGCGCTTCAAAGTCTCCCTGAAGTACATTCAAATCAAATACAATGTTTCTATATTCGCCGTAAAACTGTGTCTGATGCTCTTTTACAGAAGTATTTTCTATATATGCTCTTGTAAAAGAGTTTACTTTTGTAAAAGAATCTTCTTTTCCAAGTGATGAATACAACCTTGTTGAATATAGATCTCTGATTATCGAAATATCATACGATACATCTTTTGGAATTTCAAAAAATGAGTATCCCGTTTCATTTAAGAAATCATAGTAGAGTTTTTTCGCCATGAAAGAGTACATTGAGCCGGAAAAGGTTCTTCCCCTCTCTGCGAATATGTTTGCTTCCTGCATCTGATTTTCTGATATCAGCGGGTTTTCCGAACAATAAATGTTTAAAAAAAACGGATGAGTCTGATAGGTTGAAATCTCATCCGGCATTTCGGTATCAAAAGAGAAACCAAACAAAAAAAATGGAAATATGAGGATTGCAAAAAACAATTTATTGCTTTTCATCCTTACCTGTTTTTATCTCCTCCAGATTGCTTTATAAAGTTTTTCACCTGTTGCTTTTTCGAAGAGTTTTGAAAAAAGCATTACGGGAAAGCCGACCACATTAAAAAAGTCGCCTGAAATTTTTTCAATAAAAAGCGACGCTTCCTCCTGCACTGCGTAAGCACCTGCTTTGTCCATGTATGACGCCTTGTTTAAGTACAAATCGATTTCCGTTTCGCCAATTGTTTTGAAAAAAACATTTGTTTTTTCAACACCGCTGACAGTCTTTCCTCTGTACTTTATTGTCAAACCAGTGTATACGGAATGCTTCTTTCCGGAAAGAAGCCTGATCATTTTTTTTGCAGATTTTTTTGAATCGGGTTTTCCGATTATCCTGCCTTCAATATAAACAATCGTATCAGCTCCAATCAAAAGTTCACTGTCATTTATGAAAGCACTTTCTGCTTTGTGTCTTGAACACACTCTGACAAATGAAGACGGACTCTTTACATGAAGATGATTTTCTGAGTGGCTGTGCTTTCTTACGGAAAATTCGAGCCCCATATCCTTCATCATTTCTATCCTTCTCGGCGACTCTGAAGCTAGTATTATTTTCATATGCTATTTATTTTCTATTTTCCTTATCACTCTACACGGATTTCCTGCAGCTATGACATTATTCGGAATGTCTTTTGTGACTACTGAACCGGCTCCGATTATGCTGTTTTCTCCAACTGTGACATTTGACAGCACAACGGAGTTTGTGCCTATGGATGAGCCTTTTTTTATGAGAGTCTTTTCAACTTTCCAGTCGGATTCTGTCTGAAGAGATCCGTTCTCTGTTGTCGCTCTGGGATATTTGTCATTAATGAACATCACTCCATGACCGATGAAGACATTGTCTTCTATCTTGACTCCCTCGCATATAAATGAGTGGGATGATATTTTGCAGTTTTTACCTATCTCTGCGTTTTTTTGAATTTCAACAAATGCTCCAACTTTTGTGTTGTCTCCTATTGTGCATCCATAAAGATTTGTGAATTGAAAAACGCGGACATCATTTCCGAGCTTTACGCTGTCCGCTATACATCTGAAATCTTTTTCCTTTTCTGTCATCTTGTCTCCTTGTTGCTTTTGGGATAAAAAAAAAGGGGGAAGTAAACTTCCCCCTGAAACGTTAAGAAGGTGTGTTACTTCACAGCGTTCTTTAACTTTGCGCCGGCTTTGAAGTGAGGAACCTTTTTGGCTTTGATGTTGATGACTTTCTTTGTCTGTGGGTTGATTCCCTTGCGTGCCTTTCTGTTCTTCACTGAGAATGTGCCGAAGCCAACAAGCGTTACCGGCTTGTTCTTCTTGAGTGAGCCTTCGATGCTCTTGAACACTGTGTCAATCGCGTCGTTTGCCTGCTTCTTCGAAAGTCCGATGTTTTTCGCGACTACTTCGATCATGTCCTTCTTGTTCATCTTCTAACCTCCTTGGTTAAAGTGTCTTCTAATTTCCTTGATAATAAAGGATATAGGAAAATTTGTCAAGAGGGTATTTGCTTTTTTCGCTCTATGAGAGAGTTATGGGAGAAGCGGGCCGAATATCCCTTTATCCAACGATACTTCAGGTATGTCGACAAGAGATATCTGGAAATCGTATTTGAATGTGCTTGAATATGTTGACACTCTGAAACTTGCTTTCCAGCAGTGTATTAATCTATTCATAGATATTGATGTGGATATAAGGTCTCTGTTCATTATGTCATAGAGCATACTCATTGAAAAAGAAAGGTTCTCTCCAAGCTCAAGAGATAAAGAGCCGTTCAATCTGTCAGATATGACTGCAGAATCATTCTTCTCCGTAGAATTGCTTAGAGATAAATTGATTTTCTTGTCCGACAGAGGATTGAAAATGTTTAAATTGGAATTTATTGCATAAGCGATTTTGTAATCCGCTGTATATGGATTCTTGCTCGCGTTCAGAGAGAAATTGACAGGTTTATCCGGAATGATGCTGAGGTTCGCTCCAATAGAAGAAAAAGAATCTGTCTCAATATCATATGTAACTGTAAAGGAATTCTTAAGAAGAATGTCTTTCGTTTCCTTTCTCTTTGCTTCAATGATGTTTGTGATAGAATATTTCATCTGACTGTTTGATTTGGCAGAATCAATTGCCGTAAATTCTCCAAAAGGCATGAAATAATTCTTTCCGCGGGAGAAGGAAATATCAGGAATGAATGTGTGTCTGAATTTTTCAAAGAAGAATATACCGAATGTCGAGACTCCGTACAGCTGAGTATTCATCGACAAAGAACCCGATGCATTCCATGAAGAAATGTTTGTGTTTGAATTTATAGCATTATTTATCGAGAATGAAGGAAACAAATTGAAATATTTGAAAAGCTTATATGATGTTTCCAATCTGTTGTTTAATCCGGCGGAAATGCTGTTCGTATCTGAAATTGAATCAGCATAATACGAATTGTCTATTGAATGAGAATGATAAAAATTTATGCCTGACGGTATAACGTAATTTATTTTTAAGAATGTTATTTTTTTCAAATATCCGTTGTAGGATGGCAATTTCATGGATATCGAGTTTGTAGCGAAATTTTCATTTCTTGAAACGGCAAAATAGCTTGAATAGAAATTGAAATCCTTTGATAATGACAAAAATGATTCGGCATTTCTTTTAAGAACTACTGCAATTGTATCTGTATAATCCGTCTGAGAGGCGATATCGGATGCGATATCCCACCTTGATTTCAGATAAACTGTCGCCGGCAGAGTGTGTGAATAATCGCCCTGCAGATTCCACCTTTTGCCGCCTGACAATTCATTGATATATTCGGCATTTAGGGCTGCCGAAAGAATCGGTTTTACAAGAACATTTGCTTCGTATCTTCCTATTATTCCTTTTTTCTCAAACAAATCAACAGAGAATGTCATGTCGGAAAAGTCATTGGTTGCATAAAAATACGACAATTCTTTGAGATACTTACCGTCTGTCGAACTGTATCCTGCTTTTGGCATAAGAAATCCGCTCTTTCTTGTCGTAGCCACAGGCAGAACAAAAAATGGAACCGCCATGACTGGGACATTTTTGACGAACATTACAAAAGGACGCACTATCACTCTGTCGTTTTGGTAAAGATGCATTTTAGAAGCATAAAAAGAATAATGCGGAGTGTCTGCGGAGCAAGTTGTGAAGTGTCCGTTATAGATGAAATACTCATCTTTTTTCAATGTGGTAATTCTTTCTCCATTCAGAAAGCCTTTGTCTATTTTTGTTTTTGCATGATAAATGGAGCCTGTCTTTGTGTCGTAATTGAATGAAATAGAATCTCCGCTTATGTCGAATTCATCCAGTTTCAGTTTTACATTGCCTTTTCCATAAAGCATTTTGTCTTTCTTGGCTATCAAAACCGTATCTCCTGAAAGAGAAAATCCGTCCGCCTGAATCTGGATTGAATCACATAGAAGGGTTGTCTTTTCGACATTATCATAAATTATCGTCTTTGAAATATATGTGATTTTCTCTGAATATAGGTGCGCTGATGTAATAATCAGCGCGCACAAAAAAAGAAAACTATGTCTTGATTTCATTCCCTTCAATGTACATCAGGAAAATCAAGAAGCAGACGCCGAAAAATACGGAGGAATCAGCCACATTGAAAATTGCGAATCTGTGCTGCTTTATTCCAAAATCAAGAAAATCTATGACCTCTCTGTATTTTATCCTGTCAAATCCGTTTCCAAATGCTCCTCCGATTATCATTGACAGTGCAGTTGTTTTTCTCCATTCAAAAGATATTCTGTAAAAATATATTATGACAAATATCACGGCAAGCGCCCAAAGGGCCATCATAATCCAGTATCCCCCGAGATTTAAAGAAAATGCCATATAGGGATTTCTCACATAAGTGAGCCTGAAAAATGTTCCTATGACATTCATTGATTCGCCTTCATAAAGATTATGTGAAACAAGAATCTTTGAGATTCTGTCGAGAAAAAGAATCAGGAGAGCGACTGGCAAACCAAGCAGAACTTTTTTCTTCATTTCTTGCTTGATCTGTCAGAGCATTTTATACATAGTTTAACGTACGGAATCGCCCTAAGACGTTTCTCTGATATCTCCTCGCTGCAAATTTCGCAGATTCCGTAAGTATTGTCTGAAACTTTCTGCAGAGCCGAATCAATCTCTCTTATTTCCTCCATCACCTTGTTCATGTTTATTGTGTTTCTTTCAAGCATAGCCGCATCAGTTCCAATATCGGCGCTGTGATACGGATAAGTTGAAGTCTCCGAATTGTTATAATCATTTGAACTCAGCTGCTCTTCAAATCCTTTTAAAATTTTCTCTTTATCCTGCTTCATTTTTTTGAGGAGCTCCTCAAACTGTTTTTTTGTCTTCTTGTCCATTTATACCTCCGATTTTACTGCCTCAGCGCATTTTTCGCAGAGTTGCGGATGTTCGGAATCATGTCCGACCGTATCAAGATACAACCAGCATCTCGCGCATTTTTCGCCTTCTGCTTTTTCTGCCTTCAATGCGTAGGATAGTTTCCTGTCCTGAAACTCCTCGCCTGTCACTTCTTTAATATTTACATTTGACACTATGAAAATCTGACTTAAAATTTCCTTGTATTCTTCAAAGAGTCTTTTTGTTTCCTCATTGTGAGGATTCAAATTTATGTTGGCTTCTACTGATTTCCCGATCTCTCCGCTGTTGCGCATTTTCTCCAGAGCCATCAAAGCGTTTCCTCTTACCGAAATTATGAAATCAAAATCATCTTCGATTTTGGCATCAAGGTAAGAATCAAACATACTGTCTATCGTCTCCATATGCACGGACTTCTTTTTGTTCGGTTTTTTAAAATGCATGTATGCCTGTTCTGAAGTGAAAGGCAGAATCGGAGCTATCTGCTTCAGCATATCATCAAGAAGCAGATATACAGTATATAAACCTGATTTTCTCTCTGATGAATCATTTGAATATGTGTAAAGCCTGTCTTTAAGAACGTCAAGATAGAATGAAGACATATCATTTACTACGAAATTATAAAACTCTCTGAATACCTTGTGGAATTCATAACCGTCGTAGTATTCAAGGATCCTGCTTCTCGTCTTTGCGTATCTGCTCAAAATATACCTGTCAAGCTTGTGCATTTTTTCTTTTTCAATGTTGATTTTCGAGAGGTCATTCTCTCCAAGATTGCCGAGCATGAACCTTATGGTATTACGGATTTTAAAGTATGTATCCAGAGAAGTCTTTAGAAGCTCTTCTCCGAAAGGAGCATCCGATGTATAATCGATTGAAGAAAACCACAAACGTATTATTTCTGCTCCGTATTTTTTGCAGATCATTTCGGGAGAGAAGACATTTCCAAGTGATTTCGACATTTTTTTCATGTTTTTGTCGAGTATTAAGCCATGTGTCAGAACTTCCTTATAAGGAGCTCTGTCATCAGTCGCAGTTGATACGATCAAAGAGACCTGAAACCATCCTCTGTGCTGGTCAACCGCTTCCAGATAAAGGTCTGACGGCCAGCGCAGCTCCTTGCGTTTTTTTACTACTGCGGAGTGGCTTAAAGCTGAGTCAAACCATACATCAAAAATGTTTGTCTCTTTCTCAAATTCGTTCGACCCGCATTTTTCACATTTTATCTCCCCCACAAGGTCTTTGATTTCCTTTTCAAACCATATGTCGGATCCGTATTTCAGAACCTCATCGCGCACCTTGTCTATTGTTTTTTTGTTGATGTGAGGCGTTCCGCATTTTTTGCAGTATAGAACCGGAAGAGGCACTCCCCATGAACGCTGACGGGACAAGCACCAGTCTGGCCTTGTCTTTACCATGTTGTATATTCTGTCTTTTGACCATCCCGGAATCCATTTTGTATTGTCAATCTCCTTCAGCAGTCTTTCTCTTAGATTCATCTTTTCCACATCCAAAAACCACTGCTCAGTTGCGCGGAATATCAGTTCGCTTTTGCATCTCCAGCAGACAGGATATGAATGCGTGAATTTTTCTTCAAATATGTGGCTTCCCTCTGCCTTAAGGTCATTAATTATCAAAGCATTTGCTTTGAACACGTTTATTCCTGAATAT
>Ga0074195_1003745_pt1 | contig 13688 bp, 11 predicted proteins | sample EPASupsiteHSE623_FD_64525 | JGI IMG/M metagenome (GOLD analysis project Ga0074195, IMG submission 64525) | Bioremediated contaminated groundwater from EPA Superfund site, New Mexico - Sample HSE6-23 | ecosystem: Environmental > Aquatic > Deep subsurface > Groundwater > Contaminated ...
GGTGATCGTGATGATCGTGGTCGCCGCAGTCATCGTCATGATCATGATCATGGTCGTGGTTGTCATCGTTGTCGTCATCATCATCGTCATCACATTCAATAGGATCAAAATTTTTATACTTATAAGCGCGGTGATGGTCTTCCACATCATAATCGACGAATTCAACAACAACGCTGGCCTCAGCATCCATTCCCCGCCGTGCGCCAGGAATATCAATATCAAGTGTCCATTTATAATGCTTAATTTCTACAGCGTGAACCGGCTGATCAGGCAAGGCGGCAACATATATGGCTTTAACTTCAAACTCGCCACGGACGATAACTTTATCGGTAATAACATCAACGCTATTTACTTCTACTTCTTTGACAAATACATCAACAATTTGCTCAATAGAAGGTTTTCTTTCAGGAACAACCACGTGAATATCCAGTGCTTTTTGCTTTTCTTTCTCCCCCACTATTTGACGCACAATAATAGTTCCGGTTTCGGCGCCAAGCGTGCACTTGTTGTTATTGGCTCTATCGTTCATGCAGATTCCCCCCTTTGTATTATCTAGTTATATATATGCCTGCACTAATTTTTATGTGCCAAAGTCACTCTGTAATATCAAAAAAAAATAAGCATCGACAGCAACCTTGCTGCAAATGCTTATTTACTCCGACTCTTATTTGCTGCTTAAGACAAGATGGGGCTCTTTCTTCCGGTATTCGTAAATGTCGACCTCAAGGAAAAATCGCTCAATAATAATTCGATTAATCATCTCCTGCACTTGTCTGGCAGTATCGTCAACACCTTTTTCAATTGACTCCAGCAGGGTTTTTCTATCATCACGAGATAAGGTAGACGGTACAACCAAGTCAAACGTAGGCTCAACCCATTTATCGGTATAATTCATTATAAAACTCATCATCCGACCAGCTACTGCGTCAATGAAGTCCTGCTCTTCTGACAGTTGAAAAAGCCATTCCCGAATAACGTTTTCTATTTCCGATGCATTAGGCACAGACTTGTCTGGAAATGCAATGATCTTTGCAGCCACACTATATTCCTCCCCACCGCAGAAATTTTTTTAGCATTAGTATTCCTATTTTTTCCGACTCGTACTCGGCAGACTTTGCTTCCTTGAGCAATTGCATGCGCAGATTTTTTTTCGTTGTTTCTCATTATCGGACGCATTTATTAAAAATATATTTATTATTGATTTTTAGCTAACACTATTTTCTAAAAGAATTATAAAAATCTGCAGTTATACTGATACTACAGTCAGGCGGGAAAACTACGGCAGACGCGCAGCGCCCTCCTCCTTAAAGCAATCTGTGCGTCTGCCGTTAACATATATAAACCTTTCACTAAGAACTATATATTAGCCTGTAAACTGGAGGTGCTCAATTATTTATCAAACAGTCCGAAAACTGCACCTATGGCTGGGACTTCTGCTTGCTGCCATCTTGCTCGTCGAAGCAATTACCGGCCTGATCCTGGCCGAACCTGGATTAGTCGGTCAAGAGAAATCTCCCCTGCCATCAGTTAGGCAATCCAATAACAATATACAGGCAACAAATCCAGAGACTAAAACTCCTACTCCGCAGAACCAAGAACAAATGCCCGCAGGAACTAAGCCAGCCGCAACAGGTGCTTTTGGCATAGCCAAGGGCATTCATCAGGGCAAATTCGGCACGCTGAATCTCAAATGGCTCGTTGACCTTGCGGCAATCGGTCTTATCGTTCTGACACTGACAGGAGTATATCTGTCTGTTTTTATCTTAAAAGCACAGCGAAAAACACGGTGATACTATAGCCCCCTCTACCTAAGAACAAAGAGAAGGTTGAAATCCTTTAGTCAGCGATTTCAGCCTTCTCTTTATTTTCAACGCAAACACTGGCACCGGCAAAATCTCTCATACCAAAACAACATAACACTTTTCCAGTCTAGTTCATAGTATATACCAGATGCTCTTCTCTCTAAGGGGGACGACAATCTGCTATCTAAAAAAGGAGGTACTATTTGTAATGAAGTCTTACAAAAAATATCCCTACTGGAAATGTGATGATGACTATTACGGAAAATGTGGTTGTTATGACAAACATGATATGCATGACGATTGCTACGAATCCGATATGTCTTGCTGCACCCCCAAAATGAAATGCCAGCCTACCAAAGAATGTGTCAAAACCTTTAAGTGCTACTACAAACTTTACAAAGTATCGACCTATTGTTTATACAAAATCTGTCCTTCTTGCGGCCATGAATTTGACTATCACAGTTATCACGGCCGTTGCCCGAAGTGTATGTAATTAACAATAAGAAAATCCGTGCCGACCGGCACGGATTTTCTTATTGTTAATTATGATGTTATCTTTTTATGAACTCTTGCACAACATACACCGAACCTGAAGGGCTGGTACGAACGCCAACACCTACTTCGGTATAGTTGGCATTTAAAATATTGGCACGGTGTCCGGAACTATTCATAAATGCTTTTTCGGCAGCTGTTACATTCGTATTGATTGCCAGATTTTCGCCGGCAGCACGATAACTGATACCAGCCGCTGTCATTCGGTCAAACGGAGATTGCCCTTCCGGATTGTAGTGTGAAAAATATTTTCGGTTAATCATATCTTGAGCATAGTTTTCGGCTAAGCGCACCAAACTCATATTGATTTTGAGTGCGGGTAAACCATTGGCTGCCCGATCAGCGTTTAACAATTGAAAGGCTTTAGCTTCATCAGCTGTTAACCCGGTGACGGGTGTCGTTGATGGAGACGTTGAACCTGTGGTTGGTGTGCTTGGTTTAGTTGTAACAGGCGAAGTAATCGGGGCAGTATCTGTGTTCTTGGCTGTCGGCTGACTGTCGCCACCTTTTTTCCCACCGGCAACCATTGCCAGCAAGCCTAGTGCTACCAAGCCGCCAATAACGGCTTTGTTGTCACCATTTTCTATAGTCTGTTCTTCAATTTCTGCCGCATATGCTGTTGTTGCCCAGGCACCGCCAAAAGAAGTAGTAAGCAGAGACATTATCACCAAAGCGAAGATTGTTTTAGTTAAACTTTTTTTAACTCTCGTCAAATTTACATAACCAACTTTCTAGTGTTTGCTTTTAGGAATATAACCTAATTTTATTGGTATTCAGTAGTTACGGACTTGGCATTAGTCCGATGTTATGTAAATATTCGACTTGTTAGTATAAAATCCTGTTACTAGGCACTTAACAATTTATGTATAAGCGAATACCTACGTTATTTCGTACCTTACGGGGGGTACTATTTTTTTATTTATTCATCTGCTCAGTTTTGTTATTGCTCTCTTCTATATACCGGCTGTCGCTTGCAGTTAAGCCATATATTTCATAGACCATTTTATTTAACTGCTCATAAATTGCCTTGCCTTCACAAGAAGCCCCACAACCGCCAAGATCAGCCAACTTCCTTGCTAATGAGGCCAATGCCATAGCACGCTCTTTGTCAACGACCAATGGCAGCTTTTCCACCATCTCAATATCCACTTGAGCCATAGATCGCCCTTTTTCCAAGGTTACTGTCTGATAGTAAAAATTCATTAGCCGGGAATTAAGAATAGCGACAAGGTACTCTAATTCAACCTCACCCTTGTCTACTACTAACGAATGAATATTATTCAGATGGTAATACCCATTCCTGTCTACAGCAGCAATAAGTCGATCGCCGGTTTGTCGTAAAAATATCTTGGAGCCAGACATGACTTTCTTATCCCAGCCGCCTCTATTTAGTTTGGCCGGATTAACGTCCAACCAGTCGCCTTGATAAATAGGGGCAAAAGGAAGTACCTGCGCAGAAGATACCAACCCCGGTTGCCAGGTGTCGCCGCATCTGATTTTACTCTTAATATCGGCCTGCACAGTAAGTGAGCGCATGCCTGTTCTAATTTTAGCCACGTCACCGAAACGCCAGAGGGCCTGTTCCAATGTATCGATAATACTTTTATCCCTGTCTGAAAAAAACAGTTTAAAGCGATTGTATACTTGCTCCTTAAAGTAGCTCTGCCGATACTGATAGCAATCAGTCGTAGCTTCACTCAGTTTTTGGACAGCTACCAACGAAGTTACCCTAGCCCGCTCACAAAGTTCTCTACGCAGTATAGTGATAGCCGGTATTCCTACCACCGCACCGTTAAATACAGGATTATTTACCAGGGTTAATTCCTGGATGCTACAACTGTCTAAAATATATTCGCGGATTTTAGAATAATAGCGTCCCAAGAGATAACTATCAGGCGTGATATAACCAAGAACCCCGCCTGACTTTAAAGCCCAAATTCCTCGTTCAAAAAACAGTGCATAATAGCTAAGCTTATACTGCGCTGAGTACGGATAATTGGCTCGCAGATAAGTGGCCTGATCGACCGGCATTTTACCAACGCGATTTAGGCCAAAACTGACATACGGGGGATTGCCGATAACATAATCATATTGTTGTCGCCAAAACCCAGCCAGTTGCTGACTTAATCCGGCTTCCTCGCTACAGCACGTTTTTTCCTGCGAGCTATCCTCCCACTTTATCAGACTGTCACAAACAAGAAGATTCATAGCTTCTACGCCGATCGGCAACCCTCTGTTTTTTTCCTGAATACGTTCTTGCGCCTGCTGTACGGCATTAGCATCAATATCGGCCCCATACAGGCAGTGATGCACAATATGGTAATGTAAGTTTTCCCGGCACCAGTAGTCATGCCCATCAAGACAATATTCAGCTCCGCCTATTCTTACGCTGTATTGCCGTTTATGATACTTTTTTTTCAAAACCAGCAGCTTTTCCTCAAACATTGCCAGCAGCAAATCATAAGCGGCCACCAAAAAATTTCCTGATCCACAAGCCGGATCAAGAACCCGCGGCAGCGGGTTTTCTGTCACATCATGTTTTGCCAGCGTACGCTCCAGAATATATTTTACAATGTGTTTCGGTGTATAGAAAATCCCGGCAGCCTTACGGACGCATCTGTTACCTTGTTGTTCTCCTGTCATGTTAACCTCCATGACAATTAGTAATCCTCTTATGACCCTATTCTTTCGAATGGTTATTTTTCCCTTTATTAGGTGGTTATATTAAAAAAAGATACACCCTGTTAAACTACGGGTGTATCTTCAGAAAAACAATTCTTCTTTCACTATTTAATTGGCGTTTTCGGCATACCCAGTCGGAATTTCCCTCTGGTCTCTAAACCGCCTACACCATCAACGCCAGTCACTGAAGCCGTAATAGCATCACTTACTTCCACTGTTTTATTTATCGGGGTAAACGCCACTTTTTCCGCAATAAATACGGGATCATACGCATGGATAAAAATGCGGTTAGGCGAGCTAGCAAAATTAGCTCCCGAATGCAAAATAGCTTCGAAATAGGATTGACAGGCTCCGGCAAAGATAACCAGATCATCGCGCGATGGTTCAAATAAGCGAGCTTTCTTAACTGCTGCCACAAAGTGCCTGGAATTGCGGTAATTATTGATATCATTAATATCTTTTTTCCCATTACCGATCATAGCATCATGTCCTGTCAACACAAGAATATCTGGTCTGATTTCTTCCAGCAATTCAGTAACAACATCTGCTTGTTTTGATTCTTCTACCCAGCGTCCCTCCGCCGGAATCATAAGCTGACTATATGTTTTTAAACACATTTTGAGATATTCTTCATCTCCATCAAGATGCAATACCCGTCCTGGCAAGTCAAAAAACGTAAATTTCTTACTAGCGTCTGCTCGTCTTAATTCAACTTGTTCTCGTTCGCGGCCACGGCGCATCAGAACCTGCCGCAATGTATCATTGTGCATGCTTTCCATGCGTACAATTTCGTTACGTAAATGCTCTGCCTCAATCGGTTCTAAGTCATCAATTGGCGAATCGGCCATCAAGCGAAGATGCAAACCTTTTAAAACACAATGTGTCTTTTGTCCATTATCAACAAACATTTCAGTAACCTTGAACACAATGTCGCCGCCATGGGATTTTCGGATGACCAGATCGCCTACTTGAATGTCCACTTAATCCCCCCCTTAGTTGCTGGCTATCTCTATTACATCCTATGTAGCACCCAACTAAAGTGTCATAAGTGGTGATTTATTTCAGGCGGAGTTTTAACGCTGCCTAAATGTTTTAATCGATATAACTCCAGATACTTAGCCGCCCAAGAAAGGCATCTCTGTTAATGTAAAAATACCTGCCCTGCCTGGTAGCAAATACCGCATCCTTACTATATACTATAGTGAGCCCCCAAAGGCCGCTTTTAGCCTACATTTCTACACGCATCCTTACTCCGAGGTGATGGACGTGATTTGCGTGGTCGTTCCGGCCAAAAACGAGGGCGGGCGCATTAGCACAGTATTGCAAAATTTAGGGACCTTGCCCATTGACCACATCATTTTAGTGGCGAATGGCTCCAAAGATAATACCATGCGCGAAGCTTTACAGATGCGTCTCCCCAAACTTCAAATTATCTACTTTCACGATTGTTTAGGAATTGACACGCCCCGCGCCATTGGCGCTAAAGTGGCTTTGGCTCTGGGCAGCGATGTTGTCGCCTTTGTTGATGGCGATATGGTAGGCACATTTAATGAAAACTTAATGGAGTTAATTGACGGTGTACTGTTAAAACACTTGGACATGGCTTTAACCAATTGTTATCCTTCTCCGCCACGCCATATTGAACGCTATAACCCAACCTTTCAGTGGCGTCTTAATCTAAATAAAGAATTGGGTCTTGAGAAAAAAATCAACTTAGCCAGTCCGGCGCACGGCCCACATGCCGTATCACGCCGTTTTTTGGAAACACTGCCGCTGCGCGAGCTGGCTATTCCGCCGGTTAGCATGGCTCTCGCCCGCATCCATAAACTAAAGATCGATGTAGCAACTACCATACCGCACTATCGTCTAGGTTCCTCCGTAAAAAATCAAATTCATACCAATAAGATTATTGACACCATTGTCGGTGATTGTCTGGAAGCAATTGCTGCCTTTCACAACCAGAGCCGCAACCGTCAGTGGCAAAACAAAACCTACCTGGGGTATCATATTGAACGACGTTTAGATTTGCTGGATATGTTCCTAAATGAAAAACCCTGCTCTAAATAAGAGCAGGGTTTTGATTTTTGGCCAAGCGACATATGAAACAACTTTTACTGGTTGGTACTTAACAACTTTGTCCAGGCATTGGCAATAGCGGCAAACTCGTCCAGTGACAGTTGCTCGCCTCGCCGCCCTCCGTCCACTCCGGCTTGTGTTAACACCTGTTCCAGATCTTCTTTGTTAAGACCGGCTGCCTTAAGTCCGTTAGCCAGCGTTTTACGCCGCTGGGCAAATGACGCTTTGACAACCCGAAAAAACATCTTTTCACTAACAACCTCAACAGGCGGTGTTGAGCGAACTGTGCAGCGGATAACAGCCGATTCTACAGCAGGCGGCGGAATAAAAGCCTGCGGCGGCACAATAAACATAATTTCCGGCTGTGTATAATACTGAACAGCAACAGAAAGCGCACCGTAATCTTTGCCGCCCGGCTTGGCCACCATGCGCTCAGCCACTTCTTTTTGCACCATGGTAACAAGCAATTCGACAGGCAGCCTTTCTTCGAGAAATTTCATGATAATCGGTGTCGTAATATAATAAGGCAGATTGGCGACAACTTTGTATTTTTCTTTGTTTATTTCCCGGGAAATGTCTATTTTTAAAATATCACCATGAACAACTCTGACATTATTATACCCTTCCAAGGTCTTACCAAGCACATCGATCAACCGGCGGTCAAGTTCGACTGCGGTAATCGCGGCGCCGGCTTCAGCCAGCCCCTGTGTCAATGTGCCAATCCCTGGGCCAATTTCAAGTACGGGATCACCCTCGGCAACAACAGCAGCCGAGACAATGCCTGACACGACATTAGGATCAATCAGGAAATTCTGACCTAGTTTTTTGCTCATATGAATACCAAAGGTTTTTAATATATGTAAGGTTACATCTTTTTGTGCAATACACGGCTTAATTGCCATACTTAAAGTTCCTCCACATCGCCGCCTCTAGCAGCAATATCCAAAATATTTAATGCTCCATCAAATTCAGCCCGGGTAACTCCGTAATGATTGAGCCTATACAAAAAACCCTTTGCATTGGCATACCCAATACCTAAAGTCTCGCCGACAGCAGCCCGCCGATTAGTGGCGGCAGGTACACCTGTCAGTCTAGCCGCTATGATATCTTGCCAGCTAAATTCACTGGAAGGCTGCCATTCATGCAGGCGTACTTTATTAAGCGCATCTCTAATGGCCGCAGGCGATGCCTGTTCAATACCAATATCATCATTAGCATAGGCTTGCTCTCTGGGAACAAAAGCATGCTTAGCCTCAGGAAAACGCTGGGCAAGGTATTTACGAATGCGCTCACCGGCACTATCAGGGTCAGTCAGGATAATGATCCCGCGCCTCTTGTAGGCGTCATCAATCCGGCTTATGGTTCGCGGCAATAAATTAAAGCCTTCTGTCGCAATACATTCCGCATCTACCGACCGTTTAACAGCAGCGATATCTTGTTTGCCCTCAACCACAATTACTTCTTTAATCATTTTGCACTCCAGTTGTTATTCTGCATTATCTATATAATATCCAATACATGTACAGCCAAACCGCCGACAAACACGGGAGCTGTTCCTGCAACAAAACAGCCGTTCATCATAGTACAAGCATACTCCAGCTGCCGGTTCCGTCAAGTGTCAGCTTTTTCTTATGATAGCTGTTAAGCGTCCCCCTGTGGCCCACACTAATCATTGCCGTATTTTTCAGTTGCTCGCTTAACAGTGTATACAACACACGCTCAGTGGGTTCATCAAGGGCAGATGTGGCTTCATCCATAAACAACCACTCAGGTTTATGAATTAGCGCTCGCACAAAAGCAATTCGCTGCTGCTCTCCCAGTGACAATACATGTGACCATTCTTCTACCGCATCAAGCTGATTTGTAAGCCCATCAAGCTTGCAAAGCGACATGGCCGCGCAAATTTCCTCATCAGTAACGCTTGGATTGGAATCGGGGTAGAGCAGCACCTCCCGCAGCGTACCAAGCGGCAAATAGGCTTTTTGCGGCAAAAAGAGAAAGTTCCGCTTTTCCGGCACAGTAATCTCACCTTGTACATAAGGCCATAACCCGGACAACGCTCGCAGCAACGTACTTTTCCCACTGCCTGACGGTCCGGCAACAAGCAAAGAATCACCTGCTGCCAAAGACAAGTTCAGCTCTGACAATAGTTTACGACCACCTGGCAGCTGGAGGGTGAGTCCAGATACTGCCAGTGTCTGGGCAGCAGTCTGATGGATAGTGGCACCTCCATCAGATAACTCGCTGACTTTTTCCATATTAGCTACAAAGCCGGTAAGCCGGTCAACCACAGATTTCCACTCAGCCAGCAACGGATAACTTTCCACAAAGAAAGATAATGAATCTTGTACTTTCCCAAAAGCAGATGACGTCTGCAGCAACCCGCCAAGCTGAATTTCTTTGGCAAAATAACGAGGAGCCGCCACTAAAATCGGAAAAATAATTGCAATCTGACCATAGCCTGAAGTAAACCAAGTCAGTTGTTTTTGACGTTTCATGATATCCCAGAAGTTCCCAAGGACATGATTGAACCGTTCCATAAACGACCGGCCTTCCTTAGCCTCCCCGCCGTAAAAAGCAATGCTCTCGCTATTTTCTCTCAATCGTACAAGACTAAAACGAAAATCAGCTTCATAGCGCTGCTGATCAAAATTAAGTTTGGCTAACGGCTTACCAATTTTATGTGTCAGCCACGTGCCAACAACCGCATATAATATAGCCACCCATACCATATAACCGGAAATTTCCACTATTGAGCCGCCAACCGGAATCGTAAGCGTACCCGACAATTCCCACAGAATGGCAATAAAAGATATCAGCGTAACAAGCGCTTTTAAGAGACCAAGCGACAGTCGCAGCGTGTAATTTGTAAACAGCCGCAAATCTTCACTAATACGCTGGTCAGGATTGTCGGTATTGTTGTCGACAAGCTGCAATCGATAGTAAGTCCTGTTGGCAAGCCAGCTATTTAAGTACTTCTCTGTCATCCATCGCCGCCACTTTATCTCCAGCATCTGTTGCAGATAAAGTTCATATACAGCAACAACAATGAAAATACCGGCCAGCAAACTAAACTCGCCTAGCGCACTGAAAAATTCTTCTTTGTCAAAATTCTGTAATGCATTATAGAAACGGTTGTACCATTTATTAATTAATACCAAAATATAAACATGAGCTAAATTAAGCGTTATAATTACCGCCGTTAGCCCCCAAGCCCGCCATTTTTCTTCCGAACGCCAATAACCCCGGGCCAGTGCCCAGCTATCTTTAAAAAAACTCGGGTTCAAGCCAGCCAATAACACCATTCCTTTCACCAAATCTAATTGTGAATACTTCGTTATCCAAACTGGCTACTCCTGCTCTAAGTAGGAATAAATGGAGACTTAATTCGGACGGCGTTTGAACGCCGCCTGAATTCTAGTCATCAGATAAATCCTACATTGCAAAAGGAAACGGCAGAGCACAAGACTCTGCCATTTTTCCTTACTCTAAAATATACACCTTTACCGTTCGGCGTCCAAAGCGCCAGGCTTCACTGGCACTTTCCATACACAGATCAATCTTGTCACCCACAATAGCTCCGCCGGTATCTGCTGCCAATCCTACTCCATATCCAGGAACATACACCTCGGTACCTAACGGAATAACATCAGGGTCAACAGCTACAATACCATGGCCTGCGGCAATTCCTGTTGCCGTCAAGCCCTCAGCCGAACCATCTGTCGGCAAATAAGCACTGGCTTCCATGTATCGCACATCTCGAAAACGCATAGCTCCGCGCGAGGTATCCACAACCTCCCGGGTTCCAACCCGGACAATCTGTGGTTTAGCAGCTACCGCCACAACCTCAGATAAAACATCTGCCGAAATTTTGACACCATCTTCATACTTAATACGAACTGTGGCTTTTTTAAGGCCATTCTCACCGGCCTGCTCAACTTCCTCCAAACCTTTTTCTAAGGTAGGATCCGGACGACGAACTACTTGGTATACATCAGGAATTTCCTGTTCTTCGATTTTTTCGCTTAAGGCAATTGCCTTAATGTTCATCCCAGCAACCGGTCTAGTGTCATCACCCGGCACTAATTTGACTTTGTCTTTCGGTACTCCGGCCTGGTCGGCAACCTCCCGCACCGTCGGCTTAGCAGCAAGCAAATTAATATTTTTGCCTTGATAGCTAATCACTACCGGTACAGCTCGGAATACTTCAATAACTGTTCCGCTAGTCACACTTTTTGTTGATAATCTGATTTCATCGTCTGAATCAAGTGTTATTCCAGCTTGTTGTAGAATTTTATGCGGACTTGTGTACAAGGTATTGACAGTATAGTCTTGCCCATCTGTTACAATATGTACCTGTTTATGCGCCCAGACAAATCCGGTTGCCACCAGTGATGCCAGTAATAATGCAACAATCATTATCACTTTGCGCTGTCCATATTTTACCAATATAGACCTTTGATCACTCATGAAAATTCCCCCTTTCTGCGAGCCATAAGATTATATCATAACACAATAAATTAGTCAAATAATTAACTGTGATTATGATCTATTTTGCATAGTTATTCCCCATTATTTTATTTTGTATACATAGATAAAGAAAACACGGCTTGCGCCGAGCTTTAGCGAAAGCGCAAGCCGATGTTGCCCTTATCCTGTTTTTAAGAAAATTATACTTTCTGTTAGGGAAATAAAAAATTCGACGATAGGTAGTTAATTATAAACTATTCGCCGAATTTCCAAAATATTCCTGCTAGTACATATTTTACTAGTCATTGTTTTTTATGTTGTTACTTACCTATAATTTTACACAAAAACACCAGTTATGCAATACCAAAAAGACGTTTGGTATTCGCCGTAGCCGCCTCTGCCAGCGCAGCGAACTCCATCCCGCGAACACTGGCCACTTCCTCAGCCGTAAACTGAACATATGCCGGCTCATTGCGCCGTCCCCGATATGGTTTGGGTGTAAGATAAGGACAATCTGTTTCGACCAAGAGGCGCTCAAGCGGCACATTGGCCGCCACTTCTTTGAGCTTCCCGTCTTTAGCATAGGTAACCGGGCCGGCAAAAGAGATATAAAAACCCATTTTGAGGATTTCTTTGGCCATCTCCCAACTACCGGAATAACAGTGCAATACACCGCTCAAGCCTTTGGCTTCTTTTTTAAGAATACTCATGATATCACCATGCGCGTCGCGGTCATGGATAATAAACGGTTTATTGCACTGCCGAGCCACATCAAGCTGGCGGACAAACACCTGCTGCTGCACATCGCGCGGTGATAAATCATAGTAATAATCAAGTCCAATTTCGCCAATCGCTACAACCTTAGCGTTTGAGGTCCAGCCGGCTAGTTGGTCATAATCACATTCTTTAGCTTCTTTAGCGTCATGCGGATGGATACCGACAGCGGCATAAATGAAATCATATTCTTCTGCCAGGGCAATTGACCGGGCCGATGACGCCATGCAGGCGCCGGCATTCACAATCCCCACAAGTCCGGCTTCTCTCGCCCGCGCAATTACTTCTGCCCGGTCATCATCAAACCGGTTATCATCCAGATGAGCATGTGAATCAAACAACATCTTACTTCACCTTGCTGCCTGCCGGCATATCGGCAGTGACAAGCTGTAATTTATCATCACAAGATGCGGCCAACACCATACCACGGGATTCGATCCCCCTGATTTTAGCCGGTTTTAAGTTGACTACCATAACAACACTTTGACCGACAAGCTGCTCAGGTTCATAGTGCTTGGCAATACCCGAAATGATAGTTCGCTGCTCAGTACCCAAATCCACGGTTAAGAGCAATAATTTATCAGCCTTCTTAACTTTCTCGGCTGCCAATACCTTTGCTACGCGCAAATCAACTTTGGCAAATTCATCAATCGTAATTTCCGGTGTGGCGGGTGCCGCCTCAGTTTCAGGCTGCGGTACTGCTACAGCAGCGGCTTGTGCCGGCTGGGTTTCAGCCTGACTAACCGGAGCTTCCTCAATACGCGGGAAAATCGGTTCAGCTTTCGCAATAACACTGCCTGCCGCGATGCGTCCCCAAGCTTTCGCGTCAGTTAACTGTACATCAGCAAAATTCGCGCCAATACCAAGCTGTGCCCAAATCCTCGGTGAAGTTTGCGGCATAAACGGTGAAATTAAAATGGACACAATTCTTAGCACTTCAGCCAAGTTGTACAATACCGTATTCAGGCGGCCTTTTTTGGCAGGGTCTTTGGCAAGCGCCCATGGACCTGTTTCATCAATATATTTATTGGTACGCCCAATAAGTGCCCAAACGCCTTTTAGCGCACCGTTAATATCCTGCTGATCCATATATCTTTCATAATCGGCAGCTGTACTGCGTGCCAATTCAATCAGATCCTGGTCGATAGCTTCTACTTCACCAGCTGCCTCAATAACACCGTTATTAAAGCGGCCTATCATGCTTACGCTGCGATGCAAAAGATTGCCTAAATCATTAGCAAGATCGGCATTGATTCGGTTGATCAGTGCATCCCGCGAGAAGTTTCCGTCAAGCCCCAGCGTGATTTCCCGCAGTAAAAAGTAACGAATAGC
>Ga0074195_1003746_pt1 | contig 13685 bp, 16 predicted proteins | sample EPASupsiteHSE623_FD_64525 | JGI IMG/M metagenome (GOLD analysis project Ga0074195, IMG submission 64525) | Bioremediated contaminated groundwater from EPA Superfund site, New Mexico - Sample HSE6-23 | ecosystem: Environmental > Aquatic > Deep subsurface > Groundwater > Contaminated ...
TGAACCTCTGATTATTGGAGTATTATCTCCATCAAATCCGTATTCAGTTAATAATTCACGAATTTCCATTTCAACAAGGTCAAGTAATTCAGCATCATCAACCATGTCGCATTTATTCATAAATACAACCATACGAGGAACACCAACTTGACGTGAAAGTAAGATGTGTTCTCTTGTTTGAGCCATAGGTCCATCTGTTGCAGCAATAACTAAGATTGCTCCATCCATTTGAGCTGCTCCAGTAATCATGTTTTTTACATAATCAGCATGTCCTGGACAGTCAACGTGAGCATAATGTCTCTTGTCTGTAGAATATTCGATATGTGCAGTATTAATTGTAATACCACGTTCTCTTTCTTCAGGTGCTTTATCAATATTAGCAAAATCTACTTTTTCATTGCCGTTTTTTCCTGCTAAATGAGCAGAAATAGCAGCTGTTAATGTAGTTTTACCATGATCTACGTGTCCAATTGTACCAATGTTAACATGTGGTTTTGAACGATCAAATTTTTGTTTTGCCATAAAAATTTCCTCCTTATATTTATTTATACATATTTATTTTATATCAACTAGTTAAAAATGGCAAGCACTTTTAATTAGTTTCCAGCATTTTTCTTAATGATTTCTTCAGCTATATTTCTTGGAACTTCTTCATAATGATCAAATACCATTGTAAATGTTCCACGACCTTGCGTATTACTTCTAATACTAGTTGCATAACCAAACATTTCAGAAAGTGGTACCATTGCTTCAATTGCAAGAGCATTTCCTCTTGATTCTTGACTAAGAGGTCTTCCTCTTCTTGATGTTATGTCACCCATAACATTACCTAAATATTCATCGGGTACAACAACTTGTACTTTCATAATAGGTTCTTTAATAACTGGTTTACATTTGTTTTTAGCTTCTTTAAGGGCCATCGATGCAGCAATTTTAAATGCCATTTCAGATGAATCTACTTCATGGTAAGATCCATCAAACAATGTTGCTTTAACATCAATCATTGGATATCCTGCAAGTACACCTGATTTAAGTGCTTCTTGAATACCTTTATCAGTAACTGGAATATATTCTCTTGGAACTGTTCCACCTACTACAGCATCAACAAATTCATAACCTTTATCAGGATTTGGTTCAAATTTAACCCAAACATGTCCATATTGTCCACGTCCACCAGATTGCTTAATATACTTACCTTCACACTCACCTAATTGTGTTAATGTTTCACGGTAAGAAACTTGTGGTTTTCCAATATTAGCTTCTACGTTAAATTCTCTTCTCATTCTATCAACTATGATATCAAGATGAAGTTCACCCATACCTGCTATAATAGTCTGCCCTGTTTCATGATCTGTGCTTGCTCTAAAAGTCGGATCTTCTTCAGATAGCTTTTGTAAAGCAACTCCCATTTTATCTTGATCAGCTTTTGATTTTGGTTCAACTGCAAGTTGAATAACAGGTTCTGGAAATTCCATTTTTTCAAGTATTACAGGTTTTTTCTCATCACATAAAGTGTCTCCTGTTGTTGTATCTTTTAAACCAACTGCAGCAGCAATATCTCCTGCAAAAACTTCTGGTATTTCAGTTCTGTTATTAGCATGCATTAATAAAATTCTTCCGATTCTCTCTTTTTCATTCTTTGTTGCATTAAGTACATAAGATCCACTTGATAAATGTCCTGAATAAACTCTAAAGAATGTAAGCTTTCCAACAAATGGGTCTGTCATAACTTTAAATGCTAAAGCACTAAAAGGTTCAGCATCAGCAGGATGCCTTATTATTTCTTCTCCATTTAAATCAACACCTTTAATTGACTCAACATCAACTGGTGATGGTAGGTAGTCAATAACAGCATCAAGTAATAACTTAACACCTGTATTTCCTAAAGCAGTACCACAAAGTACTGGGAAGAATTCTACTCTTAAAGTTCCTTTTCTAATCGCTCTTTTAATTAAAGCTACAGAAATTTCTTCATCGGCTAAATATTTTTCCATTAATTCATCATCATATTCAGCAACAGCTTCAATTAATTCATTTCTTTTAATTTCAACTGTTTCTTTTAATTCTTCTGGAATTTCGATAATAGTAGCTTCTTCTGCTTCTTTTCTATCATAATGATATGCAGTTCTTGTTACTAAATCAATAATTCCATTAAACGCATCTTCAGCGCCAATTGGCCATTCAACTGGCTTGGCATTAACTCCAAGTCTACTTTTAATAGTCTTTAAACTATATTCAAAGCTTGCACCCATTTTGTCCATTTTGTTAGCAAAAATAAGTCTTGGTACTTTGAATTCGGTAGCTTGACGCCATACTGTTTCAGTTTGTGGTTCAACGCCTGCTTGTGCATCAAGTAGAGCAACAGCTCCATCAAGTACACGAAGCGATCTTGATACTTCAACGGTAAAGTCTACATGCCCTGGGGTATCAATAATGTTAAATCTATGACCCTTCCAGAAAGCAGTAGTTGCAGCTGAAGTAATTGTTATTCCACGCTCTTGTTCTTGTTCCATCCAATCCATTTGTGAAGCTCCATCATGAGTTTCGCCAATTTTGTGGATTTTATGGGTATGGAATAATATTCTTTCAGTACAAGTAGTTTTACCTGCATCAATATGAGCCATTATTCCAATATTTCGAGTGTGTTCTAGACTGTATTCACGAGCCATATAAAATCCTTTCTAATTACCAGCGATAATGAGCAAATGCTTTGTTAGCTTCTGCCATTCTGTGTGTATCTTCACGTTTTTTTACAGCAGCTCCAACATTATTTGCAGCATCTATAATTTCATTTGCTAAATTTTCAGCCATTGAGTGGCCTCCTCTTAGTCTTGCATATTGAACTAACCAACGAAGTCCTAAAGCTTGAGAACGATCGGCTCTTACTTCAACTGGAACTTGGTAGTTTGCTCCACCAACACGGCGTGATTTAACTTCTAGTGCTGGTTTGATGTTTTCCATTGCTTTATTAAAAATCTCAACAGGTTCACTATTGGTTTTTTCTTTAATAATTTCAAAAGCTGCATAAAGGATAGTTTGTGCTGTTCCTTTTTTTCCATCATACATAAGTCTATTTACTAATTTTGTAACTAGTTTAGAACTGTACATTGGATCAGCTAAGACATCTCTTTTAATTGCACGTCTTTTACGCATAATTAATCCTCCTCTCTTTTAAATATATTTGATTATTTTTTAGCTTTTGGTCTTTTAGTACCATATTTTGAACGGCCTTGACGACGTTTATCGATTCCGGCAGTATCCATAGTACCACGTATTATATGATAACGAACACCGATTAAGTCTTTAACACGTCCACCACGTACAAGTACAACACTATGTTCTTGTAAATTGTGTCCTTCTCCTGGAATGTAAGCAGTTACTTCCATACCATTTGATAATCTAACACGGGCATATTTACGAAGAGCTGAGTTTGGCTTTTTAGGTGTCATAGTTCCAACACGAGTACATACTCCACGTTTTTGAGGTGCATTTAACTTAGTTTGCTTTTTATCTTTGCTGTTAAATCCAATTCCTAATACTGGAGATTTACTTTTCCTTACTTTATCAGTTCTGTTTTTTCTAACTAATTGATTAATTGTTGGCATAATATCCTCCTTTCATTACACACATCCGGGTGTTTCTAAATCGGTTTTAATTAAAGACTTACCGAAGTAAATCCAATTAAAATCGTACTAATTCTATCATTAAAATTAGTACGATGTCAAGTATATATTATGAAAATAATTCTTTTTCTTTAATATCTGTTTTAAACCGATATAATTTTGCAGGTCTTCCACTAAATCCTTCACTGTTATAACCTGTTTCTTCAATCAATCCGAGTAACATAAATTTTTTTCTAAAGTTTCTTCTATCTATTTGTTTATTAAAAATTTGTTCATATATTTTTTGAAGTTCTGGAAGCGTAAAGTCACTTGGAAATAAGGTTTTTAATGTTGATGTATTTGTTAAACTTTTTTTTATAGTATCAACCATATACTCTATTATGCTATCGTGATCGTACGCTGTCTTTGGTATATTGAATATACTAAACCAAGCATTATCAATATTCTCTTTACTTTTAAGTTCAGCTGTTTTACTATCAACTAAACCGGTAAAGGTAATAGCGAGCTTTCTTTCACCCGGAATTCTATCAACGCTACTAAAAGTGTGGCACTGATTCAGTAATATATTTGATAGCATTGTTTTTTCAATAACAACATCTGTTACATTATTTTCAATTGTTTCATCAAGCGCTAAATCTTTACCTGGAAGTATCCAGTATCCTTTATAAGGATCTTCTTCTTTTCTTGTTAAGAGAATTTTTATATCGCTATCAATGATTGTAAATATGCCAATTAAGGTCTCTACCTCTATCATATTTTTTTGATTTCTCCTTTTTAAACACATTACTATTCTATTATGGAGAACGTTTTTTGTCAAATGCTATTCTAGATAGCTACTAAATAGATCTGATTTTATAATACTTTTATCTATTTTATACCACATGCAAGCATCATCATTAGTTAAATATTTTTTATTTTCACTCATAAATAAAGCATATGCTTGTGCAGATGAATATTTTATATTTGAAGTTACTAAAATTAAGCTTTTGCTTTTAGCAGGATATAGTGTCTTCGGGTCTATGATGCTATGATAATTGATATTATTATAAGTATAAGAATCTTTCTTATTGTCAATTGTAACTACTACTTTATTAGTAACACTTATAATATCTGATATAGAAGTATCATCTGCTGATAATAATCCTATTTTATAATTGTTGTTATTATAATGATTTCCTGTAAAAGTAAACCCACCTGTATTAATTAAATATTCATAAAAGTTATTTTCTTTTAAGTAAGTTACTACAATATCTGTTACATAAGATACTGCAATATATGAAAGATCTATATTAAATCCATTTTGCTTTATTGTGTTGTTATCTAATAAAACAACATTTTTTATATTTGTATTTACATTTTTTAGTTCTGTTTCGCTTGGAACTCCTTTGTTATAGTAACTATTCCAAAGTTTATTTAAATAACCTGTATTGATATTAATATATCCATCAGTTAAATCATATAATTGTACTCCATATTTTATTAATTCATATAATTTCGAATCTATTAAAGTAGTAGTAGTTAGTGGCAAATTATTTAAATAATAGATGTTTTCTATATTTTTTTCTTCATTAGTTATTAAATCATTATATTCTTTATATATTTTTTCAACTTCATTTAAAACTTTCTTTGCTTCTTTTAATTTATTTGAGTAAAGTCTTATAACTAATTCTTCATTGTTAAAAGTTAGTGTTTTTTCTATTTCTTGTATACTGTTTTTTTTGATGTTGTAATCATTAAACATCCAAATGAAAAAAATAATCAGTAATATAAGAGAAACAATATACCCTATTTTATTTTTCATAATATCCTTTCTAAAGAAAATAAGCTATAAATAGCCTATTCTTTAAGTAATTTTTGATATATTTTTTTTAATTCTTTTCCTATATATTTTATATCACGTTCTGCAGCTACCTTATATCCTTCTTTAGTTAAATCAGGAAGTTTTTTTTCAAGAATGCCAACTAGTTTTTCTTCGAATTCTTGTTGATTCTTAGCTTTATAGACATTAACTGAGTCTTGAAACCAGCCTTCGTATATTGGAATATCTCTTATTAGTGTAGGCAGTTCCATAGCAAGTGCCTCAAGTAAAACAATTCCTTCTGTTTCTTCATGAGTCATGAATAAGAACAGATCAGAACCAGAGTAAGCTTTTTTTAATTCTTCTCTTTTAATGTAGCCTGGAAAAAACAAATTAGGAAGTTTTGTTGTAACTGCTTCTTTTACAATGGCCGGAACAGTGTTTAAATTAGTAAAACCAAACCAAATAAATTTATATTTAGGAAATTTTTTAGCAAGTTCAACAAATTCTAAGATACCTTTTCTTTCAATATAAAGTCCAACTGACATGATAACTTTATCCGTTTTTTTAAACTTATATTTTCTTCTAAAAGATTCTCCTTCTTTTAAATCTTTTTTAAAGAAGCTTAATTCTATTCCATTAGATATCGCAATGATGGGCTTTCCTAGTTCATATTTTTCAAGTAAGCTTTTTGAATAAGGAGTTGGCGTTAAAATTAAGTCAGCTGATGAGTAACATTTTGTAAGCCAGCTTTTAAAAAGAGGCGCTAATTGATTAGAAAATATAAAAGAATTTCTAAAGTCCTCTTCAGTTGAATGAGCATGAAATATAACTTTTTTGCCCATTTTTTTAGCCTTTTTACCCATTAAATAAGATTCTGGAAATATTGTATTAATGTGAATTATGTCATAGTCATCAGTAGGATCTAATGTATATTCAACATTATTAAGTTCAAGTGCACGCATTTGATGTTTGATAGCACGCCCTACTCCGCTTTTTTCGATTGCTTTTAATTTATCTGAATGTAAAAGTATTTTCATATTATCACCAAATTAAGTATAGCATAGTTTTAGACTTTTTTACATATTTTATAATTTATCTAAAAATGTTTCAAATAATTTCTCTATTATATTTCTTGTAAATGAATCTGTTATTTTTCCTGAATCATCTATTTTACTATATGAGTCTGTTACATATACATCTGGTTTATAAAGAATATTCATATTTAAAGATTGCAGTATTTTCTTAAGTTCAACTTGCGCTCTAGCTCCTCCTATAATACTTAAAGAAGCGGACATTATCGCGGCATGTTTTCTATCTAATATCTTTTTATCTCCTCTAGATAACCAATCAATAGCATTTTTTAAAACACCTGGAATTGAATAATTATATTCTGGTGTTGATATAATAATTCCATCTGCTGATTCTACTTCTTTTTTAAAGCTAATAACTACAGGTGAAAGACTATTTTCTAAGTCTTCATTAAAATAAGGCAGTTTTGATATATCCAAAATTTTTATATTTGCTTTTTCTTTATATTTATTCTCTATATATTTTAATAAAGCTGTATTGTAAGAATTCTTTCTAAAACTTCCTGATATTAATACTATTTTTTTCATATATCCTCCATATTTATTATAACAAAAAAATTAGCAATAAAGCTAATCTACTTGTTTATTTGTTATAATTATGTTCTAAACTATCTAAGCTTGATAAATTAATTTCATATATTTCAAATGGATATTCTATTTTTACCAATATATATCCTGAATTTTGCGCAACTTTTTTAGATGAAAAATTGTCAAACTTAATTTCAAGTCGTGGTTTTTTTAATTTTTTTGAAAAAGCGATTAAAGCTTGAGTAGCAATTCCATGTCCCCTATATTGCTCCATAACCTCATAAGCAACACTATTACCTATACTAAATATTAGTCCTAAGATTTCAGAGTTTTCTGGTTTTATAATATAATAAAACATTTCACCTGGTTTATTATAAACTTCTTTTAATACTACTTCCATGCTATCACCTGTTGCTAATAAAGAGAGTATAATCCTTGTTGTTTATTTTGTAAATAGTTTTATATTAATTTTTAACTAAAATATAGTAATGAAACTGATATCATTGCCATAAGAATCGCTACTACTTTTTTTAAAGACATTTTATCAGTCTTAAATATAACTGATAAAATAACTAATAGAAATATTCTTATTTCTTGAATAATACATACAATAATAGGTATATCATTCATATAACTAATAGTCGCAAAAAAATAATAAATTGTTTCGAATATTGCAATCGCTATACAGATGAGCAAGAATTTTCTATTAAATTCTCTAGTTATACTTATATTATTGTTCTTTGATTTTAAATATTTACTTATAAAATATGTAGTACCAAATATATAGTAACCTAAATTTATCGCTATTTCATTCGCACCAAAGTTACTCGCAATTTTTATTAAATAAGGCTCTAAACAATACAAAAGCATAGATGATAATATTAAAATAAGTCCTTTTATCGTTACTCTTTTAATGATTTTCTTTTCTTTTTTCTTAAATGTAATAAAATTAATAATTCTTTTTACAAGAGACTCTTTTTTTTCAATATTTATTCTATTTGTTTCTATACTAAAAATAAAGATAGATATAATAAATATTATAAATAAAATAATGAATTTAGGTGTTAGAGTTATGTAACCAAGCATTATGTCAATTAATAAAATGATAAATAAGTCTCCTGACTCTATTAAACCCGTAAGACCAATAGGCATTATCTTAAGAGACTTAACATATAAAATATAACCTCCTAAAATAATAACACCATATAGTAATATAAAAGGAAGAGATACTAAAGTTAATTTTATTCCAATTATTAGACCTATTATAAGTTGTCCCAGAGTGGCTAAAAGGGTTGTGAACGCTAAAACTTTATACATATTGTATTTGTTAATAGCATAGTCTAAGGTAAAGTCGCAAAAGGAATTTGATATTGTTGAAATAATTGCAGTATATCTTTTATTCATATTATATATTAGTTTCTATCTCATTTGTTTAGCTGCTTGTTCGTAAAGCCCTATACTACTATTTAAATAAGTTGCTAGAGCTTTCATACCATTAATAGCATTTTCATCATCTTCTGCTTTAACTTGATCAGTCATTAAAGATCCTACAAAAGCTTCATCACTATAGCTTGCACCAACATTTCTAAATATCCATCTGGCTATTTTCATAGCATGGTCAGGTTTACCATTTCCACCACCTACTAAAATAAGGGCAGCTCTTTTTGGTGAATGATCTATAACTCCATTATTAAGATTTTTAAAAGCATAATATGATTGAAATCTGCTAGCTAGTGCAATAAGTGCAGATGGAAGACTTGATATATAAACAGGAGACGCGACTATTATATTATCATAATCTTCTTTATAAATTATATCCATGTCATCTTTTATTGAGCATACACCTGTTTTTGTACAAGCTCTACAATCAATACATGAACTTAATTGAATATCTTTATTAGCTTCAGAAACCCATAGTTCTACTACTTCTCCATCTAAATATTTTTTAAGTTCACTAAGTAAAAAAGCTGTATCACCATTTCTACGTGGTGAACCATTTAGTATCAATGTTTTCATTTATAATTCCTACTTTCTACTATACATTTTTAATGTCTTCCTTAATATTTTTCCAAAGTTCTTTAATATTATCGAAATCAAGGTAATTAACTACTTCTTCTATATTAACCCAAAATACTTCAGATATTTCTTTTTCTTCATTAACAATATTAATATTTCCTATTGGTTTAGCTAAAAAATAAATAACTGTTTTAGTAATATCATCATGTATTAGGTAAGATAGTTCATATCTTCTTTCTTTGATAATTTCAGCATCTATATTAGTTTCTTCTTTTGTTTCACGAATTGCTGTTTCTATTTCTGTTTCACCTTTTTTCATATGTCCTTTAGGAAAACCTCTAAAGCCTGATACTTGTTTTACCATTAATACTTTATTATCTTTTAAAATGATAGTTCCACATGATTTTTCTTCTTTCATAAAACCTCCCATAGCATTTGATTACTTAAAAATTTATATGTTATTTTATTTACTTTAAATAGATAGCTTAAATAAGCTTTTAAAGTACTGCCTATTAAAACATACTGAACGGTAGTCATTCTTAAATTATATTTAACAAACATTTCTTTTAAGATGTTTTCGAATGTTTTAGGAGTATTTAAAATACTTAGAATGGTATCGCATATTTCATATACTTTTAAGCGGTTTAAATTAATGAGTTCTTTTAAATCACCTGTAGCTTCAGTGTGAGATGGTATAAACATTGTTCCTTTTAATGTTTCTAAATAATCAAGTGTTTTTAAAAATAAGCTAACATCATAAATATAGCAAAGATGATATTTATTAATTGTTTCTGTACTAAAAAGGCTATCTCCTAGAAAATATACATTGTCAGGTGTTTTTATTCCAATCATATCAATAGAATGTCCTTTAAGTTCTAGTATTTCTAAGTTAATGCTTTTATCTATTTTTTGGCAAATAGATGATTCAGCCATTAAAAATTTATTTTCAAGTTCCAAGAGAGGTGATGCCCCATAAAGAGAGGCTGGCTCTAATATTGGACTGTTTATAAAATAAGACTCTATTTGGCTTGTATATATAGGAACATTTAATTTACTTTGAATATAGTTATTACCACCTATATGATCAGCATGTGAGTGAGTATTAATAATACCTTTTATATTCCAGTGTTTTTCTTCTATTATATGCATTATTTTTTTGGCCGCATCAGAATCAATTCCTGAATCAATTAAATATACGTCACTTTCATTTATTTTATATATTCCTATATTTGTAGCATTTTTTATATAGTAAGTATTTTCTGTAACTTTAATTAATTCCACTACTTCTTGCCTCCTTTACTTTATTTAATAAAGCTTCTTTTTCTATTAATTCTAAGATAGTGCTTAACTCTAGATTAAGAGGTTTTTGCCAAATATTATCAGTTATTATATTAATTCTACTTTTAATATCTTCAATACTTAAAAAAACTAGTTGCATATTAGATTCTTTTTCATATTCTGTTAAATTACTTTTATTATTATCAATATTTACTAATGAACTAGAGTAATAATAATTAACAATATTCAATCTTTTTTCAAAGCCAACTTGCTTATATTTAGGAAATATGTTGTGATAATAACTAATTTTAATAAATTTTTTTAGATTAATATTTTCTATACCGGCTTCTTCAATTAATTCTCTTCTTAACGTTTTAGTTGGTGTTTCATTAGATTCTATAGTTCCACCTGGAAGTATTAATGATCCATTTAAAATAGAAACTAATAAATTTCCATTTTCATTAATTATAATAGCACGTGCTTTTTCCATTTTAGAGTCATATGAATTAGAATCGGTATTATTTATTATTATATTTTTCATAAAGTCTCTTTTCTTATTCGTTATAAGTAAATGTTTCTTTTAAGTCTAAAATTTTATAATTTAAATTATTTTTTTCTAAAGTTTCTTTTAAGTTTTTTATGTTAGGATTCATAATAGGATTAGGATGCTCAGTATGTATAGGAAGAACTATTTTAGGGTTAATTCCTTTAATAAAGCTAACTCCGTCAACTAGACCTAAAGTAAGTCCATTACCATTAAAAGGCATACATAAAATATCACATTTATAAGTATTATAAAATCCTATTGTATCACTTGTTATATATAATCTTGTTTTAGCATCATCCATAATATATCCAACATTATAAGTGATTTCAATATTATTTTCACGCATACCATATAAATATCCATGTATAGCTTTTGTTACTTCTATTTTTATGTTTTTGAAGTTAATTATATCCCCTACTTTTACTTCAATAACATCTTTTAAGGAGTATTCATCTATTACTTCTTTAGTTGTATAAAGTGAAGCTTTGTCTCTTTTAATTATTTCTAATATAGCTTCTTTATTAAAGTGATCCATGTGCTTATGTGTTACTAAAATAAGATCAATATTGCTCCATTCATCTAATAATGAATCATTATAACCTATTACACCTGGATCAACTAAAATCCTAATACCATTTGTATCTATTAATAAGCAAGCTTGATTATATTTAGTTATTCTCATAAATTCTCCTTTTTATATTAATTATATTATAACAAAAAAGCTAATATAAATACTAGCTTTTAAAGTCAATAATTTTATCTAATTCATCAAGAGCTTTTAAATTGTCAGGGTTATTTGAAAAAGTAATAAGCGGATCATTATTAATTATCATGTTTTTTATATCGTTGAAACTAAACCATTTCACTTCAGATAACTCCTCTTCTTGTACAATAAAATCATTTATATTTTTATCTAAGTGCATATAATAATCATAAGAAATATTAGAGTTCTCTGTTCTTTTTTTAAGTAATGTTAAAAAATAATGCAAATCTTTCTTATTAGCACTTACTCCTAGTTCTTCTTTTAACTCTCTTATCATAGCAGCATCTATATCTTCGTAAGCTTGGACGTGTCCTGCACAAAGTCCCCATTTATTAGGCGCGAATCTTTTATTTGGACTTCTTTTTTCTAATAAAATTTCTTTTTTAGAATTTATAATAAACAAGCTAACTTCTTTATGTAATAAATTTTTGTCATGTGCTTCTTCTTTATCAATAACAAGCCCGGTAGAAATTCCAAGTTCATCTACTATTTCAACTAATTCGCTATTATTCAACTTTTATTCCACCATCAATTCTGATTGTCTCTCCATCAATATAGCGAGCTTTTGATGACGCTAGGAATAAAACTAAATTTGATATTTCTTCTGGTTCAGCAAAACGTTTTAATAATATTTTTTCTTTTTCTTTTTTTAGATAATCTTTTGGTAATAAACTATTCATTTCGGTATCTACCCAGCCTGGCGCTATAGTATTGACATTGATGTAAGGAGCATATTCAATCGCTAAATTTTTAGTTAGATTTAAAATAGCCGCTTTTGATGCATCATAATCAATACTATATGGATATGTTGTATCAATTCCATTAGTTGATGATACATTAATTATTTTTCCTTCTTTTTCTTTCATCATATACTCGCCACAATATTTTGAAACTAAAAATACACCTAGTAGATTGGTATTTAATGTTTCTTTAAAGTCTGTTGCTTTCCTATCAAAAAAATCCATGTCTTTAGCAATTCCAGCATTATTAACTAAAATATCAATTCTTCCATATTCTTTAATAATTTTATTAATCATATTTTTAACATCAGCTTCTTTTGAAACATCGGCTCTAATAACTATACATTTATTTCCGTAAGTTGATAATATTTCAGCAATTGTCTCAGCTTCTTTTTGATTACTTTTATAGTTAATTATAACATTGGCGCCTTCTTTAGCAAAAGCAACCGCAATACTTCTACCAATTCCTCTGGATGATCCTGTTACTAGTACAACTTTATCTTTAAATTCCATCTATATCACCCAATCCATTTACTTTCTTTCCATATTTTTTTAAAACTGCATCAAAGTAATTATTATATTCTTTTATCGTTGCTTCTTTACAATCAACAAATCCTAGTGAATATTCGTTATCATAAGTGTCGATATAAACTGAATCATCATATATAGCTACTCCATCTAATAATTTATTATATATTTCAAAATCGTTTTTAATTAATTCATTTTTATCTATTATAAATAGTTGATAATTTTTTGATATGTTTTTTAATAAAACTTTAAAAAAGTAATTGTTTTTAAGAATATTCAGTTCTTCTTTTGTACATATAAATAAATCTATTAGAGTTTTTCCTTCTTTAATATCAACTATCTTTTCGGTTAAATAATTAATTTCTTTTAAAGAATCGTTATATATTTTATCATGATAAAAATTGACTACTTTTTGAACAAAGTTTTTATCAAGTGTTTTATTTTTATTAGAAAGCCACTGATATGTTTCACTAATTGAGGAAAAATCAAAAACCCATTCTTTTAGAGTTTCTTTGCAATATGAGAAGTCAATTACTAATCTATCAATTTCTTTATTGTTAATAAGATCTAACACTTGTTTTAAAATAACACTAAAAATTCCTCTTTTAAATAAATATTCTTTTTGGACAGGCGTATATTTATTATTGTCATCTATTAAAGGGGTTACTAAATAAGTAATATTAGATGATGTATTTTTTATGTTACTTTTATCTTTATAAAAAGCTATAATAGGAACGTTAAAATTGCTTTCTAGTGATGAATCGCTATCAATA
>Ga0074195_1003747_pt1 | contig 13682 bp, 14 predicted proteins | sample EPASupsiteHSE623_FD_64525 | JGI IMG/M metagenome (GOLD analysis project Ga0074195, IMG submission 64525) | Bioremediated contaminated groundwater from EPA Superfund site, New Mexico - Sample HSE6-23 | ecosystem: Environmental > Aquatic > Deep subsurface > Groundwater > Contaminated ...
TAATGGCGTCCATTTTGAACTGTTTGGTGTACTGTTTTTTCATAGAAAGTTCGCTCCTCGTTCTTGTTTTATTCTATCATGAACTCTCTACTTTTAACTTGTCCACTTCTTATACTACCATCAAACACCATTAGGTTTATATGTAAATAGTGCCAATAAGCTTGTACTCACTCAAGCACAACAAGAAACATTAAATAATACAATTCTCACAAGTGGATGGAATCAACTAGTCATCAGATGGAGCGAAACATCATTATGGATTTACTTGAATGGTGATACTGTTGTATCTAGAACGAAATCTATAAGTTATGAAAATGCATTAGTTTCAGTTGGAGCATTGATTAACAGCAGTGTGCCATCTTATCACTTTAATGGTCAATTTGAGATGTTAGCTCATAGCGATCAAATTTTTGATGACGCAAAAGTAACATTGATTCGAAACTCATATCAAACCATCGCCTATGAATCAGAATATGATGTATTAGGCAGAAAAGAAAAAGATGAGTTAAGTATTGGTACTACAAAACGAACTGCAGACTACACGTATAAGAGACATGATATTGATCCAACTAAAACATCCTTTGAAGTTGAACACATGAAGACATTAGCAAATCAAAACATCTACTACAATTATGATGCTTTAGGTAATGTCACTGAAATGGATACTCCTGAAGGAACATATGAATACAAGTATGATTTCATGGGAAGACTCATTGAAGAATATAATCCAGTGCTTAATCAAACCATCAAGATGGAATACGATAAGCAGAACATGATATTCAAGAGATTCTATGCTGGGAAAACCACAAACTTGGTTAAGCAACTTGAGTTTCTAACAAATGCAGAGGATCAGTTGGTTTATGTAGGATCACTTGAAGGTGCAACAGAAACACCTTTAGATATTACCTATGATCCTAAGTACGTTGGGAATCCGTTATCCATTGGAACAAAACAACTCACTTGGGAAGGTAGAAGATTAAAACAAATCATTGATGGTACTAATACATTCACCTACTCCTATAATGAGCAAGGCTTAAGAACAAAGAAAAACATCAATGGGGTTGAAACAAAGTATTACTTACAAGGCTCGAATATTATAGCAGAAGAAAAGAATGGTCAAACCATGCACTACATCTACAATGAGCAAAACCAATTAGTTGGATTTGAACATCAACAAAGCAAGTATTTTTATGTTAGAGATCTACTTGGAGTTATTAGAAATGTTATTGATATTAATGGAAATATTGTGGTAACATATAAATATGATGCATGGGGTAATCATAAGGTTTATGATTCATCTAATGCAGAGAACACAAGTTCATCATTTATTGGTAATATTAGCCCATTTAGATATAAAGGGTATTATTACGATGTAGAAACTGAGTGGTACTACCTACAAAGTAGATATTATAGTCCATTATTATCTAGATTTATTATTTTTGATGATGTAGAGTTTTTAGAACCTGAAAACATATCGGGTTTAAATTTGGTTACTTATTGTAGTAATAACTCGACCATGTTTACGGATAAGACAGGGACTACACCTGGATGGCTTAGTGCGATAGGAAGCACAGTCGAAAATTTTGCAAGAGGAATTGGTGCATTATTGAAGTTTTCACTTAAAAGTTTACCTCATTTGTCTTTGAAACAAGCTATAAAAATGGCCAGAGACGGTGGACATATTCAATCAGCTCGATCTATAATAAGAGGTAGAGAGAAAACCATTTCTGAGACTGTAAAGTTGAGTAAAAATTTTAAAAATATAGCCAAATGGGCAGGTAGAGCAATGCTTGTTGTCGATATTGGATTCTCAATATACGATAATTATACAAGCGGGAGAAAGTCATGGATTTCAGATTCAATGGTTGATGTATTAATAAGTGTAGGCATTTATGCATTAGGAGCAATACCATTTGTTGGATGGGCAATTGCAATTGCAGCTGCGATTACTGTGAATTACTATTCAAACAATACAACTGTCATTCGCGACATAAAAGATTGGGTATCAGATGTTAGTGATGAAGTTGTTAATGGTTGGAATCAATTTTGGAGTTTTAATTGGGCTTAATGAAAGGGATTTAATTCATGGAAAATAAGTTATTTAGGTATGATTACAATTACAAGTTAACGATTATAACACTAGTAGCAACAATTTTTTTCCTATTTATTACAATATGTTTACACCAGTATCAATTTGCGGTATTTTTAGGTTCCACACTTACTATTCTTGGTTTTTTTGGCACAGTTTTAATATACAATACTGGGATACACCTAAACTTCAAAAATGAAAAAGTAATCATTATAGATTCTTTCCTCATAAGAACGATTTCTATGAGTGATATTAAGTACATTTCTATAGAAGAAGATAAGAAAATTAGAAAACAAAGAAAAACAATATTTTCACCAGATTCTATTTACGGAGCTTACTGGACTGATTACTCTAAGTATGTTTACCGAAATGGAAAAACATATCGTATAATTTTTCATCTTACTGACAATACTTTAATCGAGTCTTATTATGGATGGTTATTTAATGCCAAATCAGCTTTAAGAGTTGAAAAACAAGAAAAAAAGATTAATCAAATGATTCAACAGTTCATTTCATATAAAACAAAAATAAGCAAAAAAAATAATTTATGAAACCCATTCATTTTAAATTTTATATATTCGATATATATACCACGATTAAAATATATTCTTAATAAATAGCATTTGCCCTATTTCAGTGTAAAAACTGAATTAGGGCCTTATTATCTTTAATCAAGTGTTTTTGTACATCCTTTTAATTAATAAATTTCCGCATCATCTATACATAGAATACTAAATGATCTTATACTGTCTGTCAGATTTCTGCATTACAATTGTATATTACGATATACACGATATACATGTTTTAGGTCAGTATTGTTCAGTAATCCTAATAAAATATGTTTCCACACTGGAAAAAGTCTGGAATGGGGGAACATAAAACGGCTAAAAATATGTTTCCGACGTACACGAACCGACATATTTTCGAGCAATTAGATAGACTCCACGCATGTAGAGTCTATCACGTTGCTTTCATTAAAATAACACTTGTTATATACTTGACACATACTTGACAACACTCTATTTTTAACTCAAATTTATAAAAATCAGCCATCAGATGACCTTCATAGGTATCCGATGGCTTTTTTTGTCTATATGTGCAAATTTCGTCCATTGTGGGAACATATTTTTTGTTAAAAAATGGCCTTTTTTGTCTGAATGGTTGTCTTACGCAACATATTTTTCTTGAAAAAGTACTTAAAAATTCAAGTATACAATAAAAAAAACGGCAAAAAATGTAACAATTGTATAAAGTGTTGCAAATGTAACATGTCAGTGCTATAATTGAAATTAATGATATGACAACATCCAGTTGTGTTCAGATAATAATATGACGATAGGAGAATATGCTTATGATAGAAGTGAAAAATCTGACAAAAGATTTCGGATATAATCGGGGGGTTTTTGATATATCCTTTGAAGTTAAAGAGGGTGAAGTATTCGGTTTTCTTGGTCCCAATGGTGCGGGGAAAACCACGACAATAAGAATGCTCATGGGTTTTTCTCAACCCGATAAAGGAACTGTATCCATTAACAGCAATGATTGTTGGAAAGATTACTCTTCGATATTGGGCGAAGTCGGTTATATTCCTGGTGAGGTTGCACTACCAGACGGACTGAGTGGACTTGAGTTCATCGATATGATGAAAAAAATGCGGCATGCAGAAGAGTCTAGGGTTACTTACTTACTGGATTTATTTGAATTGAATCCAAATCAGAGCATGAAAAAGATGTCCATAGGGGATAAGAGAAAGCTGGCAATTGTATCAGCCTTCATGTCGGATCCCAAAATTTTGATACTCGATGAACCAACCAGCGGCTTAGATCCTATCATGCAAAATAAATTTATCGAGTTAATCAAAACCGAGAAGAAAAGAGGGAAAACAATCCTTCTTTCAACTCATATATTTGAGGAAGTGGATGCCTGTTGTGATCGATTGTCGATTATCAAGGAAGGTAAAATCATTTCAACGATTGAGACTGATATCATCAGAAATAACGAAAACAAAGTCTTTAAAATTGAGTTTTTGGAAGATAAAGGATATGAGCAATTTATGAAATCGGATTTGAACATTATCTATAGCGATAAAACTAAAAAGAAGGTGAGAGTAGCAATCAACGATAAAGAGATAAATCGTTTGATTAAGGAAGTCTCTGACAATCAGGTGAAATATTTTTCAGAGTCACAATTTACGCTCGAAGACTATTTCCTAAATTACTATAAAGATAGCGAGGTTGAGTCATTCCTATGAGCATGATTGAAATTAGAAACCTGACAAAAGATTATGGATTATCACGAGGTATTTTCAACATCGATCTTGAAGTGAAAAAAGGTGAAATCTTTGGTTTTGTTGGAACTAACGGAAGTGGTAAAACAACAACGATCAGAAACATGATGGGTTTTATCAGACCGGATAGCGGAAGTGTCTACATAATGGATCATGAGGTGAACTATGACACAACTCAAATCATGAGACATATTGGATATGTGCCAGGCGAAATAGCTTTTCCCGACATAGGTGATGGGGATGCGTTCTTGAAGAGTCAAGCAGAAATGATGGGATTAAAAACCATGGAATACGCCAAGTATTTAATCAATAAATTTAAGCTAGACACCACAGCAAATCTAAAGCATATGAGCAAAGGCATGAAGCAAAAAACGGCCATCGTACAAGCGTTTATGGCTGAACCGGATATTTTAATCCTGGATGAGCCTTCAACCGGACTTGATCCACTCATGCGAGAAACATTCGTAGATGTATTGATGGAGGCAAGACAGAGAGGTGCTACCATATTTATGAGCAGTCATGTGTTTGAAGAGGTAGAAAAAACATGTGATCGTGTCGCACTTTTGCATAACGGGAAAGTATTAGATATCGTGGATATGAAAAAGATTCGTCACAACGAAGTAAAGACATACAAAGTTGGATTTGAAGACGAAAGAGATTATCAAAATTATGTGAATTTGAATCTCTACATAACGTCAAAAAATGATAAATATATGCAAGTAACCGTCGACATCAAAGACGCTCAAGTAAACGAATTTATGAAGGTATTAGCGCAATTCAATTTAAAATATATCAAAGAAGTAAAATACACGCTCAAAAAGTATTTTTTAAAAAAAATAAGTGAGGACAACGAAAAATGATCAGTATACCATTATTGAAACAATCCATCAAAGCGAATTGGGGTCTTTGGACAGCAACAACCCTGACATTGATTTTGCTTTACGTCGTTATCAAATTTGCTATGGGGTTAGTCACGGTTTCAGGTGATGCAGACCCAAACATATTGATCCCATATATCATCGCCTTAGAATCCGCAGGGCTGTCACTCGACGGACTCTTTACTGCGATCGGTTTGAATCCTGACATCTTGACAGGCATTGCATCGATGGATTCAAATGTTCTGGTTAGCTCAATTTTTTATCCTGTTGTGTCGGTGCTGATGCCCTTGGTCTACACGGTTATAGTTGGGAATAAATTGTTTGCCAGTCAAATTGATCGAGGATCCATGGCGTTTGTTTTATCCACTTCGATCAAGCGATCCAAGATAGCGTTCACGCAAATGTTCTTTTTCATCATGTCTTTAGTAGCGATGTTTATCTTAACAACCATCGTGGATGTTATCTTAGCATTAACCATCGAAAATTCATTAGCGATTGACCACGTTCTGTTGCTCAACCTAGGTCTATTCATATTCACGGTTGCCATGGGATCGATTACGTTCATGTTTTCTGCGGTTTTCAACTATACGAAGCATTCGATCTCTTTAGGTGGAGGTGTAGCGTTAGTATTTTTCATATCTAAAATATTAGGGTTGTTTGGTTCTGATCTCTTCATGAACATGGGGATTGGTATCGAGCCCATGGGATACTTTAATAACATCACGATGATCACGCTGTTCAATACGACCTCAATCTTGGATGGGTCATCCACCTACATCATGCACTTTGCAATTCTGTTACTCATTTCAGCGATGTGCTTTACAGTAGGCACGCTTTGGTTTACAAAAAAAGATATTCCAGTTTAAGGATCGTGCATAGTAGGATATCATGAAGGAGGGATGCAATCAGTGAAAAAAATAATTATCTTTGATTTGGATGGAACTTTGAGCAACAATGTCGATCAGTCTGAACTCATATATGAACGAATTTCAAAACGATACAAACTAAAACAACTATCCAAAGATGGAATTCGAGAATTAAAAACGAAGCCAGGTTTAAAGCGGTTGTTCGATTTAGGTGTTCCGATATATAAATTGCCTAAATTGTACAGAGAATCGCGTGATATTGCATCTGAATTTGTCGATGATTGCACGATCATCTCAGGAATGAAAGAGCTCTTAGTGAACCTGAATGAAAGCAAGGTTAAATTAGCCATCGTTTCTTCAAATAGTGTTTCAAATATCAATAAAATATTATCAAATAATGATATCAACACATTCTCCTTCATTGAGGGGAAGGCTAGCATGAAAGGAAAAAAACGCAAGATTAAGAAACTGCTTCGAAAACATGGATATGATCCCGAGGACGCCATTTACGTCGGTGATGAAATTCGAGATGTCTCGGCTTGCCGATCAATTCCCATCGAAGTGATCGCGGTGACATGGGGATTTGAGACGAAAAACGCTCTGGCAAACTCAAATCCCGATTACATTGTCGAGACGATTGAAGAATTATCCAGTTTGCTGATGAATAAAACTGGTGGTCATCGAATCATTAAGAATCGCAGTAGAAAGGTAGAGAAACCATGAGAAAAAGAATCGTGATTGACACTTCAACAGGCGGATTAGATTATTATCCATTTGAACATGGCATTGAGATATTGCGTATTAAGATCAATATCAAAGGTCAAGAGTATGAGGACGGATTAACACTAAAGGCAGATCAATTTTATGATATGCTTAAAAACGATAAAGAACTATTACCAAAGACCAGCCAACCATCTGTTGGCGATGTGATGAACATCTTTCAAAAATTCTTAGATGAAGGTGTTGAAGAGATTTTTGTAGTGACCATATCGGCTAAGATGAGCGGAACTTATAACTCATGCATCATGGCTGCTAAGGAGTTCGAAGGGAAAATAAAGATTAAGGTCTTTGATACGAAGACGGTCTGCTTTTCGGAAGGTATTTTCGCTTTGGAAGCTAAAAAGATGATCGACAAAGATTTTTCATTAGAAGAAATCGAAAACAAACTCAGTGACATGAGACATTTGAACACCATCTATTTTGCAGTAAACTCTTTAACCTATCTGGTTAAAAATGGACGCTTGAGCAATGCGAAGGGCTACATAGGCAAACTTTTAGATATCAAACCGGTGTTACAGGTGCAAGAATCTGGGGAAATCGTTTCAATTGGCAACAAACGAACCATCAAATCCGTCCTATCTTCAATCACATCGTTGGTCGAAGAATATGTCGATCATCGTCCATATCAGGCATATTTAATCTATACAGCGAACCCTAACCTGAAAGCTCATTTCGTTAGTATGATTAAAGAAAATCTCGGATTAGAAAACCTGTATGAATCACCGTCGACTCCGGTGGTTGGTGCACATGTCGGTCCTGACGTGATAGGCATTGGGATTTTTATTGGTGATCATTTAGAGGTAGGTAGGAAAAATTGATGAAAGAAAACATACAGGTTACTAGAAGCAAAGAGTGGATATATAATGCACTCATGTTCTTACTTAAAAAAAATGCTTTTAGAAAGATATCTATTGATGATATTACAAAAGAAGCAGGTGTTGCAAGACCGACATTTTACCGCAACTTTGATTCGAAAGAAGATATATTGCTCGATCAAGGACGAAAAATATATGAACGTTTAATGTTGGATCTTGAAACGGACATGAATAATGACAATCCAATTTTCCATTCGATTAAGAAAATGGTCATAGTTTTCAATGAGTATTCCGATTTAATCGAAGTACTCATCACCAACAGCCTAGAATATCTTATCTTCCAGTCCTTTGAAGCTGAAATTTCAAAATTATTGAAAAAAGTATTTGATATTGAAAAGGAAGATAAATATAAAGCACGGTTTTTTGAAGGTGCACTCTTTTCTGTTGTGGTTGAATGGATTAAAAATTCAAAGTCTGAATCCGTTGACGAAATGACTGAGATTATATATAATCTTGTCACATTTAATAACACCTTGTAATGAATTGACCAGTAGATCGACGGCGGATTATAGATCAATCGTACAATTTTTAGTGGGATCAGCACTAATATTTAATAGCTATACTGACTTCAATTATTGATTACTTCAATCCATTTTGATAAACAAACTCGCAAGAAGTTGTATAGATTTTGAGATGAAAACCTATTGTTTGTGAAAGGAAAAAAATGTGAATAAATTAGGAATTTGTTTATCTGGTGGAGGCGCAAGAGGAGCATATCAAATCGGTGCGCTAAAAGCGCTTGAAGAACTGGGCATTTTACAAAAAGCGAGTGCGTTTTCTGGAGCTTCGATTGGAGCGGTTAATGTTACTTTTGCAGCCATTGGTTCACTTGATTTAGCAATGGATATTTGGTTCAACGTTCCAGAAGCGCCACTGGGAGAAAAAACTGCAATTATAAAGACCATCAAGAACGAGAGATTAAGATTAATTGATAATGGTTTGTTATCAATTAATAAGTTGAATGAGTATTTAAATGAGTATTTGAATTTTGAACTATTGACAAATAAAGATATCTATATTGCAGTCTCTGAAACCGGTGATACTGATAAAGGATTTACTGACTTGTTGAAGTCTACCATTAAGCATTACGTTCATAGAGAATCACAAGTATCGTATGTACCACTTAAAGAGCTAGATAAAAATATGCAAATCAATACGCTTGTTGCCTCGTGCTCAATACCCATAGTGTTTCCACCTGTTATCACTAACAATAAAAAATATAGGGATGGAGGGTATTTCGATAACACCCCAGTTCAACCACTAATTGATATCGGTTGTGATGAAATCATCTGTGTCACTGTTTCAGCATTATCCTCATTGCGATCGAAAAAAAAGAAGTATAAGAATGTTAGAATACATGATATACGATCAACAAAAAGTTTAGGTAAAATACTTGATTTTACATCTATGCACTCAAGAAGAATTTATCATTATGGATATGACGATGTCATGAATTATTTCAAAGACAAAAAAAGTGAATGAAAGCTGTTGTTGAAATGCTTGAATCGACAATTGGTTTAAACATTCGAGTTTAGATATGATGAAGCAGGTGAATATGAAGCAAAGATTAGTAATAGGAATTTTTACAGATGTATTTTTTCCAATGATTGATGGAGTGGTCAATGTCGTTGATAACTATGCAAAAAAGCTATCTTTGACCGCAGATGTCTATGTTTTTTCACCTAATTATGGAGAAATAGAGAACATTGATAAATTTGCATATAAGGTTATACGGACAAAGTCTATAAAATTGCCACTGATGGATTACAGGCTTTCGTTTCCAAGTTTTGATACTTTTTTTGAAAAGAGCATGAAAGCAATAAAATTTGATATCATACATATTCACAGTCCATTTTCAGTAGGTAATTATGGGATTAATTATGCAAAAAGGCATAATATTCCACTTATCGCAACATTGCACAGTCAGTATAAAAAAGATTTCTACGAGCGTAGTAAAAATGCATTTATCAGTGAACTCGCAATCGGTGAATTGATGAGGAGATTAAACAGATGCGATCGACTCATTGCAGTAAACGATGAAATTGCAAGAGTATTTTACGAGTATGGTGCGAAAAGTCTTCCTATAGTCATCCGCAATGGGACTGACTTATTGCCCTTGGAAGATGAACAGATGGCTAATGATTTGAGAAAGATGCATCACATTCAGCATGAGGATAAAGTGCTTTTATATGTTGGCCGCTTAGACAAAATCAAAAATGTAGATTTTTTAATCGATTCTTTGACGATTCTTAAGAAAAGAGAGTTCAAATTTAAAATGATCTTTGTTGGATCTGGAATACATGAAGGTTTTATGAAGAAAAGAGTCACTTTAAATAATCTTAATGAGAACACAATATTTACAGGTCGTATTAAAGATCGAATTGAATTATCATCTTACTACAAAGTAGCAGACCTTTTCTTATTGCCATCATTATATGATGCTTCATCATTGGTTCAGGTTGAAGCAGCTAGTCAGCATACACCTACCTTATTTATAGAAAAAGCAGTAACAGCTAGCACTATTTGTGATGGAGTAAATGGATACCTCTCAAGCAATGCACCTGAAATGTATGCAGAAAAAATAATTGACATATTTAGTAAAGCTATATCACACAGGGAAATATGTAATAATGCTTACAGAGATCTATATCTATCGTGGAATCAAATCGTCAATGAATTATACAAAAACTACATTGATTTGATATCAGAAAAGTTAAATACAGTTAAAATGCATAAAGACTGATAACTGCTTATCTACACATAGCAATCTAAACACTGGTAATGAAAGTTCCGAAATACACAATGCTTGACATTCTTGTCAATAAAAGCCATCAGATGACCTTCATAGGTTTCGATGGCTTTTTTTCGATGAGTCAGATTTTATTCATCTTCGCAACATATTTTGCTTCAAAAAAAATTAGATAATAACGACTTTGTAATTCATAATTTTACCGTACTTTTCGTTATGATAAGTACCTGTTGCTAAAGGTTTTAGTGCTTCAAAAGTATGTCTATTTTCTGAGAATTCTTTATCGGTATAATTCTTGGTTCCTGCTACACAGAAGACAATGTTTTCAGGTGTCACTGAGATGATCTTGTAAATGAATGAACGTAATGTATCACTATCATACTATCTTGCCAAACTTGGATTAACAGAAAGGCAAAATGATTATGTTAAATCATACTCAGGTGGGATGGCACAACGTCTTAAAATTGCACGTGCCATGATTCATCAACCTAAAATATTGTTCTTAGATGAACCAACGACAGGACTTGATCCAGCATATCGTCATATTTTATGGGAACTTATGATGGAACTTAACAAACAAGGGACAACCATATTTTTAACCACACATTATATGGAAGAACCAGAAGCATTTTGTGACCGTGTAGCCATTATGAATCAAGGTGAAATTAAAGGTATTGGTACAGTAGAAGAACTTAAGAACTCAATACCAACAAGTGATATCATCAAACTTGATGCACAATTAAGTGATAAACAAATTTCTGAATTAGCAAAAGATGTAAAAAGCGTTGAACGTGCAACCAAACATGAAAATGACATTCTTATTTATGTGAAAGAAAAAGATAAGGCACTTACACAAGTTTTAGAATGGTTAACGGAAAAGAAAGTTTCTGTTAAGAATTTATCATTAAGTGCTGTTACATTAGACGATGTCTTTATTCATCTTACGAAAGGAACTCACAAAAAATGAAAAAAATATCAAGTTTTAAAGTATTCTCTACAATGGTTAAAAGAGATTTAGTAATTCAATTACGTGATAAATGGGAATTTATTTTTAGAGTTGCCATGTTACCATTTGTTTTAATTTTAGTTTATGGGTATATCCTACCTAAAATTGGTGTACTAGATGCTAGTTTCCCAAGTCAAATGTTTCCAGGTATGGTCGGTATGAGTATGTTACTTACGGGTATTCACGGTACTGCTGTTCCACTGACGATGGATTTTAATAACTCAAGAGAAATTGAAGATAGACTACAAGCACCAGTTAAAACAGGAGTAGTTGCTCTTGCTAAAATGACTGTTGGGTTCATTGAATCATTTATTGGTGGATTGATTGTCTTACCAATCTCACTTATTTTTATGGCTGATCAAATCAATGTAACAATTACGCTTTCCAATGTATTACCATTAATTGGTGTATTAGTATTAACAGCAATCACATCTGCATGTTTAGGTTTACTGGTAGGTACGATTGTTAAACCACGTCAAATTGCAGCAATGTTTCCTGGTTTTTTAATGCCAGTTGTATTTACGGGAGCTATTTTCTTCTCATGGGAAAGTTTAAGCAATGTGCCAGTGTTCCAATGGTTGGTACTGATTAATCCACTTGTACATATTAACGAAGCCTTAAGATTCTTCATGACACCACAAATTCTATCACTTGATATTTGGTATAGTTTATTTGGTATTGTTGTACTTACAGTATTGATGTTATTCTTTGGTAGTAGAAGATTTATAAGAATGAGTAACAATAGATAATTCATTGATGTAAAGTTAAAAGATTTAACCTTCTTAAAATAACCAAAAAAAATAAGGGTGCTTGTTTTGAAATAGGTAGCATCACACAGTAGAGTAAAGGAAAACTAACCCCTATAAAGCACTTTTACAATAAAGAGATTTACGACATAATTTAGAGGTATAAAACAATAAATATGTTATTATGGTATTTTAGAAAAATTTTAAACATATAAAGGTGAACATATTTTGAGTGATTTTGATGTTTCTTTAATGCACACAAGATTCATTTTATAAGCAATTCAGTTGTTTCAAGACATGTAGAGTCTATCACGTTGCTTTCATTAAAATAGCACTTGTTATATACTTGACACATACTTGACAGCACTCTATATTTAACCCAACTTAATAAAAATCAGCCATCAGATGACCTTCATAGGTATCCGATGGCTTTTTTTGTCTATGTGTGCAAATTTCGTCCATTGTGGGAACATATTTTTTGATGAAAAATGACCTGTTTTGTCCGAATGGTTGTCTTACGCAACATATTTAATTCAACATGGTAGTAACAACAAAAACTTATTATCGTTCAAAACCGGTGTAATTTCATTGACTGCTTATTTTGTTGTGATATAATATACCTATATGAATGAACGCTCATATAGATAGGAGATTAGTATGGATCAAAAAGATATCATTGAGTTTTGTGAATGTAATGTTCTTCACCCTGAAAAAATAGAAATAGCCCATAAAAATTTGCTTGATAATGAATCTATTTCACTTCTGACTTTGTTCTTCAAAACATTTAGTGATCCCACAAGAATGAAAATCATATTGGCATTAAAAGAAACCGAGTTGTGTGTATGCGATCTGTCTGCTGTGATTAGTGTCAGTCAATCCGCTGTCTCACATCAATTGAAAACCTTAAGAGAGAATCGTTTGGTTAAATATCGAAAAGAGGGAAATGTTGTTTATTACTCGCTTGACGATGACCACGTCCATGTGTTAATTACACAAGCAATGAATCATATCAAACATAAATAGAATGGAGAAAAAACATGAAAGAGATTAAATATAGTTTATCAGAAATAAGCTGTGCGAGTTGTGCAGATAAGATTGAACAAAAGATAAAGAAGTTAAACGGAGTTGAAGAAGGCTATTTAAACTTTGTTACAAAAGAAATCAAGGTACAAGTTGCGGATTCAACTGATACTGCAAGACTATTTGACACGATTAAAAAAATTGTGAAAGATGAAGAAGGTGATGTCGAGCTATGTGAACTAACCCCAAATGTCATTTATGCTATAGATGGTTTAGACTGTGCAAATTGTGCGGCTAAGATTGAAGAAAAATTAAACAAAACCGAAGGAATTTTAGGTGCCAACGTTGATTTTATAGCAAAAAAACTGACACTTCAATTCAAAAAT